>MTKW01006854.1_pt1 | contig 11831 bp, 8 predicted proteins | sample 1042761 | NCBI WGS metagenome assembly MTKW01 (sample SAMN06205366, study PRJNA360243) | anaerobic digester metagenome | biome: Wastewater treatment plant; feature: Anaerobic digester sludge; material: sludge; isolation source: anaerobic digester fed with sludge from wastewater treatment plant ...
ATTTGTCTGTTGCTGAGAATATTGCTATTGGCAGAAATGTCGCAATGAAAAAACGAATGGCAAACAAAAAAACGGATCTTTTAATTGCAAAGCAAATAGTAGAAAAAATAGGTTTTGATGTCGATTTGCATGCTAGAGTCGAGGAATTGGATGTTGCTAGTAAACAGCTGGTTGCTATTTGTCGCGCTCTTGTCAATGACGCAAAAATACTCATCATGGATGAACCCACTTCTGCTTTAACTCGAAAAGAAGTGAATGCCCTTTTTGACATTATTAAAAAGTTACAAGGCGAAGGAGTCTCTATAGTCTTTGTTAGTCATAAACTTGGCGAAGTTTTTGAGATTGCGGATCGTTTTACTATATTAAGGAGTGGCAAAAGAATTATTTCAGCACCGGCGAGGGATCTAACACAAGAAGATTTTGTCGAATACATGACCGGACGCAAGATATCCGCAGATACTTTTACCTTTAATAATGATCAATCGCCCCCTCTACTTGAAGTACGGGGATTAACTAAAAGAGGTGTATTTGAAGATATAAGTTTTACTCTGCGACAAGGAGAAATAATTGGAATAACGGGATTGTTAGGTTCGGGTAAATCGGAGCTGGCTTTATCCCTATTTGGCGCAATGAAAGTTGATCACGGTGCAATTCTATTGGATGGTAAAACAATTAATAATACAATTCAGGATTCAATTAGCAAGAGGATAGGATATGTACCTGAAGACAGGTTATCTGAGGGGTTATTCCTGCCTCAGTCTATTCGACATAATATTACGTCTTGTAGGCACAAGGATCTTGCAGGTTTTTTATCTTTGACTAATGTCACTAAGATGGACAGGCTTTCTCAGCAATATATCCGTGAGCTAGGGATATTGTGTAATAAGTCAACTGATGCGGTTCAAATGCTTTCCGGAGGGAATCAGCAAAAAGTGGTAGTAGCACGATGGTTATCTACCAACCCAGCAGTACTTATATTTAACGGACCTACTATCGGGGTGGATATTGCTGCAAAATATGATATGCATGGAATAATAAGAAAGCTAGCTCGTCAAGGAGTCGGGGTGCTCATTTTTTCTGATGATATGCCAGAGGTCTATGCTAATTGTAACCGCATTTTCATTATGAAAAATGGACGATTTGAAAAGAGCTTAATTAATACAGATACAAGTATAGAGGAACTCACCTCAATGGTTAGTGAACAATAGACAAAGAGGTAAACTACATGGTAAAGCGTTTGCTGGAATTTAGGAAAAAGAGTGAATTTTATATCATCTTGGTGATAGTACTTCTTAGTTTATTCATAGAGTTCAAAAGCGGGTTATTTTTTAGCAATATTAATTTGCTAGACTTGCTTCGAGCGATGATTATTCCAGGAATGTTTGCTCTTGGAACTTATCTGGTGATTATTTCAGGTGGGTTTGACGTTTCATTTCCTATGGTTGGTGCTCTTAGCATGTACTTGACTACACTGATATTAGAAAAAAGTAACTTCACTGGAAGTATTGTTTTAGGATTCGTTCTAAGCGTATTAATTGGTACAACCTTAGGTATTATCAACGGATTTTTGGTTATGTTGTTGCGAATTCCATCGATGATAATAACATTAGGTACATCAAGTGTTTATGCTGGTTTGCTTCATGGTTTTTTAGAAGCTCGCGAGATTTGCACTTTGCCTTCTCCTATGCATGATGCTGCCCAAAAAGTATTAATTAGAACGTATGATAAGAACTTAGGATTATTTGGTGAATTGCCTTTAGTCTTCCTAGTCTTTCCTTGCTTAGCTATAGTCTTGGCATTTATTATGAAGAAAACAACATTTGGTAGATATGTCTTTGCGATCGGGGGAGATATTGCTTCAGCTGAAAGAGTGGGAATCCCGGTTAAGCCGATGATTGTAATGATATATACTTTGGCCGGATGCATTGCCGGTCTAACAGGCATTACCCGAGCAATTTTGATGGATACCTGCCATCCGAATACTTTTAATGGAATGGATTTGACAGTCATCGCTGCAGTCATATTGGGTGGAGCTCGAGTTTCAGGCGGACTTGGTTCGATTACCGGTACTATTCTTGGCACAGCATTATTTGCAATCATCAATAATAGTTTGCAGCTAATGGGAGTCCCAAACTACTGGCAAAAACTTTTCTTAGGGGCATTGATAATTGTTGGTACAGGCATTTCCACTTATCAAGTTCTGCTAAAACAGACTTTTTCGACGAAGAAGCGGAAAATTACATCTGCTTTCAACAAGAAAACAATCGAGAAGACGTAAATGTTATCAGATAAAAATGTTATCAAGTAAAAAAGGTAAAATTATGAAATCATTCATTAACCGTAACACTAATAATATTCGACTCTCAGTAATGTTAATAGTCATTCTGATTGCTATGACGTTGTTGAAGCCGCAATTCTATCCAACGAAAGCTAATTTTGTTTCTATGGGAATGCAATTGCCAGAATACGGTCTTATCGCTCTTGGATGTGCGCTTGCGATGATGGTTGGTGGCATTGACTTATCGTTAGTTGGGATTGCAAATTTGGTGGCAATCGTCGTAGGAAGCGCCTTGAAGAACTTTGTCGCTGTTGAAGCAGCAACGGGTAGCGTTATTTTGATGATGGTTATATGTACTGTATTTGGTATTATTACGGGTGCATTGTGTGGTGCTGTTAATGGTTTTTTGATAGGTTATTTTAAAATACCCGCAATTCTGGCGACGTTAGGCAGCATGCAACTGTATACAGGTATTGGCATGGTTATTACACGTGGCAAAGTCGTCACGCAATTTCCTGATATATTCTCTGAATATGGTACATATATAATTGCTGGATTTCTGCCTGTTCCGTTTATATTATTTGCCTTATGTTCGATCGTTGTTTGGTTTATTGCGGAGAGAAGTACATTTGGAATCAAAATTAGACTTTTGGGAACTTCCGCTAGAGCTTCTCAGCTCACGGGATACAACAACACTAGTATCCTTATCAGAACACATCTTTTGGGTGGCATTCTAGCTGCCTTTTCAGGAATGATAATGCTTGCTCGCATGAATTCTGCACGCGCGGATTTTGGAACCTCTTATACAATGCAAGCAATTCTAATGGCAGTTCTAGGCGGAGTAAATCCTAATGGAGGTTTCGGATCGATCTCTGGTGTTATTATTGCCGGTTTCATTTTGCAATCTTTCGCTTCGGGACTGAATATGTTTGGTGCGTTAAACGCATATTTTAAGGAATTTGCTTGGGGAGTCACGTTATTACTAGCCTTTATTATTAACTATTTGGGAAACAAGCAAAAAGGAATTAAGGCACTTCGAGAAAGGAGCAAGGACTATGGGAGCAACACATGAGACGCCAGTACTTGGCGTAGTCGGAATGGCTATGCCAGGACTTTTTTTAGGAGAAGAGCTTTGCTTATCAAAAGCAGAGGAGCTTTGTGATATTCTGCGAGACAATAACTATAAAGTAGTGACAGCTAGTGATATTTGTGCATTTTCCGATGATGAAGCACTTAAGGTAGGAAAGGAGCTAAACACTAGTGATGTAGATTGTCTTGTTGTTGCGATTGCAACATTTATACCGGACTACTATATCACCGAACTTCTAAAAGGATGTGACAAACCTGTTTTTCTCTGGGCAATTGATCGAGAACTACATTGTATTCCAATGGTATGTTTGCCTCTAATTACAGCATCCTTGTATAACCTTAATAAAACATGTTGTGCACTCGCAGGGGAAGTCAATGATAAGTATATATTGGACAAATTGCTCCACTTTGCAAATGCTTCTCTGCTCTTCAATCGTCTTAAAACAGCAAAGATCGGTTATAGTGGATACAGACCTAGAATTATGTATTCTATGGAGTCAAACGCATATCTCCTAGATAAACATTTAGGGATTACAATTATTCCTATCCCAATGGAAAAGTTTTATAATAGTGCTGACGAAATAAATGTTCATGATATTCGTATTTTTTCTGATACTTTAACTGAAAAAGTTGGTTGCATAGAAGTTGGGCAAGATGATCTAGACCTCTCGATTCGATATTATTTGGCAGCAAAAAAAATAGTAAATGACAACAATCTCTTTGCGTACTCTATAAACTGTTTTCCGCACTTGAAAGCAAAAATTTGTTTGGGTGTTTCACTGCTGAATGATGAAGGTATTGGTTCTGGATGTGAGGGTGATATACATGCTTCAATACTTATGTCAATGACTAAATTGCTAACTGGTGATGCAGCATTTAATGGGGATTTTTTGAAGTTGTATCCCAAAAAAAACCAAGTTATGTTTTCCCATTGTGGAGCGGGTGCGCTTTCGTTAGCGGGTAATAGAGAGTGTATTGCTCTTAGGAATTCCGCTGAAACAATGGATGGAGTGGGTGTGTTTTACGCGACAGATTTGTATGGAAAAGTAACTTTAATAAATCTTATGAATGGACTCAATGACTTAAGGCTTTCTTGCATTGTAGCCGATGCAGTGGGAGATGATTCAGGTTATATTGGGAATCCTCTTACTATCGAATTTTCGTCAGAATATGATGTCAGAAGCTTACCCGATATCCTTGCTCAAAAGGGAGCGGGACATCATTGGGTCGGATTAAAGGGGGATTATCACGAAGTTTTTAGAATTTGGGCGAAGATGTCTAATATTGAATTCTCTCTAATTGAGCCAACAAAATTTACCCAATAATATAAGGAGATTACACTCTCAGGAAGATAAGGTCTTTTTTAAGAAGAAACATGAAGTGATGTTATTGTCGCTTTAGTAGGTGTATCATTCTCGATCAGTTGCAATCATCGATCTCGCAAACCATGTGCGATCGATGTTGTTGTGTAATGGATTCTTATGCAAAATGATCAACCCTACGGAGTCATAGTACGATGAATAAATGAAAGTTCCAGAAATGTATACAGCTTAAAGCATTATGGCTGGCGAGAAACGGAGTAGTCTATGAATACACCCACGATTAGAGATGTAGCAAAACTGGCGGGCGTTTCGGTGTCGACAGTTTCCAATGTTTTGAACGATAAGATCACGGTTGGAGAAGAGAAATACAAAGCCGTGTTATCAGCTATGCAAACACTAAACTATAAACCAAATATAATGGCAAGAAATCTAAGGAATAACAAGACTAGATTTGTAGGAGTCATAGTCCCCACTTTAAGCGGGGTATATAGAGATATTTATCATGGTTTTGCAAACAGCTTAGGCGATGAATATTATATTTTCCTTAAAGTAACCAACGGTTATGAGAGTATCGAATACACAGCACTTAGAGAATTAGTAGATCTTGGAGTCTGTGGCATCTTGCTTGTCTCATGTTTTGAGACAATTGATCCCATTGAGCATTTTTTCGAGATGGGAATTCCTATCGTCTTTGTTAATAGATGCTTCGAGGAGTACGAACATGTTAGCGTAATTTTTGATAATGCTGGTTTAGTCAGTAAGGTCTTTTCCAGATTGTTTGCAAGTGGCGTGATGGCAAATGAAGTAGTATTAATTACCGGGAAAAGTGAGTTTAGTTCGGAGAGAGACTGCTTCATTGGTGCGCGTGATGCAATAGATCAATACTATGGGGAGAAAGAACCCATTAATTGGATAAAGGTGTCTCTAGATGAAGTAAGTGCATTTGGAGAAGTATTCGATTATTTTCACGCACGTGAGTTTCATCATATTAAAGCAATTGTTGTAAGTGATGACTGCGTGTTAAATGGTTTAATTGAAGTATTGCGTATAAATGGTTTAAGGAATACGACGGTATATGCATTAGCAGGGGAGCGATGGAATGTTAAATCGCAGAGTGACCAGGTCCATTTCCTTTCCAGAAAGGCTGTAACTTGCGGAAGAAAGGGTGCAGAGAAGTTGAATAAACTAATTACTGAGCCTTTATTCTACGATGGTATACAAGAAGTAATTTCAACCGAACTGATAAATGAATATGCTGTCCAGTTTGTTAACAATGATAATGAGGGCTTGCGTATACTACTAACGACAACGCCTATCGCCAGTGCAATACAAAAATTAGCTACTGAATATTCGAATATATCGGGCACACGGATTGCTTGTGAGATGCATGAGTGCCAGATTAGTCTATATGACGAATTACTATCAAATAAAAAAGGTAATTATGATCTATTTATGATGGATTTGCCTTGGCTGGACACGTTTGTTAGAGAGGGCAGTTTATATGATGTTAGTAGTTTAATAGACATAGATCAGGATTACTACAATAGTTTTATTGATGGCTTGTGGGATAAGATTACTCGAGCTGATCGTGCCATTTTTGGTATACCGTTGGCCAAAATGACTCAGGTAATGCTTTTTAGAAAAGATTATTTCGAAGACAAAAATATACAACGGATGTATTTTCTGAAATATGGTATTCCTTTGGAACTCCCGAAAAATTGGCAAGAATTTAATCTTGTTTCAAAATTTTTTACCAGAAATTTTAATAGGGAATCACCTACAGAGTATGGAACATGCTTGCTTGGCAAAGCGCCAACGGGATTAATACAAGAATTCCTTCCAAGACAATGGTCACAGAATGGAAAAATCATTGATGGCGGCAAAGTTGTCATTGATTCTTCAGAAAATATACGGGCATTAGATAACTTGCGCGATGCCGTTGACTACTCAGTTCCTGGGATAGAAGACACTATGGAAAACGAACAGATAATGAGTTTTTGTTTAGAGCGTACTGCAATCATAAATTCCTTTGATGGTCATCTTCATAGTATGTTCGATAGTCGGTATAGAAAAATTGCTAACTGCACAGGTTTTGCGAGTATACCCGGAAGTCATTCGCTTCTGGGGATGTGGCTTTTGTCAATCAACAAGAAATCGAATAATCCTGAGCTGGCTTTTGATTTTATCAGATGGCTGACCTCAGACCCGATCTCACTTAAATGCAGTTTGCTCGGTGGTTTTGTGCCTAAAAAAGTGGTGAGTAACAGTGAGTCTCTGGTGAGTAATTATCCGTGGGTTGCCAAAGTTAGTAGATATATTCATAAAGAAAGAGAGAGAGAGGCATTGTATACAGTTTCAGGAAAGAAGATTCACAATAGTAAGGTTGATGAAATCCTCGCAAAGTACATAAACAAAGCGTTGTTTGAGGGAATAATGAGCAAAAAAGCACTATATGGTGCAAAAATAGAATTGCAGGAATTTCTTAACACCTCATGAGTTTGATCCCAATGTTAACGCACATTATTCCGAAAGAGTAGAAATTATAAATGGAGGAAAATATGTTGTATATCGGGATTGATTTAGGTACTTCTTCAGTTAAAGCTATTTTAATGGCAAGCAATGGGACGATAATCAATACTGCGTCTAAAAGCTATCCTATTTATTATCCTAAAGAAGGTTGGTCCGAACAGGATCCGGAAGATTGGCATAGAGCTGTCTGGGATTGTATCAAAGAATTATGCAAGCGAGTAGAGCGAAGCAGAATAGCTGGCATTGGAGTGTCAGGACAAATGCACGGACTTGTTGTGCTTGACGGTTATAATAATGTTATTCGCCGTGCTTTACTGTGGAATGATGGAAGAGCTTCTTCTCAGTGTGATTATTTAAACACTAAGATTGGGCGTAAGCACCTTGTTGAGATGACAGGGAATATCGCTTTCGCAGGCTTTACTGCTCCAAAGTTATTGTGGATGAAAGAAAATGAAAATGAATCTTTTCAGCGAATTAATAAAATAATGCTGCCAAAGGATTACATTGTTTTTCGCCTTACAGGAAATCACTGTTCAGATTATTCCGATGCTTCTGGAACATTATTGTTAAATGTGAAGGAAAAAAAATGGTCCCTTGAAATGTTAGAGTTGTGCTCAGTAAAGGAATGCCATTTGCCCAAGTTGTTTGAAAGCCATGAAGTTGTTGGGACGATAACGAATCAAGTTGCTAAAGAGCTTGATTTGCCATCGAGCGTTCTTGTTGTTGCGGGAGCTGCTGACAATGCTGCATCAGCAGTTGGTGTCGGAGTCGTTGGTGATGGCAATTGCAGTATTTCGTTAGGAACATCTGGCACAGTGCTCGCACCTTTTTCGTCATATCTGAACGATGGTCAAGGAAGATTGCATGTTTTTGCTGGTGCTGATGGGGGATTCTACTTGATGGGATGTGTGTTATCTGCGGCATCAAGTTATAAGTGGTGGATTAACGAAATCTTAAAGCACGACCTTGGTACTACATTTCCAAGGAAAAACGTTGAACAAACAGCTTGTAAGCGTAATCTGTTTTTTTTGCCATATCTAACGGGCGAACGCTCCCCACATAATGATCCATCAGCACGAGGTGCGTTTATAGGTATGTCAGTTAGAACTACACAAGAAGACATGACATTTGCAGTTTTAGAAGGAGTCGCGTTCGCCTTACGCGATTCCATTGAAATTGCCAGAACGAATGGATTAAAAATAGACTGTGCTCGACTGTCCGGGGGAGGCTCGAAAAACGATATATGGCGTAATATATTGGCAAATTGTTTAAAAATTGATATAGAAGTGCCTTTGCTCGCGGATGGGGGGTGTTTTGGATCTGCTCTATTAGCCGCTGTTGGTTGTGGTGAATTTCGAGATGTAAAAAGCGCAGCAAATACACTAGTAAATATTAAATCTAAAGAAAAACCTGATGGTGAGATTGTAGAGCAATATGAACAAAGTTACAAAATATATAAAACACTATATCCATCTCTGAAAGATGTGTTTAAAATAATGAACCCGATGTAGAGTGTAAATTTAATACCAAATAGCAAACACTTTTTCAGGAAAGACATTGAAAATACTCACTAAGCAATATTTTAACATGCACGGGTTTTCTATTATTATTCTTCGTAAGATCTCTCCATCCACTCCGGTCGAGAGGAGCATGTGTAGACGGAGTATTTAGCAAGGAGGGCGACGGGTCCGTACGTCATCTTGGACTGACGCAGTCCCGGATCGCCCGCGTCATCTTCGCGGTTGATGTAGGTAATGCCGGGACGACTTCCAAAGGCTTTTACAAATTCGCTGACCAGCATTTGGTAGACGCCGCGAAAACTGATGTCGGCTTTCTCAATATGCATGTAGATGGTGTCGCCTTCCACTTCCGCAAGCGAATAGCCGATAACACGGTCTCCAACGAAGAGGGCGCCGCCAAAGGCGTCATAGAGCTCCATATGGTCGAGCACCTCGCGGATTTTGACCGCTTCTTCGACAAGTGTTCTGTTTGTTCGGTCTATATCCTGTTCCTGATCGATGGCAAAGGCTCGGACTGCTTCGATGTTGTCCTGATCGATGATCTCGTACCGCCAGTCNNTCGAAATAATCGCGCTCGGCGACAGCGTGAAACCCCGGGTAGCGCGCGCTTAAAAGAGGTAAGTCCATTTCCCCGACAATGCAGAAGCAAAGCGGTTCACCGATGTCGCGGCAATGCTGTTCCAGGAGAGTGAGCGCTTCTTCGCGTCTGAAACCGAGCGGTACGGTGTAAGCGCGATGCTGTTCGAAAATGACCATGCTGAAAATCAAGCAATCGGCAGCGATGGTGTATTCATACTCGAAATAATCGCGCCAGATAAATGTCCCGCCGACAGTCAAATCTGTAATGCGTTGCGGGTTGGGATAGAAATATGGTCTGACGAGAGGGATGTCATCCAACTCTAGTTTTTGAAAAGTTAACATGGAATGCGATCAATCTAAATGGTAGCGATATTGGATTCGGTAAGAAATAAGACAGAGGGGAAGTCAGCGCAGCGAGATACTGGCGGTCTTCCCCTCCTGTGCTTTGTGATTTATTCGCTGACAAAGCCTCCGTCGCGGAGAATTTCTCTCGCTTTTTCGAGGTTTGCCGTTGAAATGCGGACGATAGGACCGGTGCAGCCCATGCCGCTCTCAGCGTAAATCGATTTGCTCCAGAGCAGTTTGACTGCGTCTTCCAAGTCGAGCACATCGATTCCTTCAATTTGTTCCGTTACGACCTCCGAAGGAGGCGCGACGACCTCAGGTTCGCCACTCTTCGCTGTTGCGGCTTCGCGGCGTTCGGCAAGAATCTTGTCGAGCCCCGCTTTACGAGCGAGTTCGAGTTCCTTTGCGTAAACCGCGGCAAGGTTGCCTTTGGCAAGTGATGCGGCGAACTTAATGGCTCCGGCAATCACGGGCGCGCCGGACGCGCGGGAGATGATCATGACGATGCCCGCCATTTTTTCACCCACGCCGGGACCGTAGCCCGCGCCGACCGTCTCATAAGAGCCGCCTGACGTATACGCCGAAATCATCTTGATCACAGCATTTCCCGTCAGCGAATCGAGGACGAGAACGTCCTGAGAGGAACGCAGGATGTCGTTGCCGCGCATGATGGCTCCGCCGTCAGCACGACCGGACATGGCGAATGTGATCGGATAACCGTTGTCCTGAAGTGTCTTCAGGATGATCTCCGCTTGGCGCATACCGTCCAGATTGAGAAGTCCGACCGTTGGATTTTCGATGCCGTCCGCTTTTGCCGTCGCGATACCAGCGATTGCATTGAGCACGAGCGCTTCGACGCGATCGGTCGAAGTCGTGCCAGTCGTCGTGGCAAGATAGAAGTCCTTACCGGTCGCCGGCGCCACCGTACGACCGACCGTAGAAACTCCGATCGGGAACGGGTAGTGCATGGCTACCGCGGCATCCGCGCCGCCGTTGGCGAGAAGTTCTTCCATCTTGTCGAACGCATCTTCCGCGCAGTCGCATTCGATCGTCGTCACGAGATCATGTTTATGGGTGCCGAGGAAGATGACGTCAACGCCGTGCTCCGCTGCTTGAACACAGCCTGTCATCACATTCTCTTCGCCAAGCTCGGAACCAACCCCGATGACGGCGACCTTGGCGCGTTTACCGAACTGACCGGTCTCAAGACCGTCAGCCAGTTCATTGAAAACGGCTGCAATGTCTCGTTTGATGCTATTCATCTTACTCACCTGCCTCTACAAGACCTGAGGCAAAGTCACGCAGTGACTGAGCGATGATGCGACGGATCTCGTCCGTTGAAACGCCTGCGGTCTCTTCCTTTGGACCGCTGTTCGGCTCCATCAGGAAGGAGACGCCGTCGAACAAGTTCGTCATACGTCCGAGGAATAAGGAGCCCTTGCCGACGATCATGACGCGGTTCATTTCACCGCTGAGTATACCGTCGCGCGCATGCCCCATGAAGGGGACGCCAGAGGGGATATGTCCCTGTGTCGGTGCATATCCGGGCAGACCGTGTTTTTCAACGAATGCGTTCAGCTCTTTGCGTTCGATATCGCCGCGTCGGACTGCCAACGCGCCGATCATTTTCAGGTTTGCCGTCGGCACGTCACCGGCGCCCGCCGGTTTCGTGATATCGGGGTTCTGCATTTCGGGTGAGTAGTAATCGACGTCAGTCACTTTCAAGCCGACTTTGTCGAGCGCGTCGGTCGTCAACGAGGCGATGACATTTTGTGGCGCACTTCCCGTTCCGACGGAGTGCCAGCCCACGACGTCGGTGTTGAGTTCAGGGTTAATGCCGTCGTTTTCGGAAATGATGACGGCAAATCCGCCGAGGACGTCTTCCAGAATGGGGAGACCTTTTTTGACATGATCCTTGCCGTTCATGCCGAGCTTGGCAGTCGAACCGCCTGCCACGACGGCAACGGTCTTAAAGATACCGGACTTTACGAGACCTGCGGCGACCAATACGGCGTGAGCCGGTGCCGCACAGAATCCGCGGACGTCTGATCCCGTCGAACGTGATAATTCGGCGATCTCAGCCACACCTTTGGCGAAGTTGCCTCCGCCGCGCTGGTTCATGTCACCGCACGCTTCCTCCGAACATTCGATCGTGTATTCGACTTCGTC
>MTKW01016967.1_pt1 | contig 11828 bp, 10 predicted proteins | sample 1042761 | NCBI WGS metagenome assembly MTKW01 (sample SAMN06205366, study PRJNA360243) | anaerobic digester metagenome | biome: Wastewater treatment plant; feature: Anaerobic digester sludge; material: sludge; isolation source: anaerobic digester fed with sludge from wastewater treatment plant ...
TACTTATATCATAAACAGCAAGTTTTGTCAATAGATGCGAAAACAAAAATTCATAATTTTGAAAGATATTTACTTTAGAACGTTTAGCCGTCTCTATATTTTTCAAAATACTCTAAAACGATCTCCATCCTTTTTTCGAATACTTTATGGTTTTTTTCATAATAAGATGCTATATCGGTGCTCTGCTGTTCCATAAGATACTGCACCCAAAAGGCGGGGCTGTCAAACTGGCCGTATATGTAGCCAAAGTCAAAAACGCGGTTTTCGAACAGCAGGTCCAGGATTTTTATTGAGGTTTCGTCGCGTGTACCCTTCACTTTAAGCGCGACGTCATAATATGCGGGAATGGCCCTCTTATAGCTTTCGGCGCATAAGGCCTCGGTTACAATGCCGACAAACTCGGTATCCGTAACCGACATGGGAACACCCATGGTGTCATGTCCGCCGTCAACCATCGTATAATAGCTTTCCTGTTTCGTGTCCCACTTCGGATACGGGATTATGCCATAATCCGTTTCAAAACTCCTGAGCTCTGTAGACGCAAACTCGAAATAATCCGTATAAAACATAAGTAGGTTGCTTGTAAACATTGTTCGAAATTCGGGCTGCGAATCAAGTCTTGAATTTGAAAATGCACCCTCGTTTTCCCACAGTAAACTGTAAAGCTTTTCATAAATGCTTACAACTTTCTCGTTGAAATAGCTGAAGTCAAAGCTGCCGTCTTTTTGCTTTACCGCTACTTTCTCGCCAAACGCCCAAAGGAAGGTGTTTACCGGAGACCTTGCCCATAAACCGAATCCATACAAGTCATCTATATCTTTTTTCTGATTGTTGTTTATATCGTTGTAAACATTTTTTGTGTACTCCGAAAGTTTATCAAGCGTCCACTCCCCGCCAAGTACAGTGGTGTAAATATCGGGGATACCGAAATCTTCGACAAGCTGCTTGTTAAAATACATTGCATACGTCAATGTAACCGCAGATAAAACAAAATCGCCTATAGCCAAAAAAGCTATATCGTTATATGTTAAATCCTCAACAGTAGATTTTGACCACCACGGTTTTGAAAAATCAATATAATCGACGTCATACCAGTTGAGAAACACGCCGCTTTCCACAACCCAACCGTTATAAATAGCGTGCCCTGCAAACAGTTGATATGCATCGTCTCCGGCCATAACAGCATTTCGCAGCAGAGTGGTCAGCTGACCTTCATTATGCACTTCCGCTTTGATATTCACATTAAAACGGTCGACCACAACCGCATTACGTTCATATATAGCGCTGTCAAGCACATCGCCGGTATCTTCATCGATGACATACAAACTCTCAAACTGGTCTTCGCCTAAAATAACATAGTCGCGTCCGCCAAAGTCTTTATTCGGCAAGCCGTCATCTACATCCATACGAGCTTTCAGCGCGTCTGTCTCGGCTTCGGTTACGCCGTCTTGCGACTGAGCTATTTTTGTGTCATCAGCCCTGCCGCCGCTTGTTTCCGAACATCCAATCGACGCCGTCAAAAAGGAGAGCAATAAAACACCGGCCACTATTCTTTTCATAAACACATCTCCTTGATTTGAACATAATAGTAAATAGACGGGTTTGGCAACATATACATTTTTATTCATTTTATAGCCGATTGCCAATTTTGTCAACCCGGAACCATATATTGTATGTCCAAATCAAGTTACTGCAGTTCGCAGTCGCGTATAAACACAAAAAAAACGCCTGTTTCGACAGGCAATTGTCAAAACAGGCGTTTCTGGTCTGAGTGACTGGACTTGAACCAGCGGCCTCTACCACCCCAAGGTAGCGCGCTACCAACTGCGCCACACCCAGACGGCATCCCGAAAGGGATGCTATACTCTCTCAAGCGTTAATTATTATACCACAAATCACAGATAAAGTCAAGGGGTTAATTGAAATTTATAAGGCAAGATAGGTTATTTTCTGCCGATAACTTTCACATGCATGCCCGCCAGCACATCCAGCGCTGCCTCGTTTAGCTTCGGGTCGTTTGACGCTGTACAGGCCGCGTCAACGATTACAGGCGTTTCGGGCTGTGCGGTTTTAGCCAAAACGGCATTTGACAACACGCAAATATTGGACACAAGCCCCACAAGCTCGATTTGCGAAAAAGGATGCTTTTTCAGATACACATAAAGCTCGTCTGAACCGAAAGTGTTTTTATAAAACTTCGCGTCCGACTCGCACACAAGCTCTGCCACCTCGCCGTAAAGGTCGTGGCCGGAGGTGCCGCGAATGCAGTGGGCTATCGGGAGGTTTTTCCCCTCCTGCGTTTCGGCATAGTTGTCACCGTGCGTATCAAATGTAAATATGACTTCCCCGCCCTCGTCGCGATATTGCCGAATCTTTTCTGCAATGCGCGGTGCAAGCTGCTCGGCGCCCGGAAAACCGAGCGAACCGGAGACAAAATCGTTTTGAAAGTCGACAACTATCAGGCATTTCTTTTTNNATTATATATTATAGCACCACAGCCGCAGCTATTCAACAGCTATCCGAAAAAACCGGCAGCCGCAGTGGGACGACCCTTAATGCACTGCCATTAAAGGCGATGCGAGGGAGCTGTCTGGGCTTGCCGCCACGGAATCTGATTGCCGCAGCAGTCTAAATTAGCAAACCAAAACCGCCGGCACTGGCGACTGCCTGTACCGGCGGTTATATTGATGTAAGCGGTGGGAGCCCCACACGCCGGCGGCAACATCTGCCGCCTACTTGCGGGAGCGACCGGAACAAATGCTCGTTCCGGACACAGCTTTATGTACTCCCCCGTTTGTGCTGTGGGAACTTATGCCTTGGCTATGGGTATAACGTTTTCGCGGAAGAATTTGCGTGCAGCCTCGGGCTCTACCCTGTACTCTTTGTCGTTGAGCTTCACGGACACGCCGTCGCAGCTGCACTGTTTCATACAGAATGTTGCTTTAAACTCGATTTTGTCTAAAAGACCGTTTTCTTCGATTAGGTGCCGGAAAGTGTAAACCACATTTTGTGCGCCCTTAATGTGACAGGCGCTGCCAACGCATACCGAAAGTTTAGTCATTTTAATGCTCCCCCTTGCTTACATAGTCCACATGCAGAAGCTGGTGAACCTTTCCTTTCAGAATACCTTCGTAAAGTGCAGCCATCAGCGGGTTGTCTTCGGAACGGCGGATATTGGACACGCGGTCGGCATTGTAAAGCCCTTTTGCGCGGTCGCGCCTAAGCTCGGACGATACGAACGGCTGGCCTGCGCCGCATACGCAGCCGCCGGGACATGCCATGACTTCGACAAGGTCAAAGTGCTCACCTGCCTTGATGCGCTCGATAATACGCTCGGCGTTGCCCAGACCGCTCACAACGGCGATTTTGAGAGTCTTATCGCCATAAGGAACCTTAAACTCTTTGATTCCTTCATTTCCGCGCGCGCCGACATTCGCAATCGAAAGCAGGGCTGTGCGGGACTTGTCGTTTGTAACTCTGCGCAGCACCGCCTCCGTAACGCCACCGGTCACGCCGAATATTACACCGGCGCCCGATACTGTGCCGAACGGCATGTCGATCGCTTCGGGCTCAAGCTCGTCGAATATCACGCCGGCTTCCTTAATCATGCGAATAAGCTCCTGTGTCGTGATGACGGCGTCGACGTTGGGCACCCCGTCCATTGCAAACTCGGGACGCTGTGCCTCGAATTTTTTCGCCGTGCACGGCATGACAGCGACGTGGAAGAGCTTTTTCGACTCTGTTTTGTTGATTTCCTTGAGCACTGACGCGAACATCTGCATCGGGGAGCGACAGCTTGAGACAGCCGAAAGCAGCTCGGGATGTTTCTTTTCGCAGTAGTTTACCCACGCCGGACAGCAGGAGGTAAACAGCGGCAGCTCCTCGCCCTTCTCCAGTCTGTCGAGAAATTCCTCCGACTCCTCAATAACGGTAAGGTCGGCGGCTGTGCTGGTGTCATAAACCTCGTCGAATCCGATGCGGCGGAGAGCCGCAACAATTTTACCCATTGCGTTTTCGCCGTCGCGCAGGCGCAGCTCGCGACCTATCGCAACGCGGACTGCGGGCGCTATCTGAACCGATACCTTGAGATTTTCATCCTCAAGTGCGCGCCATACCTTTGCGGTGTCGTTGCGCACGACGAGCGCGCCGGTCGGGCACACCGCAGAGCATTGGCCGCAGCCGACGCAGGGCGTCTCGTTGAGCGGCACACCGAATGCGGTGCTGATTATCATCTTTGAGCCGCGCCTTGCGAAGTCAATAGCGCCGACATTCTGAACCTCGTTGCACATGCGCACACAGTCGCCGCAGAGAATACACTTGCTTATGTCTTTTGTTATGCACAGCGACGAGTCGTCGACCATCGGTTTGGTCGCGGTGTTCGGAAAACGCACGCCGTCGATATGGAACCGATCCGCAAGATCCTGGAGCTTGCACTTGCCGTTGTTGTTACAGGTTGTGCAGTCGCGGCAATGGTTGGCGAGCAGCAGCTCAAGTATCATTTTGCGATACTTGCGCAGTCGCTCGGTATTGGTCTTTACCGACATGCCGGGACGCGGCGGAGCGGAACAGGATGCTTCAAGCTGGCCGCGCTCGTTTTCTACCATACACATACGGCAGGCGCCGTATACCGACAGCTCGGAATGATAGCAGAAAGTGGGCATTTTCACGCCGGCTTTGCGGATCAGCTCAAGCAGATTTTTCTCGTTTTCTATCTTTACGGGAATACCGTCAATTGTTACATAATCGCCTTTCATCTACATACCTCTCTTTATAAGCCGAAATATCCGTTATGCCGACGCGATTGATTTGAACGGGCATACAGGAATGCAGGCTTCACATTTGATGCACTTGCTCTGGTCAATCACATGCGGCTCTTTTACTTTGCCGGAAATTGCGCCGACCGGGCAAACCTTCGAGCACTTTGTGCATCCTTTGCACGTTGCCGGGTCAATTTCGATCTTCATCAACTTCTTGCAGTTTCCGGTCGGGCAGGTGCCGTTGATGTGGGCTTCATACTCGTCGCGGAAATACTGCAATGTGCTTTGGACAGGGTTGGGTGCGGTTTTGCCGAGCCCGCAGAGCGAGGTATTTATAATCATGTCAGAAAGCTCGGCAAGCGTATCGATGTCCTCCGGCTCGCCCTTTCCTTCGACAATGCGTTCAAGGATTTCCAGCATGCGCTTTGTACCCTCGCGGCAGGGGACGCACTTGCCGCACGACTCGTTCTGCGTGAAGTGCATGAAGAAACGCGCAACTTCGACCATGCAGGTGTGTTCGTCCATAACGACCAGACCGCCCGAACCTATAATCGCGCCGACTTCCTTCAGCGAGTCGAAATCAAGCGGCAAATCGAGATGCTCGCGCGTCAGGCATCCGCCCGACGGACCGCCTATCTGAACGGCTTTGAACTCTGCGCCGTCTCGGCAGCCGCCGCCGATGTCGTAGATAATTTCACGCAGCGTTGTTCCCATCGGCACCTCTATCAGGCCGGTATTTTCGATGTTACCGGTCAGCGCAAACGCCTTTGTACCCGAGTTGCCGGGTTTGCCGAGATTCTTGAACCACTCGGCGCCGCGGTTGATGATGGACGGTACGTTTGCATAAGTCTCGACATTGTTCGGGACGGTGGGCTTGCCGAACAGGCCTTTTACAACCGTCAGCGGCGGACGCACGCGCGGGAACCCGCGTTCGCCTTCGATAGAGGCGATAAGCGCCGTTTCCTCACCGCATACGAACGCTCCTGCGCCGCGGTTTATGTGAATTTCAAAGCAAAACTCGGTGCCGAGGATGTTTTCTCCCAGCAGACCCAGCTCTTTAGCCTGCTTTATCGCACGCTCAAGACGTGAAACAGCCAGCGGATACTCGGCACGGACATATATATAACCTTCGGATGCACCGACCGCAGCGCCGGCTATCATCATGCCTTCAATAACCCGGTGCGGGTCACCTTCCATGATGCTGCGATCCATGAACGCGCCGGGGTCGCCTTCGTCACCGTTGCACAGGATGTATTTTTGGTCGGACTCGAGCTTGCGCACAGTCTCCCACTTAATACCGGCAGGGAAACCGGCGCCACCGCGCCCGCGCAAGCCGGAATCTTTGATTGCGGCAACGACCTCGTCGCCGTCCATATCGAACAGCACGCGCTCAAATGCTGTATAGCCGTCTTTGGCTATGTACTCCTCGATGGACTCGGCATCGACATGGCCGCAGTTTTCGAGTACAACGCGGGTCTGCTTCTTATAGAAAGGAATATCATCCTGACGAGGATAAGCCTGACCGTTCTTATGGTATACAAGGCGCTCAATAATCTCGCCGCCGATAACCGTGCGCTCGATAATTTCCTCGCAGTCTTCGAGCTTAACCTTTGTATAAAGCCAACCCTGAGGCTCTATGCGGAGCAGCGGGCCCATTTCGCAGAAGCCGTGGCAGCCGCACTTTTTAAGACCGACCGAATCGTCATGCGGTTCGACCTGAAGCTCGACCGTATGCGGCAAGTTGCGCTCGGCGATAAGCTCGGACAGGCGATTGTAGATATTAAGCGATCCGCCGGCAACGCAGCCCGTTCCCGCACAGACCAAAAGTTTTACCTTCTGCCTGTCAAGCGCAGCTTTCACTTTTTCCCGCAGCGTGGCAAGCTCCTGTCTTGAATTTAGTCTTTTATGCACGGTCAATTTCCTCCTTGAGATTGTTTATAAGCTCCACTGCCTTTTCGGGCGTCATTGCGGCGTATACCTTGTCGTTAACCGTAATAACCGGGGCAAGTCCGCACGCACCAAGGCACGACACTGTCTCGACAGTGAAATTCATGTCGTCGGTTGTTTTTTTGTCTTCCGACAGACCGAGCTCGGAGCGGAGTTTTTCAAGAATCGGTATCGAGCGCCTTACATGGCACGCCGTACCGTCGCAAATGCGAATGACATATTTGCCCTTCGGTTCGAGCGAGAAGTTTTCGTAAAATGTCGCAACACTGTAGGCTTTAGCCTCGCTGATGCCCAGCTTTTCCGCTATATACGGGAAAACTTCACGGGGCAAATAGTTATAATGTTCCTGTATGTCTTGAAGTATTGAGATAATAGCCCTGGGACTATTGCCGTTTGCGGCAATAATCGTGTCCACGACCGAATAATCGAAAGTTGTGTTCATTGCTGTACCTCTGTTCGTAATTAAAAATAATTAACCTTTACCTTTTTCCCCATCTTTGTCAAACACTCGGTGAGCTCTTCCACGAGCTTCATTTTTATACTAAAATTAATTGGCAAGGTTGGATTCTGATGGGCGGGATTCACCGCCCTGCCGACAAAAAAGTTTATATCGGTCGCTTCTTCAAAGAGAATGCGCGCGATTTTGGAGGCTCCGTCCTGACCCACGCTCCATTTGCTGTAAAGCGAGTTGTCACCGAGATAGTTTTTCGCATACTCAAGCACGCGATTGACGGTTATAACGCCTTCGGTTACCAGATCGACGCCTTCAATTTCGGCGGTTGGCGGTATCTCCGGGTCGAGATAGAGCAGACTTGTGCGGAGCGGCTTTTTCAGAAACTCTGCTGCTATGGTCGAGGTGGTGCCTCCGCATACGATGTGTTTGCCCTTTTTGGAGAAAAACAGCGACATCATTCTGTCACAGTCGTCTCTGTTTGACGGCGGGCCGATTAGTAGATTTACAGGTTCACGTTTTCTGATAAGCACAGTACAAACCGTCGCATCGTCTCCGGGCTTGCCGTCATAAAGCCTCTCTGTCTCGTCAAGTAAAATTTTAGTAAGCGTCTTCGCCGCAAATCCCACTCCTTTAAAAGTTTTCATATAATCAATTATATCTTCACGCCTCCAGCCAAAGTTATAGCTGCGGCCGACGCCGGCATGCTCCACCCCGTCTGTAAAAGCGAATATTACATCTCCTTCGCATAAATCGGTTTCGGCCCGCATAATTCGTTTTCCGTATATTTCTTGGACGGTAAACAGCAGCTCGTAATTTTCTCCGTCACGCATCATGATGATGCGCGGATTGTCGTATATGATTATCTCAGCACGCCGCCCGCCGGTTATGCGAATTATTGTGAATGTAGAGTATGCAATGCCGCGCACGGAGCAGACCGGAAGGGTCGCTATGATGGTTTCGACAGCATCTTCCAGTCTCATCCCCGCCGCCAGCATAGTCGAAATTATCTTGGAAGTAAGTGTTGAAAGTATATTGGCTTTGACCCCGCTGCCCAGTCCGTCGGCTATCACAATTACCGTTGAATCGTCGTCCTCGGGCTGGATAACCTCAACGCTGTCACCGCAAAGCTGTTCTCCCCAGAGATTGATGCTCAAAGCGCCGATGTCGGCGCAAAGATCACCGGTCGTCATGTTCAACCGACTCCTTGAGTTTGGTTAGCGCAATCTTTGTCTCGGCCACCGTTTCGCCGAGCAGCGACGCTATTTCCTGGACGATACGCATCTGGCGCTCGACCACGCGGTCGGCGGTTTCGATTGTTTGCCTTGAAATATCCGCCTTTTTGGCGCGCTCTTTTTCCTCGTCGGTAACATCGCGGAGCAGCAGTATCACAGAGCCGGAGGTGCGGTCGTATACCATCGTTTGTTCCAAATATCGACCATATTCGGCAAAATACGACCTTTTCCCCTGGATTGGCCTCTTACCCTCAATGGCGTCAAAGAAAGGCGTGGGGTCCATCAGCCTTACGACCGGCTCGCCGAGCACATCGGATTTATAGCGTATGTTCAGCATCTTCATAGCGGCCGGGTTTATGTCCTGAACCTCAAGCGATTCGTTTACCACGAGTATGCCGTTCGGCGTGTTGTCGAGTATGCTGTTTGAGAATCGCTCGGATTTTTCCATAAGATATGGAAGGCACATGCTGATTTCGGCTTTGCCCTGCCAAATAGCAATTGCTTTGTCGCGGCAAGTGTCATAGCCGCATGTTCCGCAGTTGAGAATATTGGCCGGAGAAATTTTGCCCATCTTGCGCATGATTTCCGAAATTTCGTCTTCGGTGGGCATCTCGCGTTTGGGCACCCTTGCCACCCGCTCGATTATGAGCCGGGACGGGTCGGGCTGTGATATGTCAAAGTCAGACTCGCCGGCATAAGTGGTCACTGCCCTGTAGTGTCGTACAGGCGAGTTTCGGTATTTCTCCATTATCGGCCCCCCTACACAGCTGCCGGTACACGACGACATCTCGATAAAACATCGGCCGAGCCCGCCGGCTTCGATGTCGCGCAGCACGTCAAGACAGTTGTCGATGCCGTCTACGATCAGATATGTATAGTCGGGGTTTTTATAAGTCATTGATTCAAGTATCCCGCCCGCAACGGGAAACAGCCGGGCGCGACCGCCCTCGCCGCCATCTCCCCCGTCCTCACGTTTTTCGAGCACTATTCCCCTGTGGTCAAACATCTCGGAAAGTTCCTCGAAAGTCAGCGCCGCGTCGATGGAAGCGCTATACGCTTCGTCTTTTTTTGACAGGCACGGCCCGATGAAAATTGTCACCGCATCCGGTATCCGCCGCTTTATATCCTCACAATGGGCATGCATGGGCGACTTTACGGGAGCAAGGCAGCCGAGTAAAGAAGGAAAATACTTTTCCACAAGCAGGTTTACGGTATGGCAGCAAGAGGTGATAATCACCTCTCGCGTGCCCTCGCGCAGCATCCGCTCGTATTCGCGCTTAACTATTGTCGCACCGAGCGCTGTTTCCTCCGCGTCGGCAAAACCGAGCTGCCGCAGCGCCTCTCGCAGCGACTCGATGCCAACGCCCTCAAAATATGCTTTGAAAGAAGGCGCAACACTGGCAATAACCGGCCTGTCACTGCCAAGCAGAACATCCGAAAGTTCGGTCTCGTCGACAATCTGCTTGGCGTTTTGCGGACAGATAACAAAGCATCGGCCACACAGTATACATTCGTCGGTAACTATATGCGCCTGATTGCCTGAAAAGCGAATCGACTTTACTGGACAGTGGCGTATGCATTTATAGCAATTTTTACAATTGGATTTTTTCAGCTTGAGAAACTCCGCTATATCAAATCACTCTCTTCTGTGTGCAATTCTGTCAAGCGCCTTTTTTATCCGTCGATTTTCGCTTTAATCTCCTTTTCGAAAAAGTCTCCCGTGGTTTCGGGCGATACCGAATATGACTGGTCGTTTACCATTACATTGACGCCCGTTTTGCATTTGCCCATGCAAAATGTGCCGGCAAGCTCGATTTTTTCTTTGAGATTGTTCTGTTCGATAAGCTCTTGAAGCTGCTCTACTACCTGACGCGAACCTTTGAGATGGCAGGAGCTGCCGATGCAGACCGTGACTTTCATGATTTGCCTCCGTCATTATTCAAATTATGGCGCAGCCACCCCGCAGAGATGGCTGGGGAGTTTTATTCATATTCAACAACGCTTGCCCAGCGGAGCAACAGTTCGCGCTCCTCGGGACGCCCCTTGACCGACTGCGAAGCGGCGACTATAGGCAGCCACTTTTGTACATAGCGCATGTCGGTCTTGCTTTTCTCGCAAAACAGGGCAAGATACTTGTCTGCCGCTTCAGTATCGCCGGCGAGCCAGAAAAGCAGATATGTGCGCGCAACATCAGCCGAGGCATTTCCCTGGGTTACATGTGCCCAGTCGATTATAAAGGGCGTGCCGTCCGGCCTGATTATTACGTTTGACGGGTTGAAGTCGCCGTGGCACAATTTGTCATGGGTTGGCATCCCCTCGAGCCGGGTTTTCAGCTCGTATTTCATCGCGGCATCAAGACCGGTCTGGTCAATTTTGCGGTGCATTTTTTCTTTCAGCTTGCCCAGCATCGGCACTTTTTTCGAGTGCACTTCCATCTGCAGGTCAACCAGCAGATTCAGGTATTCGTCCTTTTTATCCGGTTCTTCTTCCATCAGCCGCTGCAGTGTTTTGCCTTCGATGTAATCAAACCGTATAGCCCATTTCCCGTCGGGTTTGAATACCTCGAGCACGCGCGGTATGTTCAGGCCGGTTTCCTCTACCCGAGCTTGGTTAAGCGCCTCGTTCAATACATCCGCTTTGGAGTAGTCGTTTCTGAAAACTTTGAGTACCGTGTCGCCGTCGCGGTAAATTGTTTTGGTTGTTCTTACCGCAAGAATTTTATCAGCTTTAATACTCATTTTTTCCTCCTATTCTTGGCGCTCATTGAGAGGCGCCGGGCTTGCTGCCGTAGTATGCGTCGAGGTACAACTGTTTGATTTCGCTCATAAGAGGATAGCGCGGGTTTGCGCCTGTGCACTGGTCGTCGAAAGCCTGCTCGGTCATCTCGTCGACCTTGGCAAGAAACTCGTCTTCATCGGGAACATAGTCGCGTATGGTCGGCTTTATGCCAACATGCGCTTTCAGCGCTTCGATTTTTGCGATAAGGCCCTCGAGCTTCTCTTGGTCGGTTTCCCCCTCTATGCCCAGCGCGTCAGCAATCTCGGCATAACGGGCCAATGCATGCGGATATGCATACTGCGGGAAAGTGCCCATCTTTTCGGGCGCTTCGGCGGCGTTGAAACGCATGACGTGGGTTATCATCAGCGCGTTTGCCACGCCGTGAGGCAGGTTGAAGAAGGCGCCCAGCTTATGCGCCATCGAGTGACAAATGCCGAGGAATGCGTTTGCAAACGCCATGCCTGCGATAGTGGCGGCATTGGCCATCTTTTCGCGTGCAACCGGGTCAGCGGCTCCGTTGTCATAAGCGCGCGGCAGATATGTGAAAACCATCTGTATTGCGCGCAGCGCCAGCCCGTCTGTATAGTCGGTCGCCATTATCGAGGCATATGCCTCCAGCGCATGGGTCAGAGCGTCGATACCGGATGCGCTGGTCAGGCC
>MTKW01011056.1_pt1 | contig 11823 bp, 10 predicted proteins | sample 1042761 | NCBI WGS metagenome assembly MTKW01 (sample SAMN06205366, study PRJNA360243) | anaerobic digester metagenome | biome: Wastewater treatment plant; feature: Anaerobic digester sludge; material: sludge; isolation source: anaerobic digester fed with sludge from wastewater treatment plant ...
ACCGAGCGGTATGGACGCTTCTTTTTATCCACGTCCGCGTATTTACTCGCTCAACGTGGGATTTGAATTTTAATTTTAACCGTTAATAACAAGATATTATCCTATGAACAAGATATATTACACATTGCTACTGCTTGGCAGTATATTTTTCACGGTCTCCTGCGTGAATGATCTGGATCAATATCCGAACATCGAAACTACGTCCGCGGATGTCTATACATCGGTGGATAACTACAAGGCGGTGCTCGGCAAGATCTATGTCTCTTATGTCATAACCGGACAAGAGAAAGGGGGCGGGAATAGCGACCTCAATAGTAACTCCGGGTATGACTACATGCGCTGTTATTTTAACATGCAGGTATTAGGTACCGACGAGGCGATCTACACGTGGCAGGAAGGGGACAAAATGAACGGGCTTACTTATCTTAGCTGGGACGCAAACGACGTGTGGGTGTCCGATACTTATTACCGCATCTATTACACGATTGCGCTCTGTAATGAGTTCTTGCGAAACGCTGAAGAGGAGCATATCGAGAAATTCAGCGAGTCCGATCGGGAAGAGATACGTCGTTATCGTGCGGAAGCCCGCTTTCTCCGTGCCCTTTCTTACTACCACGCGCTAGACCTGTTTCGCGATATTCCATTCGTTACCGAGAACGACCCGGTGGGTAGTTACTTGCCGCCGCGCTATACCGCTGACCAGGTGTTTGAATATATCGAGTCGGAACTGAAGGAAGTGGAGACAGAGTTACTAGATCGTACAACCGTTGAATACGGCCGTGCTTCCAAGGAGGCCGCGTGGGCATTGATGGCGCGGCTCTACCTGAACGCGGAAGTCTACACGGGTGCTGCTCGATGGACCGACTGCATTGATTATTGCAACAAGATTATAGCTGCCGGTTACACGTTGGAGGACGATTATACCAAACTGTTTAATGCCGAAAACGATAAGCGTACAAACGAAATTATTTATGCTTTCCCAGTAGATGCAACCTATACCGCATCATGGGGGGCTACCACGTATATCATTTGCGGTGCCATAAGCAATACCTCTGATAGTCAGTTACCGGCTGATTATGGTGTGGAGTCGGGATGGGGAAGTTTCCGCTTGCGGGGCAGCTTCCCCGATCTGTTCAGTAGCGGGGATGGGCGTGCCCTCTTTTATACCGAAGGGCAAACCAAGGAGGTTGAAGTGGTGGATGACCAAGGATACGGGTACCTTTCAGAGAAATGGACTAATCTCACCGACGCGGGAGAGAGACCTTCCAATTTCAGCGACTTTAGCGTGAATACCGACTTTCCTGTGTTTCGTTTGGCGGATGTTTACCTGATGTTGGCGGAGGCCGTGGTGAAAGGGGGAGAAGGAAGTAGCCGTGGCATCGCCTTGGGGTATGTCAACCAACTGCGTGAACGTGCTTTTGGCGATAACTCGGGCAATATTACTGATGGGCAGATGACCGCCGACTTTATCCTTGACGAACGTGCCCGCGAGCTGTATTGGGAGTGTACCCGCCGTACGGACTTGGTACGGTATGGCAAATTTACCACGGCCGATTACCTGTGGGAGTGGAAAGGGGGCGTGAAGGAGGGAAAAGCGGTGGATAGTAAATACAATATCTATCCGATCCCCTCCACGGACCTGACGGCCAACCCGAACCTGTGGAACGAAAATTATTAATCAAAAATCAATTATCAGATTATGAAGGCATTGCATTTATTGAAAAAATACTCCGTCGTCATCTTGCTAATACTCTTGACCGCCTGCGAAGAAGACGGAGACAAAATATATCTTTCGGGGCTGGAAGGGAGTGAATTTATCCTTACCGAAACAGATATCATGTTAAGCAAGGAAAATGCTTCGAAGATCGTACTCTCCGCCGCATGGAAAAACAGTACATTGGTAGTGAGCAACCCGGATATGGGAGCACCCGATGTCTTTACGGCGTACCTGCAGATATCCACGCAGGAAGATTTTTCATCGAACGTAATTGAGAACGAAGGCATCGGCGAATCGAAAGCTTATACCGGTGCAGAGTTGAATGCCATCGCCAGGAACCTTGGACTTGTACCCGATGTGGCGACTCCTGTCTACTTCCGTCTGCGTGGAAGCATAGCCCCCAACATCGAATCGGTATATAGCGAAATAAAGAAAGTCAATATCACGCCCTATCTGATCGATATGACTATCGGGTTTATATTGGATAAGGACAAAAAACAAACAGGTCTTACGCTGGTTTCTCCAGATGCGAATGGGGTATATGCCGGATTTATTGGCGCTACTTCGTGGTACAACTTCTTTATGGAAGAGGGTGACGGAAAGATATGGGGAAATCTTGCGGCAGACGGATCGGCTTTTCTGGCTTCTTCCGAAGAGAATAGCTGGAACTTCTGGTATCCCGAGCCGGGCGGCTGTTATTATACAGAGGTCAATACCGAGCTCAAACGGTGGTCGGCCGTTTATCTTCCGGTTCTCAACATTACCGGCGATATCGGGGGAGAGATGACTTTCGACCGGCCGAATACGAAATGGTACTATGTTTTCAATGCCGCTTCTGCTGGTACGGCAACGATCCGGTTGAGCGGACAGGGAGATGAGTATAATTATGAGACAGGTGATAGCGCTCCCGCTGTCGATAAAGTGACCATCGCTTTTGCGCAGGAAAACGGATCGCTTGTCCTGGCAGGTACGCCGGGTGATATCACAGTGCAAATCCCTGCCGCGGGAGAATGTACGTTGATCCTCGACCTGAGCGATCCGAAGAACTGGCAGTGCGGGGTGGTGAGCGGTTCGGAAGAACCCGGAACCGTCAGCCCGGAAGTGTATGTGATCGGCATCGATGACGGCATCACCGGCGGCGGTTGGAATTTCGACAATAAATTATACCTTTACAATGAGGACAATCTGGCGTATGCCGGCGTACTGAACGTACATTCCCTGTGGGGATACCAGATCGGAACAGAGAAGGATAACTGGGGCGACGTATATACGCAGGCCGGTGGCGATGCATACAGCGGAACACTGGAATTCAAGGGGCAGACGAATCTTACCGCCCCTGAACCGGGTGTCTATTTCTTCGACCTGTCGTTGAAAAACCTCTCTTATGCACTGACTGAGGTAGGCGACCACGTGTATGTGAACGGATTGGACGATAAATGGGAGTTCAATCAAACGTTAGCGTCCACATCCGTTCCGGGAGTCTATTCCGGAAGCATCACCGTGAACGGGGCTTCAAGCTACGGATTTAAAATTTACCTTGTCCGGGATAACTGGGATATTCTGTTTGGCGGCAGCAACGGGAAGTTAACGTACGGTGGCAGCGATATTCCCGATAGTAACAGTTGGTCGGCAGGTACCTATACCATTACGGTAGACCTTATCAACCGTACATATACTATTCAATAAACGTATCAAAATAGATAAAAATGAACATAAAAAACATATTCCTGAATGCGGTATGGGCGTTGATCGCCCTTACCGCTTGCAGTAGCGACGATAAACCGGTATATCCGGAGCCACCCGTGTACGATATGAGCGGGTTCGCCAAGGGAGCCGATGTAAGCTGGCTTACAGAAATGGAGAAAGCCGGAAATAAATTCTATAACTCTTTGGGTCGCGAAACCGAATGCATGACATTGTTGCGTGATTTAGGGATGAACTCTATTCGCTTGCGTGTATGGGTAAATCCTGTTGATGGTTGGTGTAATAAAGGCGATGTACTGGTAAAGGCATGGCGCGCAAAAAATCTGGGAATGAGAGTGATGATTAACTTTCATTACAGTGATACGTGGGCTGATCCGGGCAAACAGTATATGCCTGCCGCATGGGAAGGACTTTCGTTGGAGGAACTGAAAACAGCGGTGGCCGACCATACTAAAGAGGTGCTGAATGCTTTGAAAGAGAAAGGTATTACTCCCGAATGGGTACAAGTGGGCAACGAAACCAGTAATGGCTTCTTGTGGGAAATGGGGCAGGCCGATAAGAATCCTGCACAATATGCCGCATTGTTTGCTGCCGGATACGAAGCCGCTAAGTCGGTCTTCCCCGATACCAAGGTGATCGTCCATTTGGATAGTGGATACGATAACGACCTTTACAATTGGAATTTAGATATCCTGAAAAATAACGGTGCCAAATGGGATATGATAGGTATGTCGCTCTACCCTTATTGGGCTATGCTCTATGGGGAAGAGACATCCGCGGATAAGGTGATCACAGACTGTATCGAAAACATCAAGAAAGTTAGTGCCAAATACGACTCGGACGTGATGATCGTTGAAACGGGTATGGAGTGTGCGGATGATGATGGACGTTTGGCTGACACTTCGGTATTGGCCGAAGGGAAGGCATTGCTGTCCCGCATCCTGAAGGAGAGTCAGGAGAATACAAACGGCCGCTGTAAAGGGGTCTTCTACTGGGAACCGCAGTGTAAGCCAAGCAAGTATCGGCTAGGGGCATTCACCGAAGAGGGATATCCCACCGTGATAATGGATGCTTTTCAATAAAATAATCGCATACTGGAATGCAAAAATATTGCTTAGTGGTGCTTTGTGGTAGTCCGGTATTCAATAACAAAAAATATGAGGATAAAACTGGTATTTACGCTATTCTTTCTTGGTCTTTTCTATAATTTGTTGGCACAGCGTACGGAGTTCCTGTTAGAGAAAGGATGGAAGTTTGCAAAAGGTGACTATCCGGAAGCCGTGAATAAAAACTTCGATGATAAAAACTGGGAGTCTGTTGTCGTTCCCCACGATTGGGCTATATATGGCCCGTTCGATCGTAAACATGACCTTCAGGAAGTAGCTATTATACAGAACGGGGAGAGGGTGCCGACAGTAAAAACAGGGCGCACAGGCGGCCTTCCGTATATGGGAATCGGTTGGTACCGTACTTTTTTTGATGTGGAAAACTTCCAATCCGAAAAACAAATCGTTACCCTGAAGTTCGACGGCGCTATGAGCGAAGCAAGGGTATATGTGAACGGGAAAGAAGTATGCTTCTGGCCTTACGGATACAATACTTTCCATTGCGATATCACCGAAGTATTAAATGCTGACGGTAAGAATAACCTGCTTGCCGTGCGGCTCGAGAACAAGCCGGAGTCATCCCGCTGGTATCCGGGAGCCGGACTTTACAGGAATGTGCATGTGATACAAACTAATAAGATCCATGTTCCGGTTTGGGGAACGTATATTACAACGCCTTTTGTCTCAACGGAATATGCTTCCGTACATCTGCGGACGGAAATAGCGGGTAATCATAAGGATATACGCATTATCACGGAGATCAGGGATGCGGATAATAAGGTGGTGGCATCCAAGGATAACAGACAGCAACTCAACCACGGGCGCCCGTTTGAACAGAATTTTATCATTGAGGATCCCAAACTTTGGTCACCCGAAACGCCTTACCTCTATACGGCTACATCCACCCTATTTGTCGACGGTAAACAGACTGATGAATACACGACCCGTTTCGGTATCCGGGATATTCAATTTATAGCAGACAAGGGTTTCTTCCTGAACGGTCAGCGACGTAAATTTCAAGGGGTTTGCAATCATCATGATCTCGGCCCTTTGGGTGCGGCTATCAATGAAGCTGCTTTACGCCGCCAGTTGACCCTCCTGAAAGAAATGGGATGCGACGGTATCCGCACGTCCCACAATATGCCTGCTCCCGAATTAGTAAAACTTTGTGATGAAATGGGTTTCATGATGATCGTGGAGAACTTCGACGAATGGGAGGTCGCCAAATGCAAAAATGGGTATCACCGGTTTTTCGACGAATGGGCCGAAAAAGATATGGTGAATATGTTGCGTCATTTCCGGAACAATCCTTCGGTAGTCATGTGGAGTATCGGCAACGAAGTGCCTACCCAGTGCAGTAACGAAGGTTATAAGGTTGCCCGTTTCCTGCAGGACATTTGCCACCGGGAAGATCCTACGCGTCCCGTCACTTCCGGAATGGATCAGATTAGTTGTGTGCTGGACAATGGGTTTGCGGCGGTGGTTGAGGTCCCGGGATTCAATTATCGAACCCACCGTTATGTGGAGGCATACGAAAAACTCCCGCAGAATCTGGTGTTGGGTTCCGAAACTTCTTCCACCGTAAGTTCCCGTGGTGTATACAAGTTCCCCGTGGAGAAAAAAGCCGACGCGCTTTACGACGATCACCAGTCCTCTTCTTACGATCTCGAATACTGCTCATGGTCGAATATTCCCGATGAGGATTTTGTTTTGGCCGATGATTACGATTGGACACTGGGACAATTCGTCTGGACCGGTTTCGATTACCTGGGCGAGCCTTCGCCCTATGACACCGATGCATGGCCTAATCACAGCTCCATGTTTGGAATTATAGACCTTGCAAGTATTCCTAAAGACCGTTATTACCTGTACAAAAGTATCTGGAACAGGGACGAAGCTACGCTCCATATTCTCCCGCACTGGAACTGGAAAGGACGCGAAGGTGAAGTAACCCCGGTGTTTGTTTATACGAGTTATCCCTCCGCCGAACTTTTTATCAATGGGAAAAGTCAGGGAAAGCGTACAAAAAATAATAATTCCTTAACGGAAAGATATCGTCTGATGTGGATGGATGTGCGTTATGAACCAGGAGAAGTGAAGGTCGTTGCTTACGATGAAAACGGTAATAAAGCCGAAGAAAAAGTCGTTCGTACGGCCGGTAAGCCCCATAGGATCGAACTGATTCCCGACCGGGATGCACTGTCGGCCGACGGGAAAGACCTGGCTTACGTAAATGTCCGGGTGGTGGATAAAGAGGGCAACCTGTGTCCGCTGGACGACCGTATGATCCGTTTCACGGTAACCGGAGCGGGGAAATACCGTGCTTCCGCCAATGGAGACCCCACCTGTCTGGATATGTTCCATCTTCCACAGATGCCGCTTTTCAACGGACAACTCACAACTATTGTACAGGCAGGAGAAATTGCCGGAACGCTTACCCTTGAAGCAAAGGCAAAAGGAGTTCAGTCGTCAAAAATCTCTATAAGGGTGGAATAATGATTGTTTTTACATACGATAATACTTTCGACGGATTACTTTCATGTGTTTTCTTTGCGTATGAGCAGAGAAAATTTCCCGATCTGATCCTTTCTGAATTCGATCAAAAACCTCTGTTTATAGATGAGCAGTACTATGTGGATACTGAAAAAGAGAAATCGAAACGTGTATGGAAAGGATTGGAGAAAAAAATATCGAAATTCGCACAAAATATGTTGCTGAGCGTCTGGTTGTCGGAATTGCCGGAGACAGCGATGTTGCTGTTCCGGTATATCCGTAAAAATATCGATCATCCTCAGGGGATTGAAATGAATTTCGGAGATGATGATGTACTTCGTATCAAGGATATCGCACAGAAGGTGGGTGCCGATGCCCGGAAACTGATCCAGTTCATCCGTTTTCAGGAGACGGCCGACGGTATCTGGTTCGCTCCTGTTTCTCCACGTTACAATGTACTTTCATTGATCGTACCGCATTTCAGGTCGCGTTATGCCGGTCAACCCTGGATCATTTACGATACAAACCGGAATTGCGGTCTCTATTACGATACCCGTACCGTTGCCGAGGTCACCTTTCCGCAGGAAGAGTTCTCCCGCCTGAAGTCGGGAATCGTAGACGAGGACCGCCTCTCGGACGATGAAGCCTTTTTTCAGCAGTTATGGAAAGCCTATTTCAAAAGCATCACCATCAAAGAGCGGATCAACCTCAAGCTACAGCGCCAGCAGATGCCGCGCCGATACTGGAAATACCTTACCGAGATGCAGTAAGGGGGTTACTTGTTTTTCAACAGGTCGCGGATCTCGGTCAGCAGAACCTCTTCCTTGCTAGGTTCCGGGGGCGGTGCCGGTGCCTCTTCCTTCTTGCGTTTCATGGTGTTCATCGCCTTGATCACAATGAAAATGGCCGTACCGATGATTACGAAGTCGACAACCGACTGGATGAATGCACCGTAGTTCCATGTGATGGCCGGTACCGCAACATCCGATCCTTCCATTACCGCCTTTTTCAATACCAGCTTAAGCTCTGCAAACCTGCTGTCGCCAACCAGAATGGCGATGGGCGGCATCAGAATGTCATTAACAAATGAGGTGACGATCTTGCCAAAGGCAGCGCCGATAACAATACCCACGGCCATATCGACCACGTTACCGCGCATTAAAAATTCCTTAAGTTCTGTTCTGAATGACATGACGATTAATTTATTAAGGGGTTAAAAGAGCATTACATCACAAAGAAAAGAAAAAAAATGTCAACATACTGTTTTTTACGGTAAAATTTGCAGTGAATCAATGAAACAGCTCTGCGATCATGCAGCGGGCAGAACCTCCCCCGTTGGTTTCAATGGTGGTCAGCTCGGGCGACAGGATCTTGTTGTAGGTGGAGATAATCTTCTCCTGCTCCGATGAGAGCGACTTTCGGGCAGTGGCCGACATCACCATCAGGGGAGTGCCGTTACGGCTTTTCAGCTCCAACATATTCCCGGCAAACTGCTCCATCTGGTCGACTGAGATCTCCACGATCACTTTTCCGGCAGCATGCAACCGTGTCGTTACCTTATTGCGGTCGCCCTCCGACCCGATTGCCTCGAGGCAGACAACGGCCACCTGTGTCCCGATCCCCATCATCACGTTGGTGTGGTAGACCGGATTTCCGTTCCGGTCGACCGCGTCGAAAACCACCGGATCGAAGTTCATCCGGGCGGAGAACTCTGCCAGTACCTTTTCCGATGTGCGGGATGAGCGGCAACAGTAGGCAACCCGCTTGACACGGTCGAAAACCATGCTTCCCGTGCCCTCCAGGAACTCGCCCTTCTCTTCCCAGGGTGTAAGATCGATCTGTTTGGTGTGATTCAGCCTCCGGCGTAAAAAATCGAGCAGATGGGGCTTCCTCTCCAGACGGCGGTTTTCGGCAAACATGGGATAAAGGACCAACTCCCCCGTAAGATGGGAGGAGAACCAGTTATTGGGAAAAATTGCATCGGGAGTGGAGGGTTCCGGAGTGTCCTGCATTACAAACACCTCCACGTCGTTGCTCCTGAGGAGGCTGACATATGCGTCAAACTCCTCCAGGGCTCCTTCCTCCACCCTCTCCTGCCCCCTCTTCCGCTGAAAGAAGTTGTTGGTTGCCGTCGCTTCGTTGAATGCGAACCGGGCAGGCCTGACCATCAATATCCTTGATGAGGTTTGCATCTACTCCAGTGATCTTATCGAATCCTTGATAATTCCGATCGCCTCCCTGATCTCCTCTTCGGTAATCATCAACGGAGGTGCGAAGCGGATGATATGGCGGTGTGTCGGTTTTGCCAGCAGCCCCTTCTCTGCCATCGCAAGACAGATATCCCAAGCCTCCTTGCCGTTGTGGGGCTCGACGACGATTGCGTTGAGCAGCCCTTTTCCCCTGACCTGCTTCACAAACGGGCTGCTGAAGCCGTTCAGTTCTTGGCGGAAGAGTTCTCCCAGGGTAGCTGCCCTTTCTGCCAGTCTCTCCTCCTTGACCACCTCCAATGCGGCAACCGCCACTTTACAGGCGATAGGGAAACCACCGAAGGTCGACCCGTGCTGTCCCGGCTTAACAGTCAGCATCACCTGGTCGTCGGCAAGCACGGCAGAGACAGGCAAAACACCTCCGGAGAGGGCCTTCCCCAGGATAAGGATGTCGGGCCTGACCCCCTCGTGATCACAGCACAGCAGCCTCCCCGTACGGGCGATACCGGTCTGTACCTCATCGGCGATAAAGAGGATATCATGTGCTTCGCAGAGTTGTTTGCACGCTTTCAGGTATCCCTCATCGGGCACAACAACACCCGCTTCGCCCTGTATCGGTTCAACCAGAAATCCGGCAATTCGCTCCCCCTTCTCTTCAAATACCTGCTGGAGTGCCTCCAGGTCGTTGTAGGGGATCACCTCGATGCCGGGAGTGTAGGGGCCATATTCGGCCCGCGCCTCACCATCGGTCGACATCGACACGATCGTGATGGTGCGGCCGTGGAAATTCCCTTCACAGGCAACGATAATCGCTTCATTTTCGGGAATCCCCTTGTTCAGGTATCCCCATTTCCGGGCAAGTTTCAGTCCCGTCTCTACCGCTTCCGCTCCGGAGTTCATCGGCAGCATCTTGTCGTACCCGAAATAGCTGTGCATGAACGCTTCGTACGGACCGAGGCAGTCGTTGTAAAATGCACGCGAGGTGAGACAGAGGGTCTCCGCCTGCCTGGTGAGCGCCTCGACGATCTTCGGGTGGCAATGTCCCTGGTTCACTGCTGAATAGGCGGAGAGGAAGTCGAAATACCTCTTACCGTCAACATCCCAGAGATAGAGACCTCTTCCCCTTGCGAGGACAACGGGAAGCGGATGGTAGTTGTGTGCGCCGTACCGCTCTTCCAGATCGATATAGTGTTGTGATTTTTCCGAGATCAACATGGCCAGGGGTATTGTTTTTTACATCGGTGTCAGCACCAGGTTCCGGAAGAGAATCCTTTTCCCCTCGCTCTGCAGTCCGATGTGTCCCTCCTTGACCCTGCCGGTTCCCCGGTTCTGGTGCACATCGTTCACATATACGTCGATAACCCCGTCCTGAACGGTGATCTTTACCCGGTTCCACTCACCGGCCGGATTTTCACTTGAAGGTTGCTCCTTCTCTACAACCGGGAATTTCGGACGTTCCGTCACCCCTTCAGGAAGTTGGTACTCTTTCACGTCCGATCCGCCAAGCAATACGAAGTCGCCCGCCTTGCCCGCTGCAAGCTGTACCTCCACGCATGTGGGGAAGGGATTTTTTGGATCTTCAATCAGCACGAAGATTCCGCTGTTGCTCGCCTCGTCTGCCCAGCGATACTCCAGTTCCAGGGTGTAGTTGGCATACTTCTCCTTCGTATACATGTAGCCAATCGGTTCCCCCTTGATGGATATCTGGCCTTCATCCACAGTGAAAACCTGATCTGCGGGTACGGCATCGTTCTCTACAACGAAGTTCCAGTTCGATAAATCCTTTCCGTTGAAAATTGTCTCCTTTTCCTGTTGCATGCACGCCGGAGCAAGCAGAAGCAGTGCGGCGAAGAGCGTTACGTTTGTCTTTTTCATCTGATTAATATGTTGTTGGTGAATAGATCTCGTTAACAAAGTTAAGTAAAAATGATGAGAAACAAGTCAGCTTGAAACCATAAAAGCGCTACGACAACCGATATAGTCCTAAAAAAGCAAAAAATGATTGTGAGATAGCCAATAAATGCATATTTTTGCTCAATCTAGTTCAGCAAAACCGTACGAGAGGAATGAACAAAGCGCACATCTTATGGGCGGACGACGAGATTGACCTGCTCAAGCCTTATATCCTTTTTCTGGAGGAGAAGGGGTATGGGGTGGATACCGTGAATAGCGGACGCGATGCCATTGAGAAGTGCCGGACTTCGGTCTACGACATCCTCTTTCTGGATGAACACATGCCCGGACTGTCGGGGCTGGAGACGCTCACCGAGATTGCCTCCTCTCATCCCGACCTGCCGGTGGTGATGATCACCAAGAGCGAAGATGAGGGGATCATGGAAAAGGCTATCGGCAAGAAGATTGCCGATTACCTGATCAAGCCTGTCAATCCCAACCAGATACTGATGACCATCAAGAAAAGGTTGGAGAAGGAGGAGATCATCAGCGAGTCCAATACGATTCACTATCGGGAGGAGTTTGGCCGGTTGAGCCGCGAGATGAATGAATGCCGGAGGGCAGACGAATGGGTCTCAATATATAAGAGATTGACATTCTGGGAAATCGAGTTCTCCCGGTCGCAACACCCGCTGCAGGAACT
>MTKW01012099.1_pt1 | contig 11822 bp, 12 predicted proteins | sample 1042761 | NCBI WGS metagenome assembly MTKW01 (sample SAMN06205366, study PRJNA360243) | anaerobic digester metagenome | biome: Wastewater treatment plant; feature: Anaerobic digester sludge; material: sludge; isolation source: anaerobic digester fed with sludge from wastewater treatment plant ...
ATGCAGCCGGTAAAACGCCCAGTAACCCTGTATGCCTGTAGAACCCTCGGATCTTCTTCTACAAAGCGTGTACAGAGGTCGCGATTTTCCAAAGAGGCAGTGGTGAGAACGAAGGCATTGAAGTTACAGCCGATTTTATCAGGGTTGACTACGGCCTTATAACCGGTGATGACGCCACTGTCTTCCAGTTTTCTAACCCGTTCGATGGTAGCAGGGGTGGATAAACATATTTGCTTGGCCAATTTCGTCATAGGCATTCGCCCATCTTTCTGCAAGATCTCGAGGATTTTGTAGTCGATCTCGTCCATATCGTGTACCACCCTTTCTTTGTTAACGTTTTATCAATAAAAACCGTAACATTTAAGGCTAGAGCAGCGCAAAGACTTATAAAACCCATTCAAAAACGGCGCATAAAGCTATAACATGGTATTTGACAATAGATTCACAAAGTAAGAGGGCTGATACTGTTAGAATCACGTAAGGAATTTGACTTAATTATATCATAGTTTTGCGCGGCTTTACAATACATCTCCTGACCATGGGCTAACTAGAAGGTGGTGGAATATCATGGGATCGGAAAAACTTGATTCCAAACACATTGGCACCTGTGCTGGGGCAATGGTGGCCTATCTCATTGGCTCAGGTTTTGCGACGGGGCAGGAGATTATGCAGTTTTTCACCTCATACGGTCTTGGGGGTATCGGTGCCCTTGTTATCGCCTTTGCCATCATGACTTATTGTTCTGCTGTCATCATGGAAGATAGCCATCGGATGCAACTTACCAGTGCCGGCAGTATTTTTACTCATTATTGCGGTAGATGGCTAGGAGGGCTGATAACGTTTTACATACCCTTTTTGCTCTTTTCCATCTTTGTCATCATGATTTCCGGTGCTGGGGCTACCCTGTCCGAGTACTACGGCATCAACCCCTATGTGGGCCGAGTGGTGATGAGTGTTCTGGCAGCGTCCACGGCGGCACTGGGCTTAAACAAGCTCACCAAGATCATCGGGCGCATAGGTCCTCTGATCATCGCCTTTGTCGTAGTCATCGGTCTTATCAGTATCTTTGGAAGCGATACCACTTTCCAGGAAGCTACCCAGACTGCTGTTGCGCTGGACATCCCCCGGGCGGCTCCTACTTGGTGGATCTCTGGCTTTCTCTATTCGGCCTTTTGTACCACCACCGCTGTCAGTTTTTTTGCCGGGATGGGCACCCAAGCCAAGGGGCGTAAAAACGCCCGGATCAGCGGGTTTCTCGGAGGGGCCTTATTCATAGGCGCTGCCATCGTTATCAATCTGGGGATGTTATTTAACGTTGAGGCTCTGATGGGTCGGGAAATCCCCGTACTATATATGGCTGACCACATTTCCCCTGTCAGCGGCATTATCTTCTCAATGGTATTGATTTGCGGCATCTATACCACCGCCGTCCCCATGTTATGGAGCACAGTGAATATCTTCAGTAAGGATGGTACTAAGAGGGCACGCATCCTATGCGTGCTGCTGACGCTAGTGGCCTTTTGCTTTGGGTTATTGCCCTTTGAAACCTTAGTAAACGCTATCTATCCCTTTTCGGGGTATGTAGGGGCGATACTTATCTTTGGCATCATTCTCTCGCGTTTGAAGGAGCGTTTTGCCCTGGTTCGGACTTCCATGAGCATCAAATAGGGTTTCCCAGAACGATAGAAAAATGCAACTTAAAGTTTTCAAATCTGTGTTGGTGCCAAAGAAAAACCTTAAAGTAATAATCCACTACTGGAAGGAGGTGGCTGTTAGAGGAGCCATTACTAATATCAGCTACTGAGAACGGGTGAGCTAGGAAGGGATAAGTCAAATTTAAGAGGGAGGCATCATTTATGTTTTTAAAGATTGTTTTAGGGTTAGTTGTAGTTTTTAATGGTCTTTACGGAATTAAATTTTTCATGGACTACATGAAGCATCGCGACGAGGCCAAGGCAGAACCGGGAAACCCCATTTTACTGGCCATCTATACCTGTATCGCCCAGGTACTCGGGACTTTCGGTATTTCCGACTTTGCGCTTGGGACTATCGTCTATCGTAAATTCGGTATCGTGCCGGACAAAAACTTACCCGGCACTTTGAACACCGCCTGCACCATCCCGGTAGCAGTGATGGCACTGGCTTATATCAGTTCCATTGAGGTGGACATTCTCACCTTGGTAGTATGTATTGTTGCTCAGGCTACAGGTTCCTTCTTAGGACCCCGCTTTGTAGCAAAAATGCCTGCTGATAAGATTCGTACCTATATGGGTACCGGTCTCATAGTGGCCTGTTTGATGATTTTGGCTCAGAAGTTCGGGGTAATCCCACAGACAGGAGTTAGCAATGGGTTATCCGGTATTAAGCTCGTTATTGCTGCCGTGTTGGTATTTATCTTTGGCGCCCTTAACAACGTAGGTATCGGCTCCTATGCACCGGTCATGGCTACCATTTATGCGTTAGGTCTAAACCCNNAGTCGCAAAGTAACCATGTACTCCAGCATCTTCGGCACCCTTGGCGTTTTATTCGCCGTATATGTAGTGAAGAGCCTAGATACCGAGATGCTCAAGTGGATTGTGGCCTTTGTGGTGGGTTACACCGGCCTGACAATGCTCTTAAACGAAATGAAAGCCAAAAAGGCAGCCGTTGCAGCGAGTGAATGATTATACGAAAGCGAGGCAATACAATGCTAATCTTATCGGAGAAGGATATCAGAGGCTTTTACACCATGCAAGATGCCATCGCCGCCGACGAGATTGCTTATAAGGCTCTGTCAGCAGGGGATTGTGACGTTCCCCTTCGCATCAATATCGACATACCGGAGCACAATGGCCAGAGCCTCTACATGCCGGCCTATGTCAAAAGTATAGATGCCATCGGTGTCAAGATAGTATCGGTGTTCCCGGATAACGCCAAGTTGGGAAAACCGGCGGTGCCAGCCCAGATAGCATTGTTGGAGGGCTCCACCGGGGAAGTGATCTGCATTATGGATGGCACTTATGTTACCCAGGTCCGCACCGGCGCAGCTGCAGGTGCAGCGACTAAACACCTGGCCAGAGAAGATGCCTCCAATGCTGCTATGTTTGGCACCGGCGGTCAGGCTATGGCCCAGTTGGAAGCCTTGCTCGCAGTGCGCAAGCTTGAGACGGTCAAAGTCTTTGACATTGATGCCAAGCGAAAAGAAGACTTTGTGAAGGCTGCCAATGTCGAGCTCGAGCGCTATGGGGCTAAGATCCTAGCAGCCGATTCCAGTGATGATGCGATTAAAGATGCCGACATCATCACCGCCGTTACTACTTCCAGACGGCCGGTATTTGATGGTACCAAGGTGAAAAAAGGATGCCATATCAACGGCGTCGGGGCTTATACTCCCGAGATGCAGGAACTGGATGAATACCTCATTACTCACGCCGATAAGGTTTATGTAGATTCCTATACCGGTGCCTTGGCCGAGGCCGGGGACCTCATCATTCCCATTGAAAAGGGCACCTATTCCAAGGAGAAAGTCACCGGGGAGATTGGCAAACTCTTACTGGGTAAGGTGCCGGGCAGAGGGGCTGCTGATGAGATCACCGTATTTAATACTGTAGGGACCGCTGTGCTGGATGTGGTAACGGCTCACAGTATTTACCATAAGGCATTGGAAATGGGAGTAGGTACCAAGGTAGATATGTAATAGAAACGATCTTAAGGGGAGGAGAAAACAACATGAAGAAAATTGGTTTTATCGGTGCCGGAAACATGGGAGGTGCCCTGATCACCGCCGCTTGCCGCGGTAATGATCCTCAAGATGTCATCATTACCGATTATTTCGTGGACAAGGCCGAAGCCCTGGCAGAAGATCTTGGCTGCTGTGTAGCCAAAGATAATGCTGAGGTGGTTCGCAGTGCCAATTACGTTATGCTGGCGGTAAAACCCCAGGTACTGTCATCTGTGCTAAGAGAAATCAGCCCCGTGCTCAAAGAGTGTATTGATGCGGGCCAACCCAAGGTTTTGGTTTCCATAGCAGCGGGGGTCACCGTGGAGAGCATCACCAAGAATCTAGATGTGGATCTTCCCATCATTCGCATCATGCCCAACACCCCTGTAGCCATCGGCAAAGGAATGATTCTTCTCACCTCCGATGTCCGGGGCGAGGTAAAAGTTAGCGAAGAGCAGTTTGAGGAGTTTGTATCCATCATGCATGCCGCCGGCGAATTCGACCGCATCCGTGAGGACGGTATCGACGAGGCGACGGTGGCCACAGGCTGCACCCCGGCCTATGTCTATATGCTCATCGAAGCCATGGCCGATGGAGCCGTTATGGCCGGAGTTCCCCGGGACAAAGCAATGAAATACGCTTCCCAGGCCACCATTGGCTCTGCAGCTATGGTACTAGAGAGTGGGCTTCACCCCGGCGCCTTAAAAGACGCCGTCTGTTCCCCCGGTGGATCCACTATCGTAGGGGTGGCGGAGCTGGAAAAAGGCGGTTTCCGCCATGCCGTCATTCAAGCCATGCTCGGGGCATACTACAAAAACATCGACTTAGGTAAAAGTAAATAACTATCCGGATAGAAAAAAGGTCGGCGCGAGCGAAAGCTGAGGTGCCCCTGTCAAGTTGACAGGTGAAATAACAGAAACACTTGCTCCTTAGGATGAATTTCCTGAGGAGCTTCTTTTTAGCATGTTGTAGAAAGCAGTGTTAAAAGCATAGCCAGGCTTTTGCGGAACCATCAAGCGTACCTGGTTCTCCCTGCCATCGCCCCTCGCAATTCTAATAAAGCACAGTCAAGGGCGGTGAACTAACACGGATTGCCAAGCGCTTTATGCACACATTTGGTATTCTATCGGAGTCAGGCCAGACAATTTTCTCTGCGGTCTTTCTTCGTTGTAAAAGCGTATATAATCACTAACGTCAGCCACTAGTTGCTCATAGCTCTCATAGTGCTTTCTGAGGTTATAGCGCTCTGCTTTGAGCTTGCCCCAAAAGCCTTCCATAGGACCGTTATCAATACAACGGCTCACTCTGGACATGCTCTGGATCATGCCATGGGCCGCAAAAATTTTGGCAAAACCATAAGAGGTACACTGGAAGCCACGGTCACTATGGATAAGTGGCTGTGCTCCGGGATTCGCCTGCAAAGCTGCTCGCAGTGTGTAAAAACAAGTGCATTGTTGTTGCTCTTTCCAATGACATAAGCAACAATGCTATTGTCGTAAAGATCGAGAATAGCGCTAAGATATGCTTTCTTGCCGTTGCCGTACTTAAATTCAGTTACATCTGTAAGCCATTTCTGGTTCTTCTTCGCAGCTGTAAACTCCCTATTCAATAGGTTTTCAGCAACATGTTGAGGTGTGGACTTTACATATTGCTTACGTTTTCTTCGAGTGACCGATCTCAAGCCCATGAGCCGCATCAATCGGTAAATACGTTTGTGGTTGTACTTTGCTAGGAGTTTGCGGTTCATAGCTAGTTGCATCATGCGGTAACCGTAAATGCCTTCGACTTCGAGATAGATACTGGCAATCGCATCTACAATCACTTGGTTTGTATGTTCTCTTTCGCCCGGCTTTCTTTTCAAGTACTTGTAATGCGCTTGGCGACTAATATTGGGAATCTTACACAGTTCAGAGACAGAGTGGCCTTTGCTGTGCAGTTCTCGAATTGCCTGGTGGAGCAGAAAGCTTGGAACGAACCCGGCCTAGTGATATCTCTTCTCGAGTTCCTTTAATTTTTTTAGGAATTCATTCTCTAATTCCAGCCTGTAATTTTCTTTCTGCAGCTTGCGCACTTCAATCTTAAATCGATCAACCTCTGTCAACTCGGTTTCTTCCTTGGCTTTACCTCGACGATCAACCAGCGCCTTTTCTCCGCCATCGTTGTACTTGCGAACCCAAGAATAAACCTGGTGGTAACTTACTTGGTATCGTTCCGCGGTTTCTTGGTAATTATTTCCACGGGCTATACAGTATTGGACGGTTTCCAGACGTTCTTCATATGTGGTGTTTCGGCCTTTGTTCATGGCCCTGGATTCCCCTCTTGGAGATTTTAGTGCTTCTCCTTGAGTAGACTTGAAAATCCAATCTTGGAGTTGATGTCTGTTCCTAATGCCATATTTAAGACAGATGTTGTCTTGAGATCCTTCGCCTGCCAAATATGACTTGACCGCCTGAGTTTTGAGTTCAACTGGATAGTGCCTATTCCTAGACTGTTTGGTTAACGCTCCAATCCCATGTACCTTTAATTTGATACGCCATTGGCGAATTGTGCTCTTGCTTACATTAAACTTGGCTACGGCATCTTTGACCCGATGGCCTTCGTCAATCCATGCCAGTATCTGCAATTTTTCTTTTAAGGTAATTCTATTCCGGGACAATAAAATATTCCCCCTTCAGTCTCCAGACGTTTTATTTTTCGTCTGTCAACTTTAGGGGGAGCATATCAAGCTCTGCCGCCTTTTTTTAGAAACAAACCGGTAATAAGAGCTATCCTCGTTTTTATGCACATAAAATAAGTCTATAGACATCAAAAATTTCACCTCTGAAGCCCCTTCCTGCGGACATAAATGTAAAATATACTAATCCCTCGAATACAATTCCCACAGCAGTAGGATTTTAAAATTAGCGTTGGAAAACAACACAATGACTATAAATCATCATAAATGCACCTATGGTATTGGGGGTGTTAAGCTGTTGCCATTTCAGCAGAAAACCAGACCGAAAAATCATTAGTCATTTCAGTGCTCTCATTTGGTTCCACGTAACCGATGATTTCTCCCACCAGATGATAAAAGGCACTGTACATTAGCCAGCCTTCTTCTAACTAGTAAGGAATCATTGCTTTACTTTTTTGGTGGATAGCTACCCCGAAATTGTCTTAAATCCACGAGACTTACTGGCTAGATAAATGCAAAAACATCTCGCTTTTATGTATTCATTCTAAATCCGCATTCTTATTATGAAAGCAGTCGGGGCTGGTGTTAGGTGTCGCAGATTAAAATAAACAGTCTAACACAACCTTACTTATATACACCACAAAAGAGCGGCTTCTATTATGAAAAAGGTCTCTTTCTACAATTCAAAATAAATCTATACAGCGAATAGGCACTCGCCCTATTTTCAATCTTGGAAAAAATATAAGAAAAACTAGGCATTATCCTTTCTCCATCGAATTTACCACACAGAGCAATGATTTTACAGAGGGGGTTTGTGAAATGTTCAGGTGGAAAAAGTATTAGTATCCGTACCGGCCTTTGAGTATATTGCTGCTCTGATAGCAAATTGCACACAGATGAGGTTTTGAAGGTCTCGCCCCGACAGCTACAGTAAATCCTGGTTCCAAAACAAGCAAATAATGTCAAAGGGTGGAACGGGCAGCCCCTTATCCACCGACAATTTAGGAAACTGTTTTCCAGACCAATGGCTTCGTGGCGGTCTTGGTGGCTTTACAGGCTTTCAAGACGCCTTTCTGACTGACAAGTCAACAAATAATGTAAGGGGGTACAAACATGAAGAACATGAAACGTTGTCTCTCACTGGTACTTGCGCTAGTCATGCTATTGACCGTAGTAGGTTGCACGGGCAACAGCTCTAATGTTAGTAGCGACGATCCATCTGGCCCGGACCGGAGCCCCGCGTGGGTTCCCTTTAACGAAGATGGTTCTATGAAGAGGGACGACCGCGATGGCGAAGGTCGAAACGGCGCAGTTAGCTCTGCTAACTATGAGGCTAGTAAGGTCGGCGTCGATATCATCAAGGCAGGTGGAAACGCTGTCGACGCGGCTGTCGGCGTGGCGTTTGCCCTTAGTGCGGTTGAGTCCTATTATTCAGGCATCGGTGGCGGCGGCTTCATGACTATTCGGTTTGCGGAGACAGGTGAGACCGTCTTCATCGACTTTCGAGAAAAGGCTCCTGCGGCCGCGACCCCTGATACTTGGCCTAAGGACAAGGACGGGCAGTACGTTGGGTACTACCAGATGATCGGCGGGCCGTCTATCGGCGTTCCTGGCGAAGTGAAGGGTTTGCTTTACGCGCTAGAAACATATGGTACCATGGATCGTGCTACTGTTATGGCACCTGCGATCGACCTTGCAAAGAACGGCTTCGTTGTTGGCCCGGCGTTTTCAGAGATTATCAAGGATGGTCCTGTCTACACCTACCAGCCGGAAACCACCAAAATCTATCATAAGGACGGCTTGCCTTACGAGGTTGGTGACTTGTACAAAAACGAGGATCTGGCAGCTTCCCTGCAGAAGATTAGTAACGAAGGCGAGGTAGCGTTCTACTCCGGCCCCATTGCCGAGGCGATTGTTAAGTCGGCCAACGCTGACGGCTGCCAGATGACGCTCGAGGACCTTGCCAACTATGAGGTTGCCGTCAGACAGCCGGTGACAGGTGCCTACCGCGGTTATGAGATCATCTCCTCTCCACCTCCTTCGTCGGGTGGAATCACTATCGTGGAAATCCTCAACATACTTGAAAACTATGATGTGAGTGCCCTTGAGATCAACTCCCCCGAATATATCCACTTATTCTCAGAGGCGTTTAAGGTTGCCTATGCTGATCGGGGTAAATATATGGCGGACCCGGACTTTATTGAGGTGCCCACTGAGGGATTAACCAACAAGGATTATGCCAAAAAACTATCTCAGCAGATTGACCTTACCACTGCTAAGAGCTACACTGCCGGAGACCCCTATATCTTCCACAGTGGTAACACCACCCATTTTTCCATCATGGACAAGGAAGGTAACATGGTGTCGGTCACCAAAACTAACAACGGTGGCTCCGGGGTGACTGCTGAGGGTACCGGTATTTTGCTTAACAACGAGATGGCAGATTTTGATACGGGTGAGGGTAAGGCTAACTCGATAGAAGGTAACAAACGACCGCTTTCCTCGATGAGTCCCACGCTTATCCTCAAGGATGGCAAACCGTTTATGGCGGTCGGTTCTCCGGGTGGTACCAGAATTATTACTACAGTTGTCCAGGTAATAAGCCACGTCATTGACCATGGGATGGACATCCAGGACGCCATCGATACACCAAGATTCTTTGACGGCTTTGGTGAGCTTAAGATGGAAACTCGTATTCCGGAGACTATCTCCGATGCGCTAGTTGAACTGGGTCATAAGGTTACCCGCACTAAAGATTGGGATACTTATTACGGCGGTGTGCACGCTGTCATAAGGCTCGAGGATGGTACGCTGCGTGGCGGTGCTGACCCGAGACGTGATGGAAAGGCACTCGGATACTGACTTGCCACAACAAGTAGGGATTAAGTTAGAAGACTTGGTCAAACCGTATCGTGCGGGGAAGCGATGTTCTTCATCTCGACGGTGCTCAAGGTGCTGTATTGAAAGATAGCAGACTTTTTGGTGGTGCTGATCCTCGCCGGGATGGGGTAGCTGTAGGGTTCTAACAAGGAGGTAGTAGTTGTGAAGTCTTTGTGGAAACTATTGGTACTTTTATTGGGTCTGGCTCTGCTTTTGGTCAGTTGCAGCAATGGGGAAGCCGATGCACCCCCTGCCCCTGGCGGTGAACAGGGCAATAGTGCGTCTGAGGTAGCCGGCCTGACGGAGCCCATTGCCAAGGAACCGGCCTTTCTCACTTCCGTAGGGCAGAGTGCCGACGTCCAGATGGTCAAGACTCTCTTGGACCGGGCAGAATTGGAACATGAATTTGACCCGGTGGTATTGGCACAAGATTTTACCGACCAATACCAGACTCTGATCATGGTCATTGGTGGTAGTTCCAAGGGGTTGGGTGCTGCTGGCATCAAACCCGAAGAAGAACTGATCCGAGCCTCTACCCTGGTAGATAAGGCTAAGGAGCTTGGCCAGGCCATAATTACCCTCCATGTAGGTGGTGAGGCTCGCCGAGGCGATCTCTCTGACTCTTTTATTACCAAGATAGCTCCGGCAGCTGATTACCTTATTGTGGTAGAAGGTGGTAACAAGGATGGCCTCTTCACTCAGATTGCCGCCGACAATGACATTCCTATGGATACTGTTAAAAGTATCGCTGGTGCGGCAGATCCATTGCAGGCGGCCTTTATCAAGTAAGAAACATAGGGGCTGAGTGGAAGGTACAGTACCTTTCACTCAGCCACTTCTAGTGAGGAGGGGAAAAATTTTGGGCACGGAACTGCTTGCCCTGGTAGTAATCATGGTGATGTTCGTAGTGGGTTCCTTTGCTGTTCGACTGCCTATTGGATTGGCCATGGTGGCGGCGGCAATAGGGGGGAGCTTGGTAGCAGGGTTTGGAATCCCCTTTCGTCATCTGGTGGAAGGGTCCTTCGGTTATATTGATACAATTTTAGTTATTGCTATGGCCATGATTTTTATGAAGGTAATCCAACAATCTGGGACATTGGACTTTATTAGCAGAAAAATTATCACCAAGTATTATAAACGCCCAGCATTGCTTCTCATGTTGTTGATGCTGTTAATTATGTTTCCTGGCATGATCACCGGTTCATCTACGGCAGCAGTCCTAAGCACCGGCGCCTTGGTGGCAGTGGTGCTTCTAAACCTAGGTATTCCTAAGGTGGAGACGGCGGCCATCATTGCTATGGGTGGGCTCCTTGGTATGATCGCCCCTCCTGTAAACGTACCCGTAATGATTATTGGTGGCGGGGTGGACATGCCCTATATGGGCTTTACCTTACCTCTCCTGGTGATGACATTGCCGGTGGCCTTTTTTTCGGCTCTCTTTTTAGGTCTTAAACACTGCCGGGAATTGGATATTGAAGCCGTGATGGGGCGGCTTCCGGAGGTCCCCCATGTCAATGGATTTGTACTGGTTTCCCCCTTGGTGGTAGTGGGGGTGCTCATGGTAGCGACTCAGGCTCTGCCAGGGATAATTCCTGCTTTGGGCATGCCCCTAATCTTTGTATTGGGTATAATTACCGCCATTGTTACCTCCAAGCGGGTGCGCCCCTTCCAGGCTTGTGCCGATGCCATCAAGGATGCGCTGCCGGTTATGGGGATTCTGGTGGGCATCGGAATGATAATTCAGGTTATGACTCTCACCGGAGTACGGGGACTTATTGTCACTAGTGCTCTCGGCCTACCGTCCGCCTTCCTGTACTTGGGCATTGCTACAAGCATTCCTCTCTTTGGAGCCATATCTGCCTATGGATCAGCTTCCGTATTAGGGGTGCCTTTCCTTTTGGCCCTCTTGGGGGGAAACGAAATCATTGTCGGGGCGGCTTTGTCTCTTATTGCCTCTGTCGGTGATCTAGTACCACCGACGGCTCTGGCCGGGATCTTTGCGGCCCAGGTAGTGGGGGTCGACAACTACTTTGTAGTGTTGCGAAAATGCCTGATCCCAGCCTTAGCGGTAGTTCTCACCGGAATTGTTTTTGTTATCTATTCATCCCATTTTGGGTTTCTGGCTTTATAGGGGGCGGTGTGATGTTGACGTTTATATATAGAGTGCTAATTGCTGTGGTGCTGTTTTTCATTGTTGTAAATATGTTAAGGGAAAAAGATATCCGTAATCAGGCTGTTGGGGTAATGGTAATCATACCCTTGCTCTTGCGCCTGATGATGGTGAAATAAGGGGAGGTGATTGGGTGACTTGGCGTGGTAGTAAGACAACAGCTGTGATCATGCTGGTGGCAGCCTTGGTAATTACCCATGCTGCTGCTCGGTCTTTTCTGATTATGGCCCAGGACGAGGCGATTGTTAGAGGGCCAGGGGTTAGCGAAGTACGCATGCTTAGTGATTATGCATCCCAATTATCGGGTTCCCCCGGGGACACCGAGGTTTATATCCTGCGGGGCTCGAAGCCTGGGGGACGAGTGCTAGTCCTAGGAGGGACTCACCCCAATGAACCT
>MTKW01000997.1_pt1 | contig 11819 bp, 10 predicted proteins | sample 1042761 | NCBI WGS metagenome assembly MTKW01 (sample SAMN06205366, study PRJNA360243) | anaerobic digester metagenome | biome: Wastewater treatment plant; feature: Anaerobic digester sludge; material: sludge; isolation source: anaerobic digester fed with sludge from wastewater treatment plant ...
GAATTGAACCCGCGACCTCTTCCTTACCAAGGAAGTGCTCTACCACTGAGCTACATAGGCAATAATGAGCGGAAGACGGGACTCAAACCCGCGACCCTCAGCTTGGAAGGCTAATGCTCTATCGACTGAGCTACTTCCGCGGTTGTAAACGCGCCGATGCGATGAGCATACGCGCTTGTTCATGCCAAGCGGGATGTGCGTCAATCGGCGTATCTTCGTGGGCAGTGATGGATTCGAACCACCGAAGGCGTAGCCAGCTGAGTTACAGTCAGCCCCATTTGTCCACTTTGGTAACTGCCCGGTCCTTCCTCGTTTAACTTTTCGAGCCCCTCTTCATTTAACCCTGAGCCTCTTGTCGGATTCGAACCAACGACCCCGAGATTACAAATCACGTGCTCTGGCCAACTGAGCTAAAGAGGCTTATAGTCTTGCTATTAACCGTTTTTCCCCAGATTTTAAGAGAGAAACGGTCGCAAAGGTAGTGATAATTTCGTTGATACCAAAACTTTTGGTTAATTATTTTGGAAAACTTACCGCTTTTTCCCCTTGCTTTTAATAATCTGTTTTTCGAGTGCTACGGCACAGAGGTCGATGGCTTCTTCGAAGGTGTCGGCGGTCTTGTTCGCGAAGGCTTCACTGTTCCTGAGGAGTAGTTTTACAGAGGCGTCTTTGTTGTTGTGCGTTTCGGGTTTCACCACTTTTAAGATCACTTCCGCCTGGATGATGTCGTCTGAAAAACGCTGCAGTTTCCTGATCTTTTTCTCTACGAATGCTTGTAGCTGTTCGGTCGCGTCAAAGCTTACGGATTGAATCGTTAGTTCCATGCTATTCCTCCTTTGTTTTTGCTCTTGGGTGAGCGAGTTGATATGTTTTTTTCATCTCTTCAAATGTCACGTGCGTGTAGACCTCCGTCGACGCGAGGCTGGCGTGACCCAGCAACTCCTTTACCGCGTTGAGCTCAGCCCCGTTGTTGAGCATCCCGGTGGCGAAGGAGTGCCGCAACACGTGCGGGCTCTTTTTGGTTTGCGTGGGGATGCTCCCCAGGTACGCGTGAACGATGTTGTACACTAGCTTAGGATAGAGAGGAGCTCCATCTTCTTTAACAAAAAGGAAGTCCGTTTTGTTCTTGATATTTTCGTCTCTTACCGTTCTATAATGTTGTAATTTTTCCTTGGTGTCGTTCGAGAAGGGGATAATGCGCTGCTTGTTTCCTTTCCCGGTTACTTTTAGCGTGGACGCGTGCAGGTCGATGTCATTATCCTTAAGGGCGATGAGCTCGGCCCGGCGCATCCCGGTCACGTAGAGGAGCTCGATCAGGAAGCGGTCGCGTACCCCCCTGAAATCGTCCGTGTAGAGGGATTCGTCGTCCAAGAGGGCCGACATCTCCTTGGGGTTGACGAACGAGGGGAGCCTTTTCGAGGCTTTCGGACCCGGGATACTTTCGGCCACGTTGTGTTCCACGACACCCTGCTTCTGCAGGTAGCGGTAGAACGACTTCACCGCGCTCAGCTTCCGGTTTACCGTTCGTGCCGTTAGCCCCTCCTCCATGAGCGTTGCCAGCCAGTGCCGGATGAGCCGCTGGTCGACCTCTCCCGGGTAAAATCTTTCTTGTTGGTCCCCTTTTGGTTGACCCTCTCCTTGTCGCCCCCTCTTGGGCTGACCCTCTCCTTGTCGCCCCCTCTTGGGTTGGCCCTCTCCTTGTCGCCCCCTCTTGGGTTGACCCTCTCCTTGTCGCTCCCCCTTTGGCTGACCCTCTCCTTGTCGCCCTTTCCCTTTTTTGGTTCCCCCCTGTTCTTCGACCTGCTCCCCGGTGACGAACTCCTTAAATTGCGTGAGGTCTCTAAAATAAGAAATCTCCGTCCGAGGGGAGTAATTCCTCTCGTAACGGAGATACTGTATGAATTTTTCTATCCACATGCTCGTTACCCACCAAGACTTTATGCTCACTAAAGTTCATTGCCCATTCAGGCCCGTTGTTAACTCAAGTTCGCTGTCCTTTTAGGCCCGTTGTTAACTCAAGTTCGTCGCCCTTTAGACCCGTTGTTAACTCAAGTCCGTTGTCCTTTATAATCTGCTGCTCTCTAGCGCCCGTTGCTCACCCGAGTTTTCGCTCTAAGTGATGCCTCGTGGATACGAAGGTAAGAAAAATAAATCGCGTGGTAAAATTATTCCTCCTCGTCCCTCAACTGCTGCACGTACACGGCACGTTGCTTCTGTTTGCGTTTCGCGACGGAGGGTTTAACGTAGGCTTGACGACGGCGAAGCTCTTTTACCACGCCAGTCCTCTCGTATTTACGTTTAAATTTTTTCAAGGCCCTTTCAATGTTTTCGCCTTCTTTTAATTGTACAATAATCATTACTTGTTATCTTTTTTTCTTGTTTAATTCTCTTGTTTTTGATCCACCGTTTTTTCGTGTAACGGTCTTGTTCTCATTGTTTGTCCCGTTTTCGTTTAACCTAACCGCCTTGGTCCCCGTTAAACTTTTTCGAGCTTATTGCATTCGCTTCATTTTCACCTATTCCGGCAATCGCCCTCCGATACCGGTAATCGTGCGACATCTTGTTGGTCTGCATCACCAAATTCTTGATGTCTGATGACGGCCAACATGCCCGCGATCCTTTGCCTGTCTATGTTTGCCTTGCTTTTATATCCTAGTTGCAATAACCTCCCTTCTATTTCGGGTGGCAAAGATAGTGATAAATTTTTAAACGCGGCACTTTTCGGGGGGAGGTTTTTTAAAAAAAGCTGCTCCGCAGATTCAAGTATGAAATGTATCGTCTTACCGCGACACTCACTTCTTGGAAAATTCACACCGAAAAACTCGCTCGGGAAAACCTATTGCCTGAACACCCTCCATTTATGAATAGCTTGCCGGCCTCTTGCGGCGAAGTTGAAAGGTGAGGATAACCGGTCCGATAACCAGGTAGCTGAAGGAGGTGATGGCACGCCACACCAGGGCGACCATCAACGCTATGGCGGGGTTGGGCAGGTAATCCACGTAAGCCACCTTGAACATGTACTCCGAAAACCCGCTTCCCCCGGGAGTGGGGATGATGATCGCGAGCAGCCAGATGGCCATTTGCCTGATGTAGGCCACCATCCAATCCATATCCATCGTGCTGAACCCGTACACCAGTAGGCACGCGATGGTGAAACGGGCTCCCCAGGAGATGACCGTGGCGCCGAATAGTTTTACCCAGTACCACCCATTCATGTCGCGCATCTCTTGGGATGCCATCAGCAGGTCGCTTTTTAGCCTCTCGGCACCCCTTCGCCAGCGGCGGAGCGGCTTCCAGGAGGTAATCCACAAAAAGATGTTGCCCACCCAGGCCGGCTTGTGAAAGAGGGAGATGTAGAGCGCTAAGGTCCAGAGGGACAATATGACCGTCAGCATGACCAGGGTGATGTGAATCCCGACCGACAGGGCAGGGATATCCTCGATTCCCAGTCCCTTGTGCACGAAAAACAACAAGAAGACACCGATGATGGACATGAGCAGTTCGTCCAGGAAAAGCCCGCCGATCGTGATGGCGGTCGCCCTGCCAACGCTAACACCTTCACGACCCATGAAGAGAAAAGCCACGGATGATCCCCCCACGGCCGACGGTGTCACCGCGGAGGCGAAGTCGACCAGGAAGGTTACCCGCAGTGCCCCCCGCTTGCTCATGTAAGGATATGCCAGCGTGTAATAGCGATGCCCCATGGCCAGGTTCTGCACCGCCCAGGCGATGATAGCCAGCCCGATACCCGTCATCGAGCGTTGGGTGAGGACGAATCCCTCGAACGAGTCCACCGTGATGTTTTCTCTCATCAAAAGGGCCACCACCAAAAAACTGATACCTACCGGAAGCAGTATCTGCCAAAGGGAAAAACCGAATTTGCGGTTCTTTGTCTTGATCGCATCGGTTTTCGGTTTGCCAATAATGGAGCTCTTTGCCGTGGTCTCGCTTTGATTCATCTTTTTCGTGCTATAAGGTGCTGGTACCTGTCAAAGACCTCCCGGGTTATATCTTCCCATGACCGAGTCAATGTCTGCTCGGCACCTAACGCTACCCTCTGTAAGAGCGCTTTGTCTTTGATGATCTCTGTGATGCGCGACGCGTAAGCGGTGGTGTCATGGGGTGCCACGAAGCCGTTGACGTTGTCCTGTATGGCTGTCGCGGCGGTACTTCCCTCGATGAGCAGGGAGGGGGTCCCTAGGGCCGCGGCCTCACGGATGACCAGTCCCGCCGTGTCGTACAACGATGGAAACAGAAAGAGGTCCGCGGCGGCATAGAGGCTTGCCAGCTCCTCTCTATTGGTGATGGAGCCGGTGAAGGAAATCATTTCCTGCTGGTCGTTAGTCACTACCTGCTCGCGAAAACTCTCCAAACCGTACCCCTCACCCACCAGGATCATCTTGAAAGGAAAGTCCAGAAGCGTGAGGCTATCCAGGAGGAAGGGGATGTTTTTTTCCAGGATCTGCTGACCCACGAAGAGGAATAGTGGGGTTTCTGGAGTGAGTTCCAACTCGTTCCTTTTCTTGGCCCGCGATATCTCTCTATTGGACATGGAGGCGAAATCGTTTCCCAACTCCACGATTTCTGTTTTGCCTGTGTAGCCGTAATCGCGTAAGACCTCCTCCACCGCCTCCTGCGAAATCCAGACCTCATCCGCGGCTTCAAAGACCTCCATGATGTGGCGAATCATCCAGTCAACAAGCGTTGGGCTTTTGACTGAACGGGTAAAGTCTTCCCTGAACTTGGAGTGAAACGACATGATAAAGGGAATCTCCCGCTTCTTGGCGATGCTCATCCCCAGTCGCCCCGCTGAAAACGGGCTGTGGCCATGAACAATCTTAAAAGGGATTCGGTGTATCTGGAATACGGTGGGCGTGCTGAGGTACGGAAGTCCCCACCGGTACGGTTTCCTTTTGGGAAGGGGGAACGACGGGTAACGGAACACCTGAAATGGTTCAGCGAATCGCTCCCCGTCGGCAAAGGGGGTGACCACGCTCACGGGATGACCATTCTGGTGGAGCCAATAGGCGTAATTGTAGGTAGTCAAGGCCACACCATCCATGAGCGGAGGAAAACTTTCATTGAAAAGTCCTATCATCTGCGTCTAATAACAGGAGGTTTTTTAATGGTTACCCATATTAGGGGACAAAGGTAGTAAAAAAAAGTGAGGTTTATTTGCCCTGAATGGCTTGGTTATCTAAAATCACTGCACTAATTTTGTGTTCTCCCGGGGATTTCAAGGGGGTTGCCGGCATGCCCCATTCAGTGCCGGGCTTGCAGCGATGGGTGTACCCCCATGACGTAGCAAAGTTACCGGCATGCCCCTGTTCAGTACCGGGTGCACCCTGGAGACCACTGTAGCTAGATGATAAACGCTTACGAGACTACGATATGAGCATGCTTACTATTTCTATCCTTGTTCTGTTGAGTATCATACTTATCGTGATACTGACATCCGTTACGAAACTGAACGCTTTCGCGTCGCTGTTCATCGTTTCGCTGCTGCTCGCGATGATCGCCCTTCCCGATAGGAACGTGGTGGAGATCCTGAAACAGGGGTTTGGCAGCACCATGGCATCCATTGGCTTTCTGATTATTTTCGGGGCGATAATCGCGGTCGTTTTGGAAAAAACGGGCGGTGCGGCAAGCATCGCCAACTATATCTTGTCGAAGACGGGACACGGCAGAGCCGCTTCGGCCATAGGCATTACAGGATTCATCGTGGGACTCCCTATCTTTTGCGATTCGGGCTATATCATCATGAGCGGACTGGCAAAATCGTTCAGTTCCAAGGCCAAAATAGCGCTGCCCTTCATCGCGTTCGTGCTGGCGACGGCCCTTTACTCGGTACACTGCCTTACCCCCACCCACCCGGGCGCGTTGGCCGCGTCCGGCATTTTGGAAGCCAACGTGGGAATGCTCATTTTGTTGGGAACGCTGTTTGCCATCCCTGCCGCGTTGTCCGCTTTTTTCTGGGTTAAATGGCAAACACGGAAAACCCCGTTCATCGAGACGGCATCTCTTCAGCATGAAAGCCAAAACGAAGAGCAGCTTCCATCGGTGCAACTCTCCTTGTTGCCCATTGTGACACCGTTAATCCTGATCGCCATCGGTTCACTGCTCACCGTGTTAAAAGTTCCCGATACCCATATCGTGCTGAAGGGGTTGGCTTTTATCGGGCAACCCATTATCGCGTTGATGATCGGCGTGCTGTTGTCGCTCTTTTTATTGAAAGAGAGGGCGATGAAAACGGTCAACGCTGTCCTTGAATCCGCGATAGAAAAAGCGGGCCCGATACTTATCGTGACCGGTGCTGGCGGTATGTTCGGCTTGGTCATCAAGGAGACCGGGGTGGGGGCTTATGCCGGTGAGTTCCTGCTTCAAACGGGGCTGGGACTTGCCGTTCCTTTTCTCATCGCTTCGATACTGAAGACGGCACAAGGCTCTTCCACGGTGGCCATTATAACCGCGGCTTCATTTGTCGTTCCGATGCTACCCGCCCTGGGACTGGATTCTGAAACGGGAAAGCTGTTGGCGATGATCTCGATGGGAGCCGGCTCCATGATGGTTTCCCATGCCAATGACTCCTATTTTTGGGTGGTCTCCCGCTTTTCGGGCATCAGCTCCAATACCACGCTCAAAATCTACTCATCCGCTACCATCGTCATGGGGATCGTCACCTTTCTCTCTGTTTGGGTCACTTCACTATTTATCTTGTAACTGATGAGAGAAATAGCCGAACAGATATTCTTTGCAGGAAATTCAATTATCTTTATATTGCATTGTAGATGAGAGAGGTAGCCGAACAAATATTCCTTGCAGGTGTGGAAAGCGTTTTGCCGGAACATTTGATAAGGTCCCGGGTAAATCTTTCTGGCGACATGTTACAGATAGCCGACAAGAGCTTCCCTTTACGATATTTCGAAAACATTTACGTTCTTGCCGCGGGAAAAGCGGCGGCGTTGATGGCAAAGGAGACCGAAAACATCCTGGGCGATAACATAGCAGATGGACACGTCGTTACCAAGTACGGTCATGGGACAGCGTTGAAGCGCCTGACACTTACCGAGGCGGGGCACCCCATTCCCGATGCCGAAGGGGTGAAGGGTACAAGGAAGATGCTCGACATTGCCCGACGAGCCGGTGAAAATGATCTGGTTATCTGTCTCATATCGGGTGGGGCATCGGCGTTAATGGCCGATTGTCCGGAAGGCATTTCACTGGATGATGTAAAAATAACCAATGAATTGTTGGTGAAATGCGGCGCGGATATTGCCGAGATAAACAGCGTGCGCAAACATCTGTCGAACGTGAAAGGGGGTCAGCTGGCCAAAGCCCTTTACCCGGCCACGACCATCAGCCTGATTTTATCGGATGTGATCGGGGATAGGCTGGATGTGATCGCGTCGGGACCAACCGTGGCCGATTCAACCACCTTCGGGGATGCACTGGCGGTTGTGGCAAAGTATTCGTTGAACGACGCTCTCCCTGCTCCCGTGCTGCGCTATTTGCATGAAGGCGAAAACGGTTCCATTCCCGAAACTCCAAAATCAAACGATGTTGTTTTCAACCATGTGCAAAACGTCATTATCGGGAGTAACCGCGTCGCGCTCGAAAACGCTTCGCGAAAGTCACAAGAACTCGGTTTTGAGACACGCGTCATCACCGATAGCTTGCGGGGAGATTTCACCGAGGCCGCCGACTATATCCTGCAGGAGATCGAAAGGTTTCAACCCCGTGACGGTAAGCCGGTCTGTTTGCTATTCGGTGGCGAACCTACCGTCCGGGTTTCGGGAGACGGGTTGGGCGGACGTAACCAACATTTGGCGCTTTACCTGTCTACCCTAATCGGTGAAAGAAAAGAGATCACCATTCTTTGTGCCGGTACCGACGGCACTGACGGGCCCACCGATGCTGCCGGAGCCGTTGTCGACCATCAGACTACGCGGGATGCCGCGAAGCAAAAACTGGCACCGCGTACTTTTCTTCAATATTCGGACTCCTACCACTTTTTCCGGCAAATAGGCGGGCAGATCATCACTGGAAATACGGGAACAAACGTGATGGATATGGTGGTGGTGTTACTTGCCGGCTTTGATAGAGCCTACACCGCTTTTATCTAACGCTTTTATATTTGGCTCCCCGTAATAGACGATACTTCCCACACCGCTGCCGTAAAGTTCGATGTTTTTGGAAGCGTAACACTTAATGTTTCCCACTCCCGCCGAGTGAACGATCACCTCTTCGGCAATAAAGTCGCTCGTGTCAATACCTCCCACACCATTTAACTCGTACTCGGCAAGTCGTCCTTTCCCTTTCAGGCGAATGTTTCCCACTCCCTCAGATTCAATGGTCAATTGGTCGCACTCTAATTGCAATGCCCTAATGTTTCCCACCCCGTCGGAATCAATATGAAGGTTTTCCGTTGTCACGACTCCCTCTAAAGTAATATTCCCCACTCCGTCCGAATCAATTCTATAAAGATGGGGCGAGCTTACTTTGACCGTGAGTTTTGGCCTTTTATTTCTAAATTTTATCTTTACATTGCTCCTCATCCTCAGTTTTAACTTATCCTCTTTCACGGTTACAATTAACCTGTTTACCAGATTTTCGTCGCCTTCGGCCGTAACGCTTGTCTCATCTGATTGTGTGAAAAAAATGTTTCCTACAATATCGGTTTCAATGGCTGAAAAACTACCCACGTTGAAGTTTTTCGTGATAGTGCTGTTTCCTGATTTACCGGTTCTCCCGCGATTTTGTGCAAATGCTGTCTGCAAACCCATTATTGTCAATAGGGCGATGATAAGTGAAAAAGTTCTTGTCGGTTTCATGTTTTTGTTTATTAAAAGTTATATGTTCAATGTTTTATATTCAGTGTTTTATATTCAGTGTTTTATATTCAGTGTTTTATATTCAGTGTTTTATGTTCAATGTTTTAAGTGTAATGTTTGACGGTAAGCTGTTTGCCTGGGTCTATAAATCCATTCATCTATATCTCTGTTGTCATCTATCCTAGCTCTGTTGTCATCTATCCTGGCTCTATTGTCATCTATCCTGACTCTATTGTCATCAATCCTGACTCTATTGTCATCAATCCTGACTCTTGGTTTTCTTATCTGTATATTTGACGAACATCGTGTTGTTTTGGTTACAAAAAATGTTTTTAAACCATTAAAAGCAAAGGCAAAACCATCGTCTCTCGTTAATTTTTCAACAGTTCCAATATTTTTAACCGGAAAGCGTACTCGTATTTCGCTTGTGCCTGTTCGCTCAACACTTGCGTGAGGTTGCTTTTCGCTTGAAACAGCTCGTACGCGTTGGCGCGGTCGTTGTTGAACTTCTCCTGTGCAAATCGGAATGCCTCCTTGCTTGATATTTCCGATTTCTGTGTGGCTTTCCACTTGCTTTGGGCGCCCACGGCGTTGTGAAACGCCTGCTCTACCCGCTTGCGGAGCTCAATTTTCACCTTGTCCATCTCAATGCGGTTGTTCTCCACGGCGATCTGGGCGGAGCGAATGTTGTCGCGGGTCTGGAACCTGTTGAAGATGGGGATACGCAGGCTGAAACCTAACGAGTTGCTCATGTTGTTGCGCAACTGTGCATTGAAAGCATCATTGGGACGCCCGCTCATTTTATAGTACCCGGTACCGAAATTGGCACCGAATGATAACGAGGGATAGAGCTGCGATTTTGCCATCAGTACCTCTTTTTCGCTACTTTGCACGCGATACTCCGAGGCGCGGATCTCGGGACGAACGAGCAACGCCCGCTGGTACACCTCTGTTGGCGACAACAGCAGCTCGTCGCTGACGATTTGCTCCACCGGGGGAGCCAATACATCGAGGTTTGAGAAGTCGTCCAGCTCCATGATCTGTGCCAAATCGAGCAGCGCCAGCTTGAGGTTGCTTTCGGCTTGCACCCTGTTTTGCTCTTCGCGTGCCCGTTGCGCCTCTAACTCGTAAATTTCGCCCTGCGCCATCTTCCCGTTTTTAATCAGCTCAGTGCGGCGCTGAATGTTCTCGTCGGTTAAGGCGATTTGCTCATGGGCGATTCCCAGGAGCTCTTTTTGAAGCAAAACCTGTAGGAAAGCGGTCGCCACGCTCATTTCAATGTCGTCTTTAAATTTCTCCACATCGGCTTCCGCCGCGCTCAGCTCGGCACGCTTGGCGTCGATGTTGTGCTTCATGCGCAACCCGTCGAAGAGGGTGATGTCGGCCCCCATCCCTAACGAGGTTTGCGTCGAGTTGGTGTTCTGATACGTGTTGTCGATCCCGATAGAGCGACCGAACGTGAAGCTTTGTCCCGCTTGCGCGTTGAGGTTGGGGAGCATCTCGTTTCGGGCTTGCGCGAAGGCGATTTCCCGTTGTGCCCTGTTCAGTTCCTGCTGTTTTATGGTGCGGTTGTTTTGCAACGCGATGTCGATACACTCCTCAAGGGTGTATTGTTGTGCCATTCCGGTTAAGGGGATGGTAAAAAAGAGCGCGATGATAATTGGTCTCATTGTCTGTTGTTTTTTATTTCTTCTTCTCGATGATCTCGTTCCCGCGCACTTTGTCGTCCAGCTTCAGCCCGTCGATGACTTCAATGTGGATGCCATCGGAGAGACCCAGCGACACCTGTTGGCGCTCGAACTCCTGTGGCTTCTCGTTTTTCACCACGTACACGAATGCCGAGTCGTTGCTGAACTCGATGCAGGTTTCGGGCAGCATCAACACATCGGTTTTCTGATCCAAAACGATGTCGGCGTTCGCGCTGTATCCGGCACGGATAAACAGGTCGGACGGTATCTCCATCTTGGCCTTCATCTCGAACAGAATGGCGCCGCTCTCCTCGGTAGCCTTAGGCGAAACGTACTCCAGCGTGGCCGGGATCTTCGTGTCCTGGATGGCTCCAATCGTGATCTCCATCGGCATTCCCGTCGAAAGTTTGCCGACCTCGGTTTCATCAATCTTACCCACGAAAAGCATGTCGCTCAGGTTGGCGATGGAGGCGATCGTGGTTCCGTCGTTGAAGTTGTTGGTTTGGATAACCGAGTTACCCGCCTTGACCGGGATATCTAAAATAGTCCCGCTCACGGTGGCACGCACCAACGTGTTGCTCGACCTTTGGGTGGATTTCGTCATCCCCGTCTTGATCAGGCTCAGGTTGTCGTTAGCCGCCTGCAGCTCCTCCAGGTCGTTTTTGTACTGCAGCTGCACCTTCTCGAACTCCTCCTTGGAGATGACTTGGCTTTCGTACAGTTTCCGGTCGCGCTCGTAATTGGTCTTGCTTTGCTCCGCGGCCAGTTGCGCCCGCGAAACGCGCGACTCGGCCCCGCTCAGGTTGACCATGTCGGGGACGACCTGAATTTTGGCGATAATGTCACCCGCCGCGACTAGATCGCCTGCCTCTTTGCACACCTCTGAGATAATACCCGACATTTGCGGCTTGATAAGGATCTCGTTGCGGGGCTCCACCTTGCCCGTTGCCACCGTTTTCTTCTCGATACTGCCTTTCGTTACGGTCTCGATTTGATACTCTTTCTGTACCGGACGCGATTTCTTGTAGAGAAACACGAAGGTCCCGATAACCAATAGTCCTATAAGGGCTAATCCTGTAAATTTCAGTACTTTTTTCATTATGAATGATTGTTTGATGTTGTTTTTTATGTCTGTTGCACCTTTTTGCCGACGGCTAACAGCCAGCGGCCACCAGCCAAATTACTCTTCCGCGATCGCCTCCACCGGCTTTATCATCATGGCCCGTTGAGCGGGGAAAAGTCCCGCCAACAAACCGATAACGATGAGGATAATCAGCGAGCCTACCGCCATCGAGAAGCT
>MTKW01011524.1_pt1 | contig 11817 bp, 10 predicted proteins | sample 1042761 | NCBI WGS metagenome assembly MTKW01 (sample SAMN06205366, study PRJNA360243) | anaerobic digester metagenome | biome: Wastewater treatment plant; feature: Anaerobic digester sludge; material: sludge; isolation source: anaerobic digester fed with sludge from wastewater treatment plant ...
CCGGTCAATATTGCCGTCAGCGCTTTGGGAAGCCTGAAATCAAGTATGACGGTTCGGGTGGTATCGGCTGTAGCAGCAGGTGAAAAGAGAGCGGAAAACACCTCTCTTACGGGGATGATAGTTGCCCCCAAAAAAAGGTCGGCAATAAAAAACAGAACAAAGAGAATTCCCAATAAAACAAAAATCAGGAAAACCGGACGCTTTTTTTGATTTGTTACACTTCTCATTTGATTTCCAGATAATAAACCGGTTCTTCCGAAATTAATGACGGGTGGAAGATGGAAATTAAATCGCGTAAAACCAAATGGGGATTCACCGTGCCGCTCTCCCAAAAATCATTTCCCCCGCCGGGAATCGTCCGTTTAATATTGTTGAAAATTTTCCCTTCCCTAAACACCCCGAAACTGTTAAAACGAGCATCAGCGCTCAAAATTTCCTGTTTAGAGGCGAGGCTTGCCATATTAATCCAGATATCCGCTTCAGCCCCCCAGACCAGCGCATGCTCAAAGGAAATCACAAAACTCTCATGCGAAGAATTGGTTTTTCCCGGATAATCTCCGCCGGCGTCTTCGATGAGGTGCGCCAGATAAGATTTTCCGCCGGGAACCCACCACGAATCTTTATAGGGAGACCCCACCAGCACCTTTGGCTTTTTAGTCTGATGCAGTGCCAAATCCCTCAGTCGGTTATACTCCTTCTCCACGTTGCTGAAATATTCATCTGCCACTTCTTCCTTGTTAAAAAAAGGAGCGATAAATTTTATCCATTCGGCTTTCCCCAAAGGAGTTTCCTCTAAAAATTCGGCAACTATAACCACAGGAATTCGCAATTCTTCCAGTTTTAGAATCTGACTGGTTACCTCTCCTCCAACGCCGTACACCATCACCAAATCCGGTTTTTGCTGAACAATAACTTCAAAGTTAAGGTTGTTCCCATAGCCTACGTCGGGCGCCTGATCTTCATCTATTCGTTTTCTGACGGCGTCGCTGGTTATGTATCTGCTTCCGGAGATACCCGCAACTGCACCGGTTTCATCCAATGCTTCCAAAAAACCGATGTGCGTGGTTGAAAGGCAAATCACTTTTTTGACCGGAGTTTGAAAAACTGTTTTTCCCGAAAGGGAATCGGGCAAAATTTGGTTCTTATCAATTAAATAATATTCCATGAAGACATTTCTTGCCTTTTCCCACGGATTAAAAACCGTCAGCTTAGTTATATTTTCCTCTCTTTCAATGCTGAATCCTTTTGCATACTGATTTCCATTTTTCCCAAGGGATGAATTCTGATTTGTGTCTGCACAACCGGATATTAGAATGAGAACTGTGAAAAAATAAAGGAGAGCGCGCATTTTCAATGATTTATTAAGGCATATAAGATACCTTTTTAGAAATTACTTTACTTCCGGTATTAAACCGGACAATATAAACACCCGGCACGTGCCCTGACAGGTCAATTTGTACCTTCTTTTCTCCCTTAGCCGTAAGAATAGGATTTACCGGTTGTCCGATCAGATTATAGACCCGGATATTTTCCGGTTTAGCGGGCTGCCCTGCTTCAAAAATAAAAGTTTTTTGCACCGGATTGGGATAAATAATCACTTCCGCAGGCGAAATCACAAGCGGGGTATCGTTCACTATGGGCGAGACATTGCACAGCACCAGTTCAAACACATTGCTCATGGAGTGTTTTTCCTCATTTTGAGACTTAAAATCGTACCATGAACCATTCTGTTTAAACCAGAAAAAGTTCTCTTTCTCGGGCTGGCGCAATGACTGATAAATCACAAAAGTGTCCTGCGGTTGCATGTTTAAAAGCTCAAAAGCCACAAAAAAAGTGTCGTCAGGCTCCACTTTTTCGGTAAATCCTATGAAATTCATGGCATCGGGAGCCATGCTGCTGATATTAACTGTTTCAGAGTGAATGAGATTATCCGGAGCATCATTTCCGGAGTAAACATTTACTTTCAGTTTCTGACTTGATGAATTTGGCGGAATCTGAATTTTGCCTGCGCCTATTGAAATTCCCCAAATCGATATATTCCCCTGAATGGAAAACCGTTCTGCGAACTCAGTGATTCCTTTGCTGTTGGTTCCGCCCCAGTAACCTGCAAATCTTCTGTTTGTTTTGATATGCACATTTTGGTGTGTATCAAAAGGCTCGAGATTGGTAAATGGCAAACAGAGATTTTCACCCGTATAAAATCGTTTTCCATCAAGCGTTTTAGCATTCGTGCTCAGTGGGTCAAGCCAGCATTTTAGCTGCTTTGAAGAGTCAGATTTATACTCCCACGCCATTTCAAAACGGGAGTAATAGTCATTCACCGGATTTTGACAGGATGCCAAGCCACCCGTTAAAGAACCAACAAATCTGTTTTCATTGCTGAAGAGCGGGCTGCCCGACGAGCCATCTTCCGTAGTACCCTTTTCCCATTTTGTGATTTTTAAAAATCCATCTTTTATGAAATCTTTTCTAAAAAAGCCTATAGTGGGCGGATCGCGGTCAATGGCAATTTTTTTTATGTCGCCCTGCGGGTGATGAATGCTGTATGTTGAATCGGGCAGTATGTGCCGGCGGTCCCATCCTGCAAAGTAGGGTCTGTAATCGGGCGGAGGAACCAAAGTGAGTTCAACAAGGGCAAAATCAAGGCTGTCGGAAATGGCAAGGAGCTTTGAGCCGGAGACCGAATTTCCCGGGTCGCCGTCAAGCGGCGAACAAAACGGGCTTTCATAGTTGAAAACAAAAACCGAGGTTTCGGCATATTGCGCCATGCTGATGCAATGTGCAGCCGTTAAAACATAGGGCTTTTCATTTTCGGCAGTGTTGTTAATCAGCATTCCGGTGCAAATTTCGCTTTTTGTAACGCCTGATTTATTCTTGGTTGTGATTATTCTGCACACGGCATCCCGCTCGTTAGAACGACACTTTCCTTCCGGGCAATTGATGTCAATATTGCAGTCGCCCGCTTCATTTCCCGTCGGGCGGCGATCTTTACTTTTCAGAATTCCGACAAAATCGTGGTTTACCTGAGAAATGACAAAGTCGTGGTTTCCGTTCTTCCCTGCAGGCACTTCATACTGCACAGTAATTTCATCGCCGGCAACCGGTGCGGTGGCAAACCGTCCGAAGGTTTTGTTGTTTGCAGAGGTGAAAGCACCGATAATTTGGCCGCTTTTCTCACCGGAAATAAAGAGCCTTGTCCGGGACTGTAGATGAAATTTATCAAAAATCAAGCTTAAGGAATAGGCACCGGCAGAGCTGATTTTTACCTGCCACACATCATAGCCTTCAATGTTTTTGGTCCAAAAACCACTCGTTTCAGGAGAAATATTCACATCAAAACCACGAGCAAACTGCAATGATTTCAGCCAGACTTCCTCTGATTGTTTTCGGGTAGCTTCTTCATATAATTTGTGGTTGTCCACAACAGGCATTATCTCTTTCCGAACAACAAGGCTCTTTAAGCGGGGAATCTCCAAAGGTGTTCCTCCCGCCGAAACTTGTCCCGAAAGATGCTCTGCCACAAAAAGGAGCAGAATTATGATGCTGAAAAAAATACGCATTCACTTTTTTTGCCAAATTTAAACGAAAAAACCCATTTGTCAGCAAATATTATAATTCAGGTTAAATTGAACACAAAAATAGTATGCTATTCTGCTGCAAAAAGTAATTATTGAAGAGATGCCACAAAATCACCAAATTGCTAAAATCTCACAAAGAGCTGCTAATCAATATTGCCGATTTTAGTGAATTTTGTGCTTGTCCGTCTGAAACTTCGATATAATGAGTGATAATTTGTATTTTTGTTGTGTAAACAAAATATTTAAGCAACGAATCCAAGTTTTTGAGAAATGAAAGTTTTGGTAATGTACGTGGATGAATTTTCCTACACTCCTGCACAAAAAAATCTTGACACAGCCGAAGAGATTACCGAAGGCGCAACATACACCGATTCGATACTTGCATTTATTCAGATTGAGGAAAGCGATGAAGAGTATGACCTGAAAAGCCGTGAAAAAAAGCTGGTTAACCACCTGAAATGGACTGCTCGCAAAAACAGTTGCAAAAATATTATTCTTCACTCTTTTGCCCACCTGTCGGATTCAAAAGCATCTGCTGAGTTCACAAAAGAGATTTTTGACCTTGCTGAAATAAGGCTTCAAAACGGAGGCTACACCACAGCTCAAACGCCCTTCGGCTATTTTCTCAATCTGAACCTGAAAGCACCCGGTCATTCGCTGGCGCGAATCTGGGCTGAATTGTAGTGGCCGGGAAATCCCTTTTCGCGCCGAACTAAATATTTTCCTTTGATTTGATTTTCAGTTTCTGACCGATGGAAATTTTTGATCTCGCAGACAGATTGTTTAGCCGCAAAATTTCATCCGGCGATATTCCGGGATACCTTTTTGCAATTTCCCAGATGGTGTCGCCTTTTCTGACGGTGTAATATTCAAAGGAAGAATCCAGCATTGCAGGCTTAGTAGTGTTCGGGTTGGCTGATGTAGCCACAGCATTATTCCGGACAGATTTCCCGATGCTTGCCTGTTTTTGGGTAAAAGTCATGGAATTCAGCTTCTCATATTTTTCCTTGTTTTCCGGTGCAACATAGATGGAAAGTTTCTGTCCAACACGAATCAGGTCGCGGTGAAGGTTATTCCAATACCTGAGGTCGGAGAGGCGCACATTAAACCATGAGGAGATAAATCCGACATTATCGCCCGATTTCACGGTGTATAAAATTTTAGCTTTCCCTTCCACATCGGCAGGTGTGAAATAATTTGCCTGTAAGCCGACAGGATTGCCAAGTTTGTTGTCCGGAAAATATTTTTCACGCTCATAGGCAAAAACTGTTGTATCCAAATCAATAAAAGGATTAATTTTTTCGTTGGGCAGCACCACGGGATAGGGTTTGTCCGGTTTTGCGGGAATAACATCCCGCCTGTACATCGGATTTAATGAACGCAGCTGCTCTTTTTCTATGCCAAGCGTTTTTTCAAGCTGATTGAGGTGAAGGTAGTCACGAATCATAAGCGTGTCGGTTTGCAGTGAAATATCGGGCATGCGGGGTATCAGATTATGTTCCTTATAATAGTTCATCACATAGGAAGCTGCCACAAAAGCCGGCACATATCCGCGTGTTTCGCGTGGCAGATAGTAGTATATTTCCCAGAAACTCCGCTTTCCGCCAGACCGTTTTATTGCCCGGTCTAAATTTCCGGGACCGCAGTTATAGGCGGCTATGGCGAGATACCAGTCGTTGTATGTCTGATATAACTGCCACAAATACTTCACTGCCGCCTCGGTGGATTTTACCGGGTCGCGCCGCTCGTCAACGAAACTGGAAATCTCCAATCCCAGCTGGCGGCCTGTGTTGAACATAAACTGCCACAATCCGTTTGCTCCGGCTCTCGATATTGCTTTCGGATTCAGCGCCGATTCAATGACCGGAAGGTATTTCAGCTCTAAGGGCATATTATAGCGATCCAACGCCTCTTCAAAAATCGGAAAATAGTAGGCTGAAAGTCCCAACATCATTTCCACCTGATCGCGGCGCTTTTCAGTATAGAACTTGATTACATCCTTCACCATACTATTATAGGACATGGCAATTACCTGCTGAATCCCCTGCAAACGACTGATATATACCGAATCGGGCAGATTTCTGGGAAACTCATCAACTCCCCGGTATTGCGAAAAATCATCGTGAAATAAATTCCGGATATACCACGAATTGGCAAGGCTATCCATTTTTTCAGAAAAAATATCACTCACATGCTCATCCGGCTGGATTGCGTTTTGAATCAAAACCGGTTCGGGAGAATCTTCCGGATAAACGGAATCCCGCGATGCAGCGGGAAGAGTGAGGGATTCTGAAATTACAGGAGTGATTGGCTGGATCGGTTCTATCTTTATTTTTTGCCGGTCTATGACCTGGGCGAAAGCGCCTGTGGCCAAAAACAAAAAGCAAAAAGTCAGGGTTTTTTGTAATCCTGTTGTTCTCATCATGTTTTAAAAACTAAACCTAAAATTAATGCAATAAACGAAATTATTATCAATTTGCATAAGGGATGGTTCCCATTTCAGCGTCAGGTCATCGCTGATGTCAAAATCAAAAAAGTGGGCATCCACACTTGCATCAATGATATTCAGTCCGTAGAATCCTACCATGCCGATAAAAAGCAGGTCGCGGTTACGGCGAAAATAATCTTTTTGCCGCATTAAAGCAGTTCTCAGATTGTTAAAATGTGTGGGGTTATTCAGATCATAATTATTTCGCCTGACTGCCTCAATCTCCAGATAACCTTGTGTTTCAGGATCATCGTCGATCAAATCAAAATAGCCCCTGCGGAATAACTGATAGTTGTCGTTATTCCAATTGATAAAATAGGCAATAGTGCCAAAACCAAGATAAATGACAGGCACTTTCCAATATTTTTTGTTGTAAACTTGCCCCAGCCCCGGCAAAACGGCTGAGTAGATGGTTGCCTTCCGGGGGGAGTGGGCATTGGGTGCTTCCTTTTTGGGAATCTCCTGTGCCGACTGAATTGTATCCGCTTCAATCAGCTGTGCCCGAAGAGTGGAAACCAACAGTAACTGTATAATAATCAGAATTATTTTTAGAAATCCTTTACCCGTCACGCTTCACAATTTTTGCCAAAATTAGAAGAAACATCACACAGAAAGCTGTATTGGATACATTTATTTGTTGTTTTCAATTATTTTAACAATCCGCTCAAAATCCCGTTCCGATTTGAAGGGGATTACAATTTTGCCTTTGCCGCTTTTATCAACCGAAATGCCGATTCGTGAGCCAAAAAGCTTATCTAATGCAGACTTGTAATTTTTATAGGTTTTAGGCAATTCCTTTTTTTTGTACTGTTTTTTATCCTCTTCATCTTCGTTTATGCTTCGGACGATTTCTTCCGTTTTGCGAACCGTAAATCCATATTTCAGGATTTGCCGGTAAATCATTTCCTGAACATCGGCATCTTCAATATTTATCAGCGCTTTTGCGTGCCCCATTGTTATCTGTTTCTCCCTCAGCGCCTTTTGAATGACGGCAGGCAATTTCAGCAGTCTCAGATAATTTGCAATCGTAGAGCGTTTTTTCCCCACACGGGTGCTCATTTCCTCCTGGGTAAACTTCAGCTCATCCATCAGTCGCTGATAGCTGAGCGCAATTTCGATGGCATCCAGATCTTCGCGCTGAATGTTTTCCACCAGCGCCATTTCCAGCATATTATCGTCTTTGGCGTGACGAACAAAGGAAGGAACGGTTTCAAATCCGGCTTTTTGTGCAGCCCTGAACCGGCGCTCTCCAGCAATAATCTGATAGCTGTCGGGACCTGTTCTCCGCAGGGTAATGGGCTGAATCAGCCCGATTTCACGAATGGACACCGCCAGCTCTTCAAGCGACTCTTCATCAAATTTCGAACGGGGTTGAAAAGGGTTGGCTTCTATTTTGCTCAGCTCCACCTCGATAATGCCCGTCTGATGCATTCTGTCAGCATCATCAATGAGCGCACCCAGTCCGCGTCCCAATACACTCCTTTTTGCCATAGTCTGAAATTATGTGTGAATAATTTTTGCTCCCTGTGGAATTAGTGTCATCCCGTTGCGCTGAAGAATTTCACGCGCCAGATTCATGTGGTTGATTGCGCCGCGCGAACTGGCATCATAGAGTATTGCCGGCTTCCCGTGGCTCGGAGCCTCGCTCAGCTTCACATTGCGCTGAATGACGGTATCAAAGACCATATCCTGAAAATGGTGCTTCACCTCATCATAAACCTGATTTGCAAGATTCAGCCGGGCATCAAACATTGTCAGCAGAAAGCCCTCAATTTCAAGAGGGGGATTCAGTCTGTTTTGAATGATTTTAATCGTGTTCAGCAGCTTTCCCAGTCCCTCCAGTGCAAAATATTCGCACTGCACCGGAATTATAACCGAATCGGAAGCAGTGAGTGCATTCACTGTAATCAACCCTAACGACGGTGAGCAGTCAATAAAGATGAAATCGTAGGAATCCTTCAGCGGGCTGATGGTGTTGCGCAACACTTTTTCCCGGTTGGGCAGGTTCAGCATTTCAATTTCGGCGCCCACAAGGTCAATGTGTGAAGGAATAATGTGAAGATTTTCGATTTCTGTTTTCAGAATTACTTTTTCAGGATCAATCTCATCCACAATACACTCATAGATACTTGACTGCACATTCTTCACATCAAAACCGAATCCCGAAGTGGCATTCGCCTGCGGGTCGGCATCAATAATCAGTACTTTTTGCTCCAGAACTGCAAGGCTGGCAGCCAGATTAATTGCCGTTGTGGTTTTTCCTACGCCACCTTTCTGGTTGGCCAACGATATAATTTTTCCCATCTGATTTATTTTGAAAGGGTTCAAATTTAACAATTTAACTTTAACTCACTTCAGGTACTTTTCGACATCCTTTGCCGATATCCTTTTAAAACGCTGATATTGAGCCGAACAAACGTTAATATCTTTTTGGTTCCGGGTGTCGTTTTTAGCTGTGTCATCAAACCGCAAACTTATAAAAATTCAGGAATTGGGAAAAAGCAAGTCCGGATGTTAAGCCGGGTCAACATCAATGTTTATGACACAGCTGCTGTTTTCGGGTTTGCTGCGCACCTTTCCAATATTTTCCACAATAAACATCTTCACTTTTGAAAGGGAATATGCCGGATTAACTTTTATCCAGATCTCTTTATGATACCAAAGCTGAATGCGGCTGACCAAAGGAAATTCGGGACCAAGCACAATCAGTTCGCGTGCATTCCGTAACAGAGCGGCTAACTGCCCGGCAGCGCGGTTTACATGCTCCGGGTTTTTGTGTTTAACCACCAGCTTTATCAGCCTGAAAAATGGGGGATACCGGAATAATTTCCGCTCCTCCATCTGTGCATAAAAAGCCGCCGGATAGTCTTGTTTTGTTATAAAATCAATAATCGGATGTTCCGGCTGCATAGTCTGCACCACCACTTTTCCTCTGCTGTGCTTTCTTCCGGCGCGCCCGCTCACCTGAGAAATGAGCTGATAAGCCCGCTCATGCGCTCTGAAATTGGGAAAATTGATCAGACTGTCGGCATCCAAAATGCCCACTACGCTCACATGATCAAAGTCAAGCCCTTTTGTAACCATTTGGGTTCCAATCAGAATGTCGGTTTTCCGGGATTCCAGATTGTGGATAATTTTTTCAAAGGCATTCTTTGAACGTGTTGTATCCAGATCCATCCTTTCAATTCGCTTTCCCGGGAAGAGTGGTTTCAGTTCATCTTCAATTTTTTCGGTTCCAAACCCCCGGGTATTTATGTCGGGAGAACCGCAATCGGGACATTCTGAAGGAATGGGCAGATAATAACCGCAATAATGGCAAACCAGTTGTTTTCTGAATTTGTGATAAGTCAGGCTCACGTCGCAATATTTGCACTTTGGAATATGTCCGCACGCACCACACTGAACATAAGGCGAATAGCCCCTTCTGTTCTGGAAAAGAATAACCTGTTCCCGACTGTTCAGTGCCTCTTCCATCAAACCGAAAAGCTCCGGGGTGAGCGCCGACTGCATCTGCTTTCTGTTCCTGGCACGTTTCAGGTCGGCAATTATCACCTCGGGTAGTTCCAGCTCCGCAAATCTTTTGTTGAGATTAACCAGAGCATATTTTCCGGTGAGGGCATTATGAAAACTCTCAAAAGAAGGTGTTGCCGAACCCAGCAAAACACTGGCGCCTGTGAATTTTCCCGATAAAACAGCCATATCTCGCGCATGATAGCGCGGCGCAGGGTCAAATTGCTTGAATGAATTTTCATGCTCTTCATCAACGATGACCAGTCCGAGATTGGAAAACGGCATAAACAGCGCCGAACGTGCTCCCAGGATTATCTGGTAACCTTTCTGTGGATTATCCTGAAACTGCAGCACCTTGTTCCAGATTTCCACCTGCTCCTGACTGTTCAGCCGCGAATGAAAAATCCCGACTTTTGTTCCAAAAACATTTCTCAGTCTGCTTATAATCTGCGCAGTAAGCGCAATTTCAGGCAACAGATAAAGCGCTTGTTTGCCGGCTCTGACTGCTTCGTCTATGAGATGAATGTAAATTTCCGTTTTCCCGCTTGCGGTAATTCCGTGAATCAACGCAACGCGGCTCGCATCAAAACTTTCTTTAATCTCTTCCAAAGCCTGCTGCTGATGCACACTCAACAGGTTTAACTCTGCCTGCTCCGGTTTTGTCACTTCAAGACGCGAAACCTCGCGGCTAAAAGATTTCAATATTTTTTTTTGAATTAATCCGTTTAAAACAGCCGGCGTGAAAGCTGTTCCGTGCAGCAACTCCTTTCTGGCGATTTCAGGATTTGGAGAAACCTGAAACACATTGGTTTTTTCAATGAAATGGCGCAGCAGCTCCTGTTGCTTTTTTGCCCTTTGCAAAGATTCTTCCTTTTCACACAACTGCGCTTCGGTTTTTATATCCGGATGTAGTTTAATCCACTGCTCGGTTTTGGCTCTGTATCTTGTTTTTATGGTCTCCTCAAGCCGGAGAATATTTTTATCCAGTAAAGATTTTAATGCGGAATAGGAAAACCCGGCGCCCAATTTTTTCTGAAGCGCTTCCAAAGCCATAGTTTCCTGGGAAACTGTGTTGAGAATTAGCAATTCTTTATCACTCAAAATATGCTCTTCATCGCTTTCCGTAACCGTGACTTTTGATTTGCTTTCCAGTTTCAGTCCGGCTGGCAGGGCAGCCCGGAACACATCGCCAAGAGTGCAGCAATAGTAATCGGCTATCCATTTCCACAGCTCCAGACTTTGCGGCAAAACCACAGGTTTTTCATCTAAAAGCTGAACTATCTCCTTCAGATTCACATTTTCCGGAGGAATGTCCGACAACGAACAGACAAGCGCAGCATAGAATTTTCTTGCTCCAAACTGAACCACAACCCTTTGCCCGGGCTGAATCTGCCCATGCCACCTTTGCGGCACACGATAGGTGTATTTATCGTGCAGCGGCAAGGGAAGAATTACCTGCGCAAAAAGCTGAGACATAATCNNCCGCAGATTCCAACCGACCCGGCATGTTCAAACCATTCCGGCTGAATTTCATCAGCATTTGAAATGTAGTGAGTGCGTGGATTTTCCTCTTTGCAAATCGTATATAAATAGCGTCCGTTGGAGCTTTTGTGACCTGCCACAAATAAAACCACATCAAACTTTCGGGAAAATTGTTTCAGGTGAGGCACCCTGTTTGAGACCTGCCGGCAGATGGAATCATTGATTTCGAGCGGTACTCCGGGCACCATGTTCTCTTTCACCTTATCGGCAATTTCATAGAAATCTTCAATGCGTTTGGTTGTTTGTGAATAGAGCGAAACAGGTTTTGAAAAATCAATGAGCGAAACATCTTCGATGCTTTCAAGAATAATCGCCTGATTGTCAGTCTGTCCTGCAAGACCTGCAATTTCAGCATGTCCCTTTTTGCCGAAAATCACCACCTGTCCGCCTAAATGGCTGATTTTTTCATAAGATTTTTTCACCTTTTCCTGAAGTGTTAAAACCACCAGGCAGGTGGCATCTATTAGCTCAATATTGTTTTTCCCGGCATATTCGTAGGTTTCCGGCGGTTCGCCGTGTGCACGGATTAGAACCTTACAGTTATGAAGCTGCATGTATTCTTCGCGTGTTACCGACTGCAACCCCATTTTCTCAAGACGCTCCACTTCCATGTCATTGTGCACAATATCCCCCAGACAATATAATTTATCGGCTGTCTTCAATTCACTTTCGGCTGATTTTATCGCTTTAGCCACGCCA
>MTKW01002968.1_pt1 | contig 11816 bp, 10 predicted proteins | sample 1042761 | NCBI WGS metagenome assembly MTKW01 (sample SAMN06205366, study PRJNA360243) | anaerobic digester metagenome | biome: Wastewater treatment plant; feature: Anaerobic digester sludge; material: sludge; isolation source: anaerobic digester fed with sludge from wastewater treatment plant ...
ACATTTATCCCAAGATTGCTAACAGTCTTGAGGATGTCATAGACCATCCCCACTCGGTTTTGCGCCCCTGTGAATCTTAGTCGCTTTATCTTGTGGCTTCCATCCAAAGGACTCCCCTCCAGGTACTTGAAATGACTGAATCGATTCTTGCCTGTCCTGTGTAAATAGGTTTTACAAACAGGCGCCAAAGTGTTAATAATTTTTACGGGTGTAAATGATATTTACGACAGGAAGCGCTCCAAATCCTTCAGTCAAACTAACTAACCAATTTGGTTTTTCGCAGTCATGGCTGTAACCTGCCATATGGAGTATTTGGTTGAGAGAGCGCTTATTCTTCCGACAGCGGCATGCTTTTTGCATTAATATAGGTGTAGAGTCAAATCTACTCCTGGAGGGGATTCAGAATGCCCAATTATGTACCAGAACCTTACAAGATCAAGATGGTAGAACCTTTGAAGATGATTTCCAGAGAAGAACGAGCAGAAAAGATAAAAGAGGCAGGCTACAACACGTTTCTCCTAAAGTCCAGAGACGTCTATATCGACCTTCTTACCGACAGCGGTACTAACGCTATGAGTCAGTATCAGTGGGCTGGTCTGATGCTTGGTGACGAGGCCTATGCGGGTAGTGAGAACTGGTTGCATCTTGAAGAGACAGTCAGGGAACTCTTCGGGTTCAAGTACGTGGTTCCTACTCATCAGGGCAGAGGTGCTGAGAACCTAATATCTAAAATCTTGATTAAGCCAGGCATGTATGTACCGGGTAACATGTATTTTACTACTACGCGGGCTCACCAAGAGCTTGCCGGCGGAACTTTCGTTGACGTGATAATAGATGAAGCTCACGATCCGTCGAGGGATGACATTTTGTTTAAGGGTAATGTGGATCTCCAGAAATATGAAAACCTAATTAAAAAAGTAGGCGCAGAGAAGATCCCCTACATCACTGTAGGTGTGACGGTGAACATGGCGGGTGGTCAGCCTGTTAGCATGGCGAACCTACGAGATGTGTACAAGCTTTCTAAGAAACACGGTATAAGGGTTATATTCGATGCTACCAGGTGCGTTGAAAATGCCTATTTCATAAAGACTAGAGAGCCAGGATATGAAGAAAAGACTATCGCAGAAATAGTGAAAGAGATGTTCTCCTACGCGGACGGTTGTACCATGAGTGGAAAGAAAGACGGAATAGTAAACATGGGTGGCTTTTTGGCAATGAACGAAGAGGAGATATATCTACAGGCCACCGGCTTGGTAGTTGTCTATGAGGGGATGCCCTCTTATGGCGGGATGACCGGCAGAGATATGGAAGCATTTGCTATTGGCCTTCGTGAGTCCATGGACTATAGCTATATAAGGCATCGAGTGGAACAAGTTCGGTATCTAGGCGAACAGCTCATTGAAGCTGGTATTCCTATTGTAAGGCCTGTAGGGGGTCACGCAGTATTCCTAGATGCAAAAGCGTTCTTGCCCCACATTCCTCAAGACAAATTCCCTGCTCAGGCGTTAGCTGCAGCCATATACGAGCATTCTGGAGTAAGGACGATGGAAAGAGGTATCATCTCCGCAGGCAGAGACAAAGATGGCAATGACTACTATCCAAAACTCGAACTAGTTAGGTTGACCATCCCGAGACGCGTGTACACCAGTGCTCACTTAGACTATGTGGCGGAATCGGTAAAGAAAGTCTACGAAGAAAGAGACAAAATCACAGGACTCAAGTGGGTCTACGAGCCACCTGTGCTAAGGTTCTTCACGGGCCGCTTCGAGCGCGTATAAATAGGTAAGGTCCTTTCCATGGGGATGCAATTTGAGCTGTACAGCATGCATCCCCATGGTTTTTTGCTTCAAGACACTACGCTTGCGGAAAGGTTCTTGAGAACAGCGATGGAGACCGGTCGTTGTTCATAAGGCCAAGGCCACACGTGCCTAGACGTTTTTGGGGGAAGCAATCTACCCGTTAGTCCGGCCACAATTACAGTATCCTTTGTAACAGGTGAGACGTCTTGAGCTTTGGAACCGTCCCGTTCATCTGCGGTCAAATAGGTTCCCCAGCTGGTGACCACTATCGCATCGTCGTAATAATCTAGTAAGTATGCGGGAATGAACTGACATCCTAACGATACGAGTGCGCGAACTCGGTGATGCCCGTCAAGTATTATCATTGAGTTTACGTCAACGATCACTGGGTATTTGATGATGCCATCGCGCTCGATCTCTCGTGTAAGTTCAAGAACTCTATCGTTATCCACATTCTCGTGTGATACCAGTTCCTCGTAGTGTATCAAGGCAAATGAGTACGGGTGTGTTCTAGAACTGCAATAAGACGCGGGTTCTATCACTTTATTTACCCTCCTTTGCAGATTGTTGCCTTTTCGTCTGCATCACAACAGGTGAATGTTCAAACGCACCTTACTCATTGTTTCTTTGATTCTTCGGTAGTGTTTCCAGCGCTTTGTCTATCTCCGACTGAGCGTGCTTTACATTTGTTAGCTTCCCTTTTTTGTACTCATCATAGGCGCTCATGTCAAAGTGCCCATGCCCGCTGAGCCCAAAGAGTATTGCCTTTTCCTCGCCGTTTTCTTTACATTTAAGAGCCTCATCTATTGCCACACGTATTGCATGAGCTGATTCGGGAGCAGGGATGATGCCTTCGGACATTGCAAATAACTGGGCTGCTTCGAAAATTGCAATCTGTTCTACCGCTCTTGCTTCTATCAGCCCCTTTTGCAAAAGAGCGCTGATTATTGGAGACATGCCATGGTAGCGCAGACCTCCTGCGTGGATACCTGGCGGAACGAAATCATGGCCAAGGGTGTACATTTTTAGCGCGGGAACCATCCCCACGCTGTCTCCATAATCGTACGCGTATACTCCCCTTGTGAGCGTTGGGCACGCTTCGGGTTCGACTGCGATTATTCTGGGAGATGACGGAGGCAGCGAACACGAATTCAAATGCGCGTTATTCGTACCCTGTTCTTTGTGGGTAATTGAAGATTTCATGCTCTTTAGCACGGGTTCCAGAAACGGAAAGGTGAGGCCACCAAAATTGCTTCCCCCGCCAGCGCAAGCGATGATTATGTCAGGAACATCTTCGGCTGCTTCCATCTGAGCCTTTGCTTCTAGACCTATTACTGTCTGATGCAGGAGGACGTGGTTTAAAACGCTTCCAAGCGAATACTTTGTTCCAGGATTCTTTACTGTGTCTTCTACTGCTTCGCTTATTGCTATTCCGAGGCTACCGGGGCAATTGGGATCGATTGCCAAAGCCTTTCTTCCTGATTCTGTCTTATCGCTTGGGCTTGGAATAACATCAGCGCCAAATACTTGCATGAGCGAACGCCTATATGGTTTTTGTTCGTAACTTCTCTTTACCATGTACACTATGCACTCTATGTCAAAGAACGAACATGCCATAGCTAATGCTGAGCCCCACTGGCCTGCTCCAGTTTCTGTGCATAGTCTGCGGGTACCCTCTTGCTTGTTGTAATAAGCTTGTGCTACCGCTGTATTAGGCTTGTGACTTCCTACAGGACTGGCCCCTTCGTATTTGAAGTAAATCCTAGCAGGGGTGTCCAGTGCCTTTTCCAGTCGTGTCGCTCTGTAAAGAGGAGTAGGCCTCCACAGCCTATAGATGTCTAGGACCTCACCTGGGATGTCGATAGTTGGCTTTGTCGAGACTTCTTGTTCGATGACCGCCATAGGGAAGATAGCTGCCAAATCCTCAGGACCTGCTGGTTCCAAGGTATTTGGATTAAGAGGTGGTTCCAGCTGAAACGGCAGATCGGACAAGATGTTATACCAACATGTAGACATATCCTTTTCATCCAAAATATACTTGACTCTCTTTTCACTTCCGACTTGCTTTTCCATTTGATTCTCTCCTTTCGTTGTACCCTCATGTTCGAATGCAATTAAGTTGGTGGTCGGCTCTCTAAGTGTTAGATATAATCAAAAACCCGCCCTCTTCTCAGAGGACGGGTCATAGCCGTGGTGCCACCTCGATTGGATCTCTTCACTGTTCCGTCGGATGTCATGAATCTTAAGGTACAAAGACTCCCAAGACACAAGGCGGAGTTCAGGGATCCCTCTCGTCTGCAGATACGGGACTACAGTTCGCACAATCGCTCATAGAATCATCTGCATGCAGTCCTTATATCCTTGCCCTTTTATCGGTGGGTTTCCGGCGGTACCTACTTGTCAATGGCCATGTTCTCTCATCGTGAAAATCTCGGTGAGGTACTTTGGCGATGTCTCGTTCGGCACTGCTGCTCACGGGCCCATTCAGTCGCTCCTTGCGGTGTCAGGCTTACACTGTCCCTGACTCGCTATACCGATGGTGTTGCGCTTACTAGTCCCGATCATTGCGTTGGCTTCAGTTATTTTGATGATGCTAGCATGTCATGTAGAGCGTTGTCAATATGTTTGGGGACGGTTTTGCGTTCCTTTTGGTTGAAAGAATGTGCAAATCCGCCCCCGTAATGCGTCGGTGCTTCGTTCTAGCCGAGGCCTAGCCACTTAAGGAATATGAACTGAAAACGTCCTATTGCGGCCGATATACGGCCCATAACAGTGTTTCCAAAAGCCGCGCCAAAGGCAGCCATCATGAAGTAGCGACCAAGTTGGGAGGTGACTCCTGTGACTTTTCCTCTCTTAAAGGTCAGAAAGAAGTAGCTTAGCGACAGGACAGTCCCAAGGAATACTACCCATGAGTCAAAAGAACTCAAGTCCACCATCGTTGCAGATATCTGCTGGACGATCTGACTTTCTACGGCGCCTCTCATAGCAACGCCTGCTCCAGTTCCCATAAGGAAAGATAGCGGGATACGGTTCAGCCACGCGACACCCTCGAAGTAACGGGCGTAAAGGAGTAGGCCTAGGAGGATGGGTACTATGAGTAGATAGTTTCCACCTATCATCGGGCTCCATGCCGAGTTCAAGAACGTATTCAGCCCGACCACAACTGCAATCCCTGCTGAGGCTCCTACGAAGATGTGCTCGATCATAGTATAGAATGGGTTATCTTTGATTAGAACAGAGTAGATACCGATAGCAGCTAATGCTCCTATCCATACTCCTATATCAGTCGAGATTTTCATTTGACCCCACCTCCAGCACTATAGGACTTGGATTTGGGCTCTTTTCGTCCGCTTACGAACATGCCGATATTGCCTAGAAGTACAAAAACCACTATCAGAACGTGGGCGATAGACTGGGCGTCCATCCCTACAGTTCCAGTGCCCTTTTTGCCTGTAAGTTTCTCATACTCAGCGGCTGCTCTTAGCCCTGCGAGTATCCCTTTGCATTGCCCTGATTGGACATAGGTTTCATTGCTAGCAGCCAAGACTCCAGTAACCCCCATGATCAGCGGGGTTCCATAGGCCATAACTGCCTGTCTTACCCACTCGTGAGTTCCGGTTCCGCCAGTTGGCCCGTCGTTGAGCGTCATAGCCATCGCAAAATCCTTCATTGTGCTCACTTCTTGCATTATAGGCAGAGAATCAGTGCTAGTGCCGCGCCAGTCCTTTGGAAAGACCGATGATGGATTCTGCGCGAAAGCAGCTAGCGTAGGTTCGCCTCCGGCATAATAGCCTAAGTTGACGTAGTCAACGCCGTATTCATATCCATATTCTTCTAGGATTGCCATGCATTCATCGGCGAAGGTAGGACCTGCGGGGAATGACGCAATTGCGACTACCTTGATCTTCTTTGAGGCCAACTGATGCATGATGGCCTGAGCTATTGGGTTAAGGTCTATCTCGTCTCCTGGTTCATAGTCAAACCCTATGATGACTATAGAACCATCGGGAAGGCTGCTTACAAAGTCATAGACTTCTTGAACCGGCTCGGTCACATCAATAGGCAATCCGATGGGGTGGATAGTTGGGATAGCGATAGCAAGGGCCATAAGAAGGTAGAACACGCGTTTATCTAAGTTCTGTAGCTTTTCAAATATGTCCACTTATTATCCCCCCCTATTCTCCGCCGTAGGAACGGCGTTCTAGCCCTATGATGATTCTTAAAGACACAGCTATAAAACCTATAGCGCCTGCAATCATGACACCACGCTGCCCTCCGACGTTCAGAACGGACATGATCCAGTCAGTAGCGGGAACCGAAAAAGGTAGAATCTTGGCCCCCAAGGGAACCCTACCTAACATTACAATACAACCCGTTATGAGAAGGATGGCAGCTTCTGCGTTCTTGGCTCGGAAAGCTCTATAGGCTGCTGTTCCAATGTAGAACGCCAGCAACGAAAAAATCGCGCTGCCAGTAGGCACGTTTATATAGTCGAAAATGAATTTGTACGCAGTAGAGTTTTGTCCCAGAAACACCCCTGTGATTATTGTGATGGCAAATGTCACTAGGAGCGCTATGCTATATATGCTCTTCCCTTTGTCTTTTCCTATGTTGTTAACATGAACTCTAATGATGTTAATGGCCCCAAGACCTAGGGCGAAAATCGCGATAACAGATTGCCATTTCAGAATATTCTGCGCGGTAGACTGCACGAAAGGTATGTTGAAGAAGTATGCTATTGTGACAGTAATCCCGCACACAAAGGCAATTATCGTCGGAAGCGTTTTCCTCATTAACATGGACGCTCACCTCCTTGTGAGTGATCATTTTGCCATCAGTGTTTTGATCCCAGTAGAGCCGAAAGTAACAGAAACTGCGCCGATTATCATCAATCCTATTGACACTGCTTTGATAATATCTTCCGCACGAAGACTTCCAAGGTGGAGGTCGTTTTTGGCAAAATGTGCACTTGCTGCGAACATCTCGTCACCCAGGATAACGTAGTCACATGCTACGACGAAGAATGGGATCTGATATGCGTTGGTGGTCCCGGCGATCTGAATTGCACCGACAGTGTTACCAGCCTCAGCCAGAATAAGGGCTTCTGCCGCAAACTGACCGATCATAATATTCGACGCTACTTGCTCCCTTAGAAGTACGCCAATGACGCCACTTGCATAGGCCCACTGGTCGCTTGATATAAAGCGGCAATCCTCCGGCCTATATGCCTCAGGTTTTCCAGCTTCGAGGTAGCTTTGTCTCATGACTTGTTCCGTAACTGCGTATGTTTCAGGCTGTGAGACAGTGACTATTAGCCGGACGTCATATTCAGCAGAAAGTTTAGCGACATATCCCAAGACTTCCAGCCCTGCAAATGTTGCAGCCACCAACCCGCCGAATCCCGGAGTGAAATGAACTGGTTTTCCCATTTCGGCTGCCCTACCTACGGCTTCTTCGATTGCATCAAAACCAGGAATTGGGCGTACAGTCACCTTCATGCCCTTTTTCGCAAGATACATGTATACACACATCAATCCGGTCATGAAAAGGAGTGTCCAAAAATCGAATATCCTGTTTTCAACAAACATTTTTGTTTCACCTCCGTTCTTTTGTGTTTTTTGAACTCCGCGATTCATATTCGACAGCGTTAGACATAATCCTGCAAGAAACTGTAAGCGTACGAGCTCGGCACCGGGGATCGGCTTTGCGATCAAATGACAGCGGGATCACATATGAACCGGTCGAACGGTTCGAGTTGACCGGTTTTGCGAAGTGGATATAGACTTAGGTAGAGGCAGGTATCCTGCGAATTGATTGGAGGTGAGTGAATTGGATAATAGGGAACTTGCGGAGCAGTTGGAGAAGATTTTACGACTAGACACTATGCCGGTAGCCATGAAGTTTTACGAAGACCGAAAAGACTTGCCTAGGGAACCGCTGAATTTCAAACTGAATCTGTGCCAATTGGTATCCATGGCGCGGTATCAGGGCAGAACCAATGCGGGTGTGCCAGATATGATGATATGTGCCATGGGAGCGGCGTGCACCGGATTGATCAAGACTCCTAGCGACATAGAATCTGGGCAAGCGGCTGTAGGAGCATACTGTAAGGATATTGAGGCTGGCAAAAAATTTATGGAAAACACGTTTAAATTGGGTGATTCTGGTAAGGTCTACGACGCGGTATTAGTCAGTCCTTTGGCAAATGCGAAATTTGAGCCCGATGTTGTGATTATTTACTCAAACCCAGCACAAACAATGAGGTTGATTCATGGTTGCGTGTACGACAACGGTGAAAAAGTAAAAGCAGATACTGTAGCAGAGGCAGCGATGTGTTCGTGCACTGGATACGTTCTTGCCAAAAAAGAACCAATAGTTGGATTTCCTTGCGCAGGCGACAGGATTTTCGGCGGAACCCAGAATTGTGAACTAGTATTTGCTGCCACCTATGAATTTGTAAGACACAAACTTATCGAGAACCTTGAGTTGACGGCCAAAGGCGGGTTTTCAGTTTATCCCGTACCTCCTAATATGTTCTGGACACCATCTATGCCACCTTCTTACACTATTACAGAAGAGAAACTCAAGGGGTAGAGTTCACTTAAGAAGCTACATGGTTCCACGGAGACGGTCTTCATGCTTCTCCGCCACAAGGGACAATGAAGCGTGATGAGTGTCTCTATGACCCCGAATTGGGCACTAGGAGAGGAGGGTTTCTTGCATGGATCTGACAGGCTTAATCTCTAGTTTGTTTTGGATCATACTTATTGGGAGCACCCTGTTGGGACCGTTTTTCACCCAAAGACGGCTTGAAGCAATGAGATTGACTCTTATGGAACGAATGCAGAAAAAACGAGGTTCCAGGGTGATTACTCTAATTCACAGGCAAGAGGCTTTGAGCCTTCTGGGGATTCCCCTGAGCAAGTATATAAACATCGAAGACTCTGAGCAAGTTCTCAGGGCAATACGTATGACTCCAGATGATGTTCCAATTGACCTTATAGTCCACACTCCCGGTGGCCTGGTCTTGGCTGCGGAACAGATAGCGCTGGGAATGGTTAGGCATAAAGCAAAAGTTACCGTGTTCGTCCCTCACTATGCCATGTCAGGTGGCACTTTGCTTGCTCTTGCTGCGGACGAAATAGTAATGGATGAAAACGCTGTTTTGGGTCCCGTTGATCCGCAGATAGGTTCTTACCCTGCTGCATCCATACTTAGCGTGATAGAGAGAAAGCCTATCGAAAATATAGATGACAACACCCTAATCTTGGCTGACATTGCTGAAAAGGCTATTTCACAAGTTAGAGAAACGGTGTTAGGCATATTGAGAAATAGTCTTGCTGATAAAGAGGCAGAAGAAGTAGCTGACCTTTTCACCAAGGGATATTTTACCCATGATTATCCTTTGGGTGCAACAAAGCTCCAGGCAATGGGTCTAAAGGTTTCGTTTGATATGCCGACCGAAGTGTATAAGCTAATGGAGCTTTATCCGCAGGCATCGGCTAACAGGCCTTCGGTTGGATATGTTCCCATGCCATACAAAGCTGAGCCGACTCGCGAGAAGTCAGGCCGTAAGTCCATTCGAACCTAAAGGACAAAACGCACTAAGCGCTTAAAATCTGTGTGCATGCGATACTCTATGTCTGGCACGGTCGCTCTAGGATCGCCATCGCGTAAGGGCGAAGATTAATCGTACGGGTTACTGCGGTGCCGGTCAAGAGATCGATGTAAACGTTATCGTCTAGAAGAACTACTTTTGGCGCCGAATCGAAATTGGATACAAACACGTAGTCTCTCTTGCCATCGGTTCTCAATTGTGCCGTTACACCATACGGAAGATCGGTCTCAATGGCCCTTCCCAGATTTATGCCTTGCTGGTATAGGTCTTGGATCAAAGCATTGTAAAAGTCTTTCAGAAACTCTTTGTTATTTCTAAAGGCTATATAGTAGCATTTGCCTTTTCCCCAGTGATTTACAGTGACAGCGGGTTTTCCCGCATAAAAGTCGCTTGTGTAGACTGCGATAGGCTCGGCAGTTTCATAGTGGATAAGGTCGCAAAACACACGCGCCTCGTACTTCTTCTCAATAGCGTTGCTTTCTTTTACCTGGTTCTCTTTGCCATCAAGTACAGAGTCCGGTCTTACATCGCCAACGAAACTCACGTGATTTACGTCATTATCATAGAGACAGTCAATTTCTTCTGACCATATTCCTGTGACTTTTCGAAGAGGGCCGGGAAATCCACCCAGGAAGCATAGATCGTTTTCATCGACCATTCCGCTTAAGTAGGTAGTCACGAATATGCCACCCTTTTGGACAAACGCCTCAATCCTGTTGCTTACTCCGCCTCTTACCATGTACAGCATGGGAGCAACCAATATGTCGTATTTCGAGAAATCACAATCCATGTTTACCACATCGACAGGGATTCCGTTCTCCCAGAAGGTTCTGTAGTGACTTTGACAGGTTTCGAAGTAGTCTTTTCTGTCCCTCCTAGGCCCAATAGATGTACTTATTGCCCACGAATTTTCCCAGTCATAGATGATAGCGACCTTAGGGCATACTGAAGTCCCGAGGACTGGCGTTAACTTGGAAAGAACATCTCCTACTTGTGTTACATCCTGGAAAACCCTTGTGTTTTCGTGTCCGCAGTGGTCTACAACCGCTCCGTGGAGTTTTTCGTAGCCACCCCTGCTCTTTCGCCATTGAAAGTACTGGACAGTATCGGACCCATGAGCGATGGCTTGAAGCGATGACAAAACGTGCATCCCGGGTCTTCTGAGTTTTCCAACAGGTTGCCAATTGGTGGAGCTTGGGGAACTCTCCATCATGGCAAATGGCCTTCCGTGCTTCAAGGACCGGTTTATGTCGTGGATAAAGGCGCGTCTACCACCTTCAACCGGGTCGGGCCGTTCGCCGTGCCAATATGGGTAGTTGTCCCACGAGACAAAATCTACATGGGGGGCAAACTTCCAATAATCTATTCCGTTTTCGATGTCAACGAAGTCATCAAAGTTGGTGGTAACAGGTATATCTGGAGTAATCTTTCGCAGAGGTTCTATCTCATGCTTGAAAAAGTCAATGGTTTGGTAGGTTGTGAATCGCTTCCAATCTAGGGTCAAGCCCATTATGGTGTGTTCACCGTGAGGAGCGGGAGACTCAATCTGGTTCCAATCGGTATACGAATGACTCCAAAAAGACGTCCACCACGCTCTATTGAGTTCGTCGAGGTTTTCGTGGTACTTTTCCTTGAGCCATTTGCGGAATTGGTCTTGACATAGTTCGCAGTGACACTGACCTCCGTATTCATTTGAGACGTGCCACGCGATCAAGGCGGGGTGGTCCTTATACCGCTGTGCCAATTTGGCGTTTATGATTTGCACTTTTTCTCTGTATATGGGGGAGGTAAAGCAATGATTGTGTCGCCCTCCATGAAGATTTCGTACCCTGTTTTCCCTTACTCGAAGAACTTCCGGATACTTCTGAGATAACCATGCGGGTCTTGCGGCGCTGGGCGTAGCAAGCATCACATATATGCCATTTTCGTACATTTCATCCATAGTCCTATCTAGCCACGAAAAATCGAACTTGCCTTCTTCCTTTTCTATAGATGACCAGGCGAAAATGCCTATGCTCATCACGTTGCATCTAGAGAGTTTCATAAGGCGATAGTCTTCTTCAAGTATCGCAGGCATGTGCAGCCATTGGTCAGGATTGTAGTCGGCACCGTGTAGAAAAAAAGGCGTCTTGTTGCTAATTGGAGGGTATTTCATCTTGCTATATCACCTTTCTTCATGTCACTTTACGACAAGTCGCCTAAACCATACTCCGACTACCAGAGAAAACCCTTTATTAGCAAATAGGTCCTAGTATGATTAATCGCTTCACTGTCTGCTTGACCCTCAAGCTCCTTTTTTAGTACAATAACTCGTGCTATTATAGTAGAGCAGAGATGAACGTGTTGCGCGGGTGTAGCTCAATGGTAGAGCTCCAGCCTTCCAAGCTGGTTACGTGGGT
>MTKW01004130.1_pt1 | contig 11809 bp, 13 predicted proteins | sample 1042761 | NCBI WGS metagenome assembly MTKW01 (sample SAMN06205366, study PRJNA360243) | anaerobic digester metagenome | biome: Wastewater treatment plant; feature: Anaerobic digester sludge; material: sludge; isolation source: anaerobic digester fed with sludge from wastewater treatment plant ...
CCCAATTCCACGCCGGTTTTGACCAGATAGCCTACACCCTTTCTATCTAATACAGCAAAAGGATTTTCTGGAAGTATCTTATCTGCCAGGTATTTATGGAGAAACTTGGCCTCTGCATCGTCTCGTGAGAATCCAAAGGTTGTCTGGGTCAAGTCGTTGGTCCCAAATGAGAAGAACTGGGCAAATTCAGCCACTTCATCTGCGGTAAGCGCGGCGCGGGGGATTTCTATCATAGTCCCTACTACCACTTCAAACTCTACACCCTGCTCTTTCTTGACATCTTCGGCGACCTGCTCCACCATTTCCCTCAAAACCTCTAGTTCTCTAGCTTCACCTACAAGAGGTATCATCACTTCAGGCTTTACATCGTCTATTCCTTCTTTAATAAGACGGGCCGTAGCCTGATATATCGCTCTTACCTGCATCTCGTAAATCTCTGGATATACTATACCTACTCGACAACCCCTCATACCAAGCATAGGATTCATTTCTTGATGAGATCTAACCTTCCTCAACATTTCCTCTGTGCTAGCTATTTCTGAAGCCGGTCCCCCCTTGGCTTTCATTTCAGCCAAGGACCTCACTAGATCCTCTACGTTTGGCAGAAACTCATGCAAGGGTGGATCCAACAGACGGATAGTCACTGGAAAACCTCGCATGGCTTTCAAAATAGCGTAGAAATCGTTCTCTTGCATGGGAAGAAGGGCGTCCAGCGCTCGTCTTCTATCTTCTTCAGTATCCGCTAAAATCATCTTCTGAACTACAGGTAACCTGTCGTGGCCCATAAACATATGTTCAGTCCGACAAAGGCCTATGCCTTCAGCCCCGAACTCTCTAGCTCGCATAGCATCTTCTGGAGTATCTGCATTAGCCTCTACACCGAGCTTCCTCATTTCATCTGCCCAGATTAATATCTCCTTGAAAGTCTCACCCATCTCCGGTTCAACCAAAGGCACTTCGCCCACATACACAGCGCCAGTACCGCCATCTATGGAGATGATATCTCCTTCGTAGAGAACCAAATCCCCTATGAACGCCCTGTTTTCCTCAAGGTCAATCTTGAGCGCTTCACAACCTACCACAGCCGCCTTCCCCATCCCTCGCGCTACAATCGCAGCATGGCAAGTCATTCCGCCCCTCGAAGTCAAAATGCCCTGAGCATGCACTATACCAGGCATGTCTTCGGGAGTAGTTTCGGGCCTTACAAGTATTATCTTCTCGCCCTTTTCCCCTAAAGATTCGGCTACCCTGGTATTGAAAATCACCTTCCCAGTAGCTGCGCCTGGCGATGCAGGCAATCCTCTGGCTAAAACTTCCACTTGTATGTTAGGATCGATACCCCTATGAAGAAGCCTTGCAACTTCTTCAGGTTTTACCCTAAGGATCGCTTCCTCCTTGGAAATTTTTCCTTCATTAACCATAGATCTTGCGATCTCTAAAGAAGCCTGTGCAGTCCTTTTACCTGTCCTAGTTTGAAGTATGTATAGTTTGTTTCGTTCTATGGTAAACTCTATATCTTGCATATCTTTGTAATGATCTTCAAGTATCTGGGCTACTCTCTTCAATTGCTCGTACATACCCGGTAAATCATCATCTATCTGGGATATGGGTTTAGGAGTTCTTATACCTGCAACCACATCTTCTCCCTGAGCATTCACCAAGTACTCTCCGTAGAGGCAGTTCTCGCCTGTTGCAGGATCTCGGGTAAACATCACACCTGTTGCGCAGTCGTCACCCATATTGCCAAATACCATGGCTTGAACGTTCACCGCAGTTCCTAAATCGTCTGGAATCTTGTTGACTTTTCTATATATAATTGCCCGCTCATTATTCCAGGAACGAAACACTGCAGCTATTGACATAAACAGTTGCTCATAAGGATCTTGAGGAAACTTAATGCCTGTTTTTTCCACAATTATCTGTTTGTATTCTCTCGTAAGAGATTCCAATCCCTCAGCGGAAACATTCTGATCTTCAGTTACCCCTTCTTTTGACTTTAACGCGGCAAAAGCATTTTCGAATTCACTAAGGGGAATCTCCAAAACTACGTTGCCAAACATCTGGATAAATCTTCGATAGCAGTCAAAGGCAAATCGACGATCCCCAGTAGCCTCATACAATCCAATGACGCTTTGGTCATTAAGCCCCAGGTTCAAAATGGTATCCATCATCCCAGGCATGCTAACAGGTGCGCCCGAGCGAACAGAAACCAACAACGGATTGCGTTCACCACCAAAGGTCTTGCCCATCTCCTTCTCCAATTCTCGCATGTGGGAAGCTATTTCTTCCTTCAATGAATCAGGGAGTTTCTGACCGGAGGCGTAGTAAATCTTGCAGGCCTCAGTTGTAATAGTAAAACCGGGAGGTACAGGCAACCCAATGCGCGTCATTTCGGCAAGGCCCGCTCCCTTCCCACCCAGAAGGTGGCGCATTTCTTCCCCACCTTCCCTGAACCAATACACTAGCTTATTCGCCACGATTTCTGTTCCCCCTCTCGATTATTTCCGTAACGTTAAGGGCAGTTTCTTCAATAGCTTTGTCCGTCACGTCTATGATACTACAACCTATGTCGCGGAAAATCTTATCTGCGTACTCCAATTCTGCCAGGATCCGGCCAGGATCTGCATACGACGAATCTTCTTTAAGCCCCATGCTCTTAAGACGTTGTTTCCTGACCCTTGCTAGTTTTTCAGGACTCAATGTAAGTCCGACTACTTTGTCTCTAGGAACATCCATGAGCTCCTTAGGAGGACTCAACTCAGGAATCAAAGGAACGTTCGCAACTCTATAACCTCGTTGGGCCAGATACAAGCTCACAGGCGTTTTGGAGGTCCTAGAAACGCCTATTAGCACAACATCGGCTAAAGGCAATGCAGAAAGATTCTTTCCGTCGTCGGCGTTCACAGCGAACTCAATAGCTTCTACCCGTCTGAAATAATCATCATCGAGGCGATGCTTGAGTCCGGGTTCGAACTTGGGATCTGCTTCAGTTATAGTGCTCATAGCCTCCATCACCGGGCCCAAAATATCTACGGCAGTGATACCCAAATCNNGCCATTTCAAGTATCCTGTCTATACCTTCTACAGTTTGAACATGGCCAAACTTGCGAATATCAACGCCACCTGCGTTGAACTGGGCTGCCGCTGCGAGAACAACTGCCTCAGCAGTATCCCCCAATGAATCTGACAATACAAAGACCTTAGGCTTGCCTTTGTCCGCCAAGGATTACCCCCCTAAACTCTTATTTCTCGGCATAATCTCAATAGGAACCCCAATATCACATCTTGCCCGTAAAGGGTAAGATGTAAGAAAAGTCTGCCATCCTGGTAAAGAGATCAGATACTGCTCCCAGAAGTTTTATCCGATTTTCTCTTAATTCTTCGTCCTCGGTCATAATCAACACGTGATCTAAACAATCATCTATAAGCATTCTCAATGACGCAAGTTCTTCAAGATACAACGCATATTCTCTGTCCTCAAAAAGCCTATCCAACGTCTCTCGCCTTTCTGAAACCCAGGAAAACAAAGCCTTCTCAGGCTCTTCTACAAGCAGTTCGCCACGAACATCCCTTTCAGAAGATTTGCTGCCCAAAACTGCAGTNNGCCATGGCAGGAAGCCTAGATATCCTGGTTTCGCCACTGCCTATTACTGCCTTGGCTATCTCTGCTGGATAGCCTTTTTCAGTCAAATAGGCCTCTACCCTAGATAATATAAACCGTTTCAGTTTGAGATTTACTGAATCTACATCTTCATCGGCTTTCTCAGCGCTCCTCACCGCCTGTCCCCCGAGAACAACCGCTTTTTCGATGGCACGATCTAAGTCAATATCATAACCGTGAGCCAGGATTATGTTTGCTACTCCAGACGCGGCCCTTCTCAACCCCAAGGGATCTTGGGACCCTGAAACTTCTACACCTAAACAAAAAGCAACGGCTAAGGTATCTAGTTTATCTGCTATAGCCAGTATGCCGCTAATCCCTTTTTCTGGCAGTTCATCGCTTGCCCCTCTTGGAAGATACTGCTGAGCAATGGCCTTTGCCACTTCTTCATCTACCCCTTGTACCCTGGCATAGTGACCTCCCATGATTCCCTCTAGCTCAGGAAGTTCTCTGACCATAAGAGTTACAAGGTCGCATTTTGATAAGTGAGCAGCCATTTTTATCTTTTCAATTTGCTCATATGAAAACCCGGCTTCTTCCCCCAAAAAAGCACTGAGTTCTATAAGCCGCTGGGTCTTATCGTACAAAGTCCCCGCCTCTCCCAAAAAGAAAACCCGTTTTAACTCGTCCAATCGATGTCCCAAAGGCACTTTTAGATCTTGGCCGTAGAAAAACGAAGCATCGTCAAGACGGGCCCTTAGCACCCATTCATTTCCTTTTCGAACGTTATCCATACCAATATTAGGACTGCCATCCCTTACCCCTATAAAGCCAGGAAGAACGTTCATAGCATCGTCTAAAATTGGAAAATATCTTTGATGGTACCGCATAACCGTTATTAGCACTTCTTGGGGTAGGTTAAGATAATCGGGGCTAAACTCACCTCTAAACGGAGCGGGATGCTCGCAAAGACAGGTCACTTCATCAAGAAGGCCTTCATCTTCCAAAGGTCTTCCCGAAATCTCTNNTCAAAATATTCTGAAGCGCTGGGTATTTCCAAGGACTCTGGATGCAGCGATCTACTCCCATAACTTGTACGCCCTGATGTAATGCCTGCTAATTCCACAGGTACTTCTTCTTCACCGTAAAGACAAACTGCCCAGCGAATTGGTCTGAACCATCTCCAGTTCTTCTCGCCCCATCTAAGCGGGTGCGGACAATCCATACCCATGACAACCTCAGAAAGGATTGTTGGCAAAATCTCAGTAACCATTTGGCCAGGTTCATGCTTAAATCCGTAAACATACTCACCGTTTGCTTCTGGTTCAATAACCACATCAGACACGTCTATACCCAGAGAACGGCAAAAGCCTTGAAGTGCTTTTGTGGGCATACCTTCACTATCGTACGCAACCTTTCTAGATGGTCCCCTAACTTTCACAGTAATATCGGAACTCCTATCGCTTAGATCCGTTACGTACAATACCAACCTTCTCGGAGTTCCGTATGATGTCGCCTCGCTCCACGTCAATCTAGCGTCAGCTAATGCTTTTTCAGCCCTAACCCGGATTTCCTCAATGGCCGGCAATAGATACCTAGCAGGAATCTCGTCAGACCCTACCTCTAGCAGCAAATTATGGGTCATCATACTTCAAACCCCCGAAGATTACAGTATTTGCGGGCGCACCCGCGAGTAAGTCCTCGCACCCTGGCGATGTAGTTCTGCCTTTCTGAGACTGAAAGAGCACCTCTTGCATCTAGTAAGTTAAAAAGGTGCGAACACTTAAGGGCATAATCGTATGCAGGAAGGAACAAACCGTCTTTTAGAATTCTTTTACTTTCCTGCTCATAATCGGTAAAGTGTCGCCTCAAAAGATCAATGTCCGCTACTTCAAAGCCATACCGGGAACCTTGCTTCTCCTGTTCGAGAAACATTTCACCGTAAGTAAGCCCAGGCGACATTTGAATATCCCAAACGTTATCAACGTCTTGTATATACGAAGTCAGGCGCTCAAGCCCGTAAGTCAATTCAACTGAGATAGGCTGAATCTCAATGCCGCCCATCTCCTGGAAATAGGTGAACTGAGTTATTTCCATGCCATCCAGCCAAACCTCCCAACCTAATCCAGAAGCACCTAAGGTAGGAGACTCCCAATTGTCTTCTACGAACCTTATGTCATGCTCTACGCGGCTTATCCCTAACCGTTCCAGTGAATTTATAAACACTTCTATAATGTTATCAGGCGGCGGCTTTTTGATTACTTGAAACTGAAAATAATAGCCCATTCTATTGGGATTATCACCATACCGCGCATCTTGCGGCCTCCTGCAAGGCTCTACATATGCCATATTCCATGGCTCAGGTCCAAGAGCTCTAAAAAACGTCAAAGGGTTCATGGTCCCTGCGCCCTTTTCGATGTCGTAGGGCTCACCAATGTAACAACCCTGCTCTTTCCAAAATTCCTCCAAATGCTCAATTACATCCTGAAAGTAAAGAAAAGCGCCCAATACCTCATCTCCTCGCATCTTCAATGCTCTCTACCAAATTAGCTGATCTCAGTCGCTTCTCAAGCACAAATGCCATGTATTTGCGTAGCAGTAAGGTAATTTCTTCCCGTACCTGCCCCACAGCATTTATCCGAGGGCACATTAACTTATCTGACTTATATGAACCTGAAATAGGTTTAGACGACAAAATTTGAAGAGTCCTTAAGGCGCCTGGCGAAATCTTAATAATCTCATCGTACTGTCGGATCTGACTGCCCTCAGGAACCTCACGGGGAGTACTATGAGCGTCTATACAATCGGCGCATAGTGCACCTCCGTTTCTCAACGAAAAATACACAGGGCCTTCTCCAAGGCTCTTTTCGCAGGAAATGCAAGAGGAAAAGGTAGGAGCGAACCCTCCAAGGGACAAAATACCCAATTCAGCCCAGCGCGCAATGACCCAAGGGTCGTCCTTTTCTTCCAGACAACGAAATACGCTCAAGACAAATCGAAACTGATTCTGGTCTCTGACCCTTTCGGGAAGCACTGTTATTAGGAGCTCAGCTACATACCGACCATAAACCATCTTCTCGTAATCTTCCATAATCAATGGGAACGAGTCTTTGACTGAAACCTGGGTCACCCTGTCAAAATTCCTGCCCCGCCATAGTTGGAATAGACCATAAGTAAACGGTTGGGTCAAACCCCTTAATTTGCTTCCAGGCTTTGCCCCACCTTTTACAACCGCTTTGACCAACCCTTCTTCTTCAGTAAATATAGTAGACAGTTTGTCGGTTTCGCCCAGATCCTGCTGGTCCAATACAATTCCTTCCGACTGATAGAGCAAATCCCTTTCCCCCCGCGGGACCTACCAGATTCCCTTGCCCTATGTACTCTTACGATTATATACAATCATACCCCAAAGAGACGGTAAAATGAAAAAAATGCTACAAGCCACCAACCATCTCCATCGATAAGCACAAAACTCTTGCCAAACCGATGGCAGATCTGAAAGTATTGGATAAAAAGCCAGGATACCTATGACCACCGAAAAACCTGCAGTCAAAAGCACCCCTGCAGCAGCAATATCTTTAACCCTCTTGGCGATAGGATTAAATTCCGGCTCTAGTAAATCCACTAAGGATTCAATAAGGGTGTTCAATATTTCTGCAGTAAGAACGCCTAAAATTGCAAGGACCACCATGAAAAATTCCACTCGGCCCATGCCACATACAAAACATGCAGATATCACTATGGACCCCATTAAAACGTGTATACGCATATTGCGCTCGTTAGAGTAGACGTATACAAGACCTTCCCAAGCATAGCTAAGACTTTCTTTGAATGATCTGGAATGAAATTCCTCTGGGTCTATATATTGAGTTTCTTTAGGATCTGGTCCTGGCGCTCCCACATGATCGCCTCTTTTTGAGGGTTGTCGTGATCGTATCCCAGAAGATGTAAAGTGCCATGAGTCAAAAGAAGGGCTAGTTCTTGGCGGAGCGGTACATTATTGGCCTCAGCCTGTCGGGAAGCCGCATCTAAAGATATTACAATATCACCTAGTATAGTTGGCATTCCTGGGATAATAATCTTCTCTTCATCGCTATCAAAATCCAGCATGGGAAAAGCCAATACATCTGTAGGTATCGCTTCCCCACGATATTGTTGATTAAGATCCGCTATGAAATCATCGTCTGTGAAAAGAACAGACACCTCGGCATCTTTTTCTCTCCACCCTTCTTCTTCCAACGTGAATTTCACCACTCGTCTCGCTAAAGAAACCAAGAAGCGCTTTTCTTCGCTGCCCATTTCAGGGTGAAAGATTATATCAACCTCAATCGGCAATTTACTGCCCCCTTTCGTCATCTTCAATTTTCATAGTTGGATACTCGATCCTCCTATGAAACAGCCCCAACAGAACCTGGGTAAACGTTTGCCCGATAATATCCAATTCCTTAAGGGTAAGATCACATTTATCCAGCTGATGATCCATAAGCCTATCTTGAATCATTCGGCGCACAAGGGTCTCCATTCTAGCAGGATTAGGGTTAGAAAGAGATCTGGCAGCAGCTTCGATGCTATCTGCCAACATAACTATGGCAGTTTCCTTGCTACTTGGCCTAGGCCCTTCATAACGAAAAGACCACTCGTCAACATTCCCGTGATTGCCTGCTTCTGCATCTTCGGCAGCTTTTGCGTAGAAGTACGAAACCAGGGTGGTTCCATGGTGCTCCCTTATAAAATCAATTATAACCTCAGGCAAATTGTACTCCTTAGCTAATTCAACACCGTCTTTTACGTGAGCCATAATTACAGTAGCTGAAAGGCTCGGACTCATCTTATCATGGGGATTATCCATGCCGAACATTTGGTTTTCTGAGAAGAAATAGGGTCTTTTAAGTTTGCCTACGTCGTGATAATATGCGCCCACCCTAGTTAGGAGGCTATCTGCTCCAATTGCCCAAGCAGCTGCTTCGGCCAAATTCCCCACCATAATACTGTGGTGATACGTTCCAGGCGCTTCCAATAGCAGTCTGTGAAGTAAAGGTTGTTCAGGGTTGGATAGTTCTATCAGCTTTAGCGGCGTAATTATATCGAATACGCTTTCAAATACAGGTAAAGAGCCAACCGCCAACACTGAAGATAAAGGTCCTGTGATTACAACGAAAAGGATATCTCGCCATACTCCTACGTCATCTGTGGCCAAGGCTCCAGCCATAACAAGAAAACCGTAAGTCAGCACTGAAACAACGCTAACCACAAGCCCGGCCTGAAGAATTTGGGCTCGGTTCCACGCCTGTTTAACAGCAAGAGCAGCCGCTATTCCTGAAGTTATAGCCACAGTCATGTAAACCACGTCAAATCCAGTCATAACGCCTACCGCAATAGACAACGCAGCGGCGAAAAACGTTCCAAACTTCCTATCCCACAAGGTAGAAGACAACATGACGCCAAAAGCAACAGGCGCCAAAAATCCCGATATGCTGCACAGAATCTTAAGGACCACTAAACTCAATATCACAACAGACGCTATCAAGGGTATGCCTTTTTTCTCTATGAGATCAGTGTTATACACCCCGACATAAGCAGCAGTAAAGCCGCAGAAAATAAGGGCAGACAGCAACGCGCCGAGAACTTCTGTAATCCTGATGGAACTGCCCATCATTCCCATTTTTTCTAAGATAGCTATCTGCTCTTCAGTAACAATGTCGCCTCTTCTTACGATATAGTCTCCTCGTCTTATCTTTACCGGCTCTACTGACTCGATAGCCATTTTGATCTTCTTGTCCGTTTCTTCTTTGTTCAAGGTAAGGTTGGGCTGCAAATTCTTTCCTACAAATGCGCAAAACAGTCTCCCAACGTGATCGGGTATGGACTTATCTGTCCGAATGATAGCACAGATCTCCTCTTTGCCTTTTTCCACGTTCTCAGGTTTGAGGCCCCTAGTAAGGACCTCTTCCACTACGCTCCACGCGCGATCAAAAGATTCTTCGATGATAATAGGAGAAGTAGCAACCACCGCAAGAATATCCTCGTCTGAAATAGAGTCNNTTGGAGGCCATCTCTTGGAAAAGAGCCTTGGTGTCCTCGAGAACTTTTGGGTTACTATCCCAAACTTCTGATACATCAGCCAAAACCTTCTCTATTAACGCCTTGGTGGCAAATTCGTCTATGCCTTCTCTAGTAGCCTTAACATCCATGGGCGCTACCTGGCCCACTACAAGATCTACCTTAGCAGGTACCAGAGAAATAAGAAACAGAGCAAAAGTTACCAAAAAGGTGAGAAACACCCATAAAAACGCGTTGCGGTGCTCTCGGAAAACTGAAATCCACCCTAGCTCCTTGTTAGCTTGTTCTTCTGAACTAGTCTTTTTCTGTCCAGGCGAAGCCTTATTTTTGGTCCTTTCTGACTTCTCCGCTTCCCTTTGGGGCACTATTCTTCCCCTCTTTCCAGGCTTCTTCGTCAAATTCTTCGTATGCCCTTATTATCCTCGAAACAAGTTCATGGCGGACCACATCTTTATCGGTCAAGTAAACTATTTCGATCCCGGGAATTCCTTTAAACAACGCCTGCGCCTGATCCAGACCAGAGTACACTCCTTTTGGAAGGTCGATCTGAGTAATATCTCCTGTTACTACCGCTTTAGAATTAAGTCCCATCCTTGTAAGGAACATTTTCATCTGTTCCGGCGTAGTATTCTGCGCTTCGTCCAGAATTACAAAGGCAGATTCTAATGTCCTGCCTCTCATGTACGCTAAAGGAGCTACTTCGATCAAACCCCTTTGCATATACCTTTCAAACGCATCTAGACCCAGAATATCAAAACAAGCATCGTATATGGGTCTCAGATACGGATTCACTTTCTCTTGGATGTCGCCTGGCAAGAAACCCAACTTTTCCCCTGCTTCAACTGCAGGTCTAGTCAAAACAATCCTGTCAAAATCTCGTCGTTTGAACGCAGCAATAGCCATAGCAACAGCCAGGTAGGTCTTGCCAGTCCCTGCCGGACCGATACCGAATACCAACGGATTTGCTCTTATGGCGTCCACGTACTTTTTCTGCCCAGGAGTCCTAGGAGTTATGATTTTCCCTCTGTTGGTGACCACAACTACATCGCTAGCGTCAGTCAGATCTAAACCATTCTCTATGTTTCTCACGGCTAGGGTCACATCCTGAGCCGTTATTCTCTGACCCGCTTTGGCCCTGCTAATCAGATAATAGAGGATCTTCTCGGCATGCTCAACCTGCTTTTCTTCGCCTGAAACAGTAATGACGTTTCCGCGTGCGACAAGCTTTACATTGAGGGCATCTTCCAAAAGGGCGAGATTTTCATCATAGGAACCAAACAGATTGAACGCTTCTGCATTGTTAGACAACTCAATTACCACCTGGATTTCGGATGGCACCTTTTAACATCAACCTCCACATTATGCTGCCATGCATTCCCGCAGCTATTATATACGTATGGAACACTCACTCAAAACCTCGATTATCTATCCGTCCACTTCAATGTTTTATTATTCGCCCTTACAGACTCAAAATCCCTTCTTTTTTGAAAAGAGCCCGGTTTACACCGGGCTCCGTCTAGCGATCTTAGTAACATTTCATGGTCTTACATGTGAAGTCCTTACTCCTCAACGGCCGCGTTTCTTTCGAGCACGAGCCGCTTCGGACTTCCGCTTACGCTTTTCGCTCGGACTCTCGTAATACTGATGTTTACGCGAGTCTTTAAGGACACCAGAACGCTGGCACTCTCTCTTAAAGCGGCGCAGGGCACTGTCAAAAGATTCATCTTTACCAACTGTAATTTCCGGCATACCCAATTCCCTCCCTCCGCCGCAGGTTTTATCCCGCTTTGTTAAACCTTTAGCATTGTACAATAATTCGCCCAGCCTGGTCAACTATGATACGGGCGCTGAAAAACGAAGGTAATACCTTACTTGTTTAAAAGTCGCACAACCAGATTTACTATCACAGTGAGCACTACGCTGATCACAAGGCAAGATACTATCGGGAAGAAAAACGTGAAATTGTCCTTTTCGATATATATGTCCCCTGGAAGCTTGCCCAACCCTGGTATCTTCCCCCATAAAGTCATCAAAAGGCCCATAACCATGATAAAGATCCCTACGAAAATGAGGAATTTCCCCATATGTTCAAACCCTGGCATGGTTATGCTTCACTCTCCTCAACCGCTGCTTGTATTATAACTTGCC
>MTKW01007840.1_pt2 | contig 11804 bp, 9 predicted proteins | sample 1042761 | NCBI WGS metagenome assembly MTKW01 (sample SAMN06205366, study PRJNA360243) | anaerobic digester metagenome | biome: Wastewater treatment plant; feature: Anaerobic digester sludge; material: sludge; isolation source: anaerobic digester fed with sludge from wastewater treatment plant ...
TATTCCTGCATTGACTACCGGAATATACCCTCCGCCAGATGTTAACGCCACACCCCACGTTGATGTTATCGCCAAAACACCTAACCAGATGCCCCTGCCACAGATCATCAATCTATGTGGCAGCACTCAATACCACCCGGTGTTCACTTTAACGCTTCCATCAAGGGCTCCGAGGTGGTGTTCCCTCTAGGTCCGCTTCAGATGGCTCCCAGCCTGCGGCCATCATTCTCTCTTGATCGGTTCTTAAAGGTACTGTCCTCTTCATAGCCTGCAGTTTTATTATTTGAACGATTATATCTTATGAAAACAGATAGATCAAGGANNACTTGCTAAAACTCGGTATTGTCCAATTCACATCCTTTGCACACCACAACCGTCTGGTCAAATAGGTCATTTATCAAATCGAAACATGGAGAATTCTCAGCAGATCCATGCCATATGACCTCGTGAGGCGCCAAAGTCACCACTGCGCTGACCACAAGATCATCAATTCCGAGTCCGAGGAAATCAGTATTTCTTTCCAGAAACAATCGAATGTCTCCCTGCACCTGCTGCAATTGACTGTCTAGAATCACGTATTTGCTGTCTGAGTTGCGAACAATGTTAATTACCGGGAGAGGGTTCTTCTGTTTCTTCATGAAATGCCTCAGCAATCGCAAAAACTCCCTGTATTCCCTGTCAATTAAGTACTCTTCAACGATATGGTCCACCAGGTCGAAGAGTTCTTCAAGATACTCTTTCAGCCTAAACGTGATGAAACCTTCCAATATGATCTGATCTTCTCTTTCCAGATATTCTGCAAGTTTAGCCCATACCCTGCTCTTTCTTTGGCTCCGCTGATATGTCCTGAGATTACCTGAAGACACTGCTCCGTTGTCCAGTCTCCTCAGTATTTTCTTCTTCAGGATTTCTCTATCCCTAGCAGCAAGGTATCCGTAGTTTCCATCAACAAGACTCACTACCAAGAGTTCTTCATATTCGTCGATTATAATATCAGAAAGGCCGTTGGCCATAGAGCCCTTAATCGTTCGCAAAAGCTCATTGCTCAGATTCTGACAATTCCTGTTCAACGGTTCACAATGGAAAATCAATATATCACCGGCAGCAGATTCCCGGACACTCACTCTGGCTCCCCGTACCTGCCAGTTACTTATCTCTTGATCCACAAAATTGCGTATTGAGTTTAGAGCACGGACAGATGCCACAGAAAATACGTTCAGATTGTGCCACCTCCGAATTTAGTATGCCTTGCGTCAATAAGGGGAAATTCCAGGGAAACTCCATCTTCATACCGGTAAATGGGTTGATACTTAAGGGAAATCAACTCTATCTTTGATTTAGGATATAATTTACCGAAACTTAAAGATTTAGACACACACAGCGCCTAATATCATCATCAGGTTCATCATATAAGTGGCAGGCGACCAAATGGCCATCACCTTTATCTACAAAGAAAGGCTCCTCTTCACGGCAACGGTCAAAGCATTTGCTGCACCGGGTATGAAAACGACACCCATCCGGTGGATTGATAGGTGAAGGCACATCTCCTTCCAGCAGTATCCGTTCCTTCTTCTTTCTTGGATTAGGCACTGGAATTGCTGAAATTAGCCCCCTTGTATATGGATGAAGCGGTTCTTGATAAATATCTTTACTGCCTGCAATCTCAACAATTTTGCCGAGATACATTACAGCCACTCTTTGTGAAATATGTTTGACCGCTGCAAGTCCGTGAGCTATGAAAATGTACGTAAGGCCGAACTCTTCCTGCAAATCGCAAAGCAAGTTAAGAATTTGAGACTGTATTGAAACGTCTAGCGCAGAAACAGGCTCATCACACACAATTAGCTTCGGATTTAGGGCAAGAGCCCTGGCGATGCCAATTCTTTGCCGTTGGCCTCCTGAAAACTCATGTGGATATCTGTAGGCATGTTCAGTAGCAAGGCCAACTATGTCCAGAAGTTCCCTTACTTTTCTCTTTCTGGCCTGCCCGTCCAACACTCCATGTACCAAGAGAGGTTCACCTACAATCTCGCCTACAGTCAGCCTTGGATTTAGAGAAGAATAGGGATCCTGGTAGATTAATTGCATCTCCCTACGCATTTTTCGCATTTCATGGCCACCAAGTGAAAGGAGATCTACCCCTTCGAAAACCACTTCTCCTTCCGTAGGTTCTATGAGCCTGAGGATACTCTTTCCGGTTGTGGTCTTACCACAGCCTGATTCACCGACTAATCCTAAAGTCTCCCCTCGCTTTACTGAAAACGACACACCGTCGACTGCCTTAACAACACCTCTTTTCTTGCTCAAGAATCCGCCCTTCAAAGAAAAGTAGGTCTTAAGGTTACGCACATCAAGAATAACGTCTGTATAAGACGCATCTTCTGTAAGAAGTGAACGACTCATGACACGCCCTCCTCTGCAGCTGTCCCGTTGCCTGCATACAGCCAACACCGGACTTTCCTACCTGGCCCGATTTGAAAAAGTTGCGGCTCTTCATCCCTGCAGCGCTGAATAGATTGATTGCAGCGAGGATGAAACCTGCAGCCTGAAGGGAATTCAAACGGACTGGGAACCGCGCCCGGTATAACATGGAGCCTTTCGGAATCCACGTCTACACGGGGTATAGAACTTAAAAGCCCTGAAGTGTATGGATGCAAGGGATGATCAAATATTGACTCTACATCCCCCTCTTCAACAAATTGCCCGGCGTACATTACAATCACCCGCTCAGCCATTTCGGCAACAACACCCATATCGTGGGTGATCAGAAGAATCGCGGTTCCCATATCCTGCTGCAATCTACCCATCAAATCCAGAATCTGGGCCTGAATCGTCACATCCAAAGCAGTGGTCGGCTCATCAGCTATCAACAGCCTTGGATTACAGGCAAGAGCCATTGCGATCATCACACGCTGGCGCATGCCACCTGACATTTGATGAGGATACTCAGCAACCCTGCGTTCAGGTTCAGGTATTCCTACCAGTCTCAGCATTTCTACGGCCTTCTTCATGGCGTCTCCGGTAGATAAGCCCTGGTGAAGCTCTAAAGCTTCCATTATTTGAAAACCCACGCTCAGCACAGGGTTCAAAGATGTCATGGGTTCTTGAAATATCATAGAAATCTTATTGCCGCGAACTTTTTGCATCTCTTCTTCTGATTTCAGTAAAAGGTCCTCTCCATCCAGAAATATTTGGCCATGTAGGATTTTCCCGGGAGGCCACGGGATTAGGCCCATTATGGAAAGGCTGGTCACAGACTTCCCGCAACCGCTCTCACCAACTATTGCGAGAGTCTCCCCTTCACGAATCGAAAAGCTGACACCATCCACGGCCGTAACCACACCATCGCTCGTAAAAAACGATGTTTTCAAGTTGTTTACCTGTAATATCTGTTTGAACATCTCCCCACCGCCTTCTTGACAAAATCTACTGTTTAAGCCTGGGATCCAGAGCATCTCGGAGGCCATCGCCAACAAAATTGAATGCAAGCACCGTTATCATGATGGCCAGGCCTGGATAGGTCGCCAAATGGGGAGAGCTGCGAAGATAGTCCTTCCCTGCATTGAGCATAGCTCCCCATTCAGCAGAGGGCGGTTGGGCTCCCAACCCCAAAAAGCTGAGTCCTGAAGCGGAAAGTATTGCTCCGGCAACACCCAAGGACATCTGAACTATGATGGGCCCCAATGCATTGGGCAAGAGGTGAACAAACATTACTCTAAACCCGCTGGCACCTACAGCCTGTGCCGCCTCCACAAACTCCCGCTGCTTTAGGGCAAGGAACTGCCCTCTTACCATTCTCGCGTACCCAATCCAGCTCACAAAAGCCAGGGCAAGCATTGCATTATACAGGCTGGGCCCCAGGACAGCAACTATGGTAATTGCCAGGATAAAGAAAGGAAAAGCATATAGAAAATCGACTATACGCATAATCAGTGAGTCGGCCCAACCTCCATACCAGCCCGCAAGAGCCCCCAGGGTGACACCGATAACACTTGCCATTCCAACTACCACAAATCCAACGGTAAGAGAAATTCGTGCTCCATAAATCAACCTGCTCAACACGTCTCTGCCAAACTCATCAGTTCCAAGAATGTGCCCAGGAGAACCAGGAGGCGCATAAAGGTTGGTCAAATTCATTTTGTCATAAGGGTACGGTGCCAAAACCGGAGCAAAGATTGCGACTGTATACAAAAATATTATGATACACAAACCGGCCATTGCCAGCCGATTTTTCTTAAATCGTCTCCAAACATCTATCCACAAAGAGCGTTTCTGCTGGGATTTGTTGTTCAAGCCAGATAAGCCTCCCCTCGTGACCATTAGTTAAGATAACAAACAGGCTGAAACTAATCGTACCGAATTCTTGGATCAAGCCACGAGTAGCTAATATCGACGACTAGATTAACCAGCACGAAAATTAAGCACATGAATAATACGTTCCCCTGAATCATTGGCAGATCCCTGCGTGTGATCGAAGCAACAGCCTGCCGCCCCATCCCAGGCCAGGCAAAAATCGTCTCAGTCACAACAGCACCACCCAAAAGTGACCCAAATTGAGTGCCAATCACAGTCACTATGGGTATCAATGCATTCTTGAGTGCATGTCTGTAGATCACGACCCTTTCGGAAAGGCCCTTGGCCTTAGCGGTGCGAATATAGTCCTGACGTATGACATCAAGCACGCTTGAACGAGTTAAGCGGGTTGTCATGGCCGCCATTCCAAAACCGAGGGTGAGGGACGGCATTATCAAGTGCTTGACAACGTCCCCAAGCCCGTTGGCCAGGTGGCCCATGCCCGTAGCTGGCAGCCAGCCCAATTTGAGAGCAAAGAAATACATGGATAAAAGGGCCAACCAAAAACTCGGCATTGATACGCCAATAAGTGCTCCCACCATACCGGTGTAATCCCAGATTGAATACTGTCGAGTAGCAGAAATGATTCCAATGGGAACAGAGACTGATACGGCAATTATCAGGGATGATACGGTCAAAAGCAACGTTGCCGGTACTCGCTCTAAAATGCTTCTGAAAACGTCCTGGCCTGTGTAAATGGACCGGCCCAGATCGCCTCGCAAAGCATTTTTGAGAAACCTCCAATACTGAACATGTAAGGGGTCGTCAAATCCCCACGCTTTTCTCAATTCAGCAATCCGCTCAGGGGTAACCACTTGCTCCTGGGACCCCAGCATTACCAGTACCGGGTCTCCTGGAGCCAGGTGTACCATAAGAAAAACAACTATCGATATACCCAGCAAGGTGGGAATAGCCTGAAGTAACCGGCGTACAATGAACTTAAACATTGAGCTCACCTCTATTGAAAAGGGAGGCGCCTCTTACGCGCCTCCCGAAAATCATGTTTCTTCGAGTTACTTGAGAAACACAGACTATCTTACGCAACACCAACATACCCCCTAAATTGCTGATGTGAAAACCGCAAGAAAAAATACTCTCCTCTCCATAATAGGATAATATTGGATAAGGCTCTTTCCTCTTGCGCTCTGAATTCTCTGAATTCTACGATGAATGCGTAATTTCCTGCATTAACCCAAGAAAACACATTGCTGTATCACAAAATAACCAGGTAGAGTATGTTGTCCCGACAATTTTGAAGGCCCGGCTCTAGCCAAACCCCCTCAAAGGTTATGAATCTCTTTTATTGCCCTCGCGACTATTTCCATCTGCTCTTCAGTATTGAAAAAATTGATGCAAAACCGCACATTAGCAGGCCTGACTGTGGCGTATACCTTATGACTCTTTAGTATTGCCTGCACCTGATCCCGTGTTTCCTTACGGAAATTGGCCAGAATTATGCCGGAAAGATGATCGCTCACCGGATACAGCCTTCGGGCGTGATCTCCCAGCACAGTATATAGATACTGCTGAAGCTCTCTTACACGGGCCTCGATATTGGCAATACCTATTTCATTAATTAGCCCGGTAGAAGCGATAAGTGCGCATACACCGGCATGGTTGTGATTTCCGTTTTCAAAACGGCGGGCATCAGAATGCCAGTGGATGGTATCGTCACAATATGGCGGATACGCCCTTGTGGGGCGCTCATAACTTTGATAACTGCCGTTTGGAGGAATGATCCTTTCTTCCAGCCCCTGACGGCAATAGATAAAACCAACACCGTTTCGGGCCAGCATTCCCTTGTGCCCACCGCATGCCAGGAAGTCAATGTTCGTCTTTCTAACATTGATATTCATCCGCCCTATAGCCTGTATGCCGTCAACTATGAGCAAAATGCCCTTTTCCTTGCATATCTTCCCTATTTTCTCAAGATCAACAAACGAACCGTTAGAATACTGTACTGCAGACACTGTAACTGCCTGAGTGTTTTCATCAATTGCGGCGATGATGTCGTCAGCTCTGACTCCAGCGGGAGGAGCATCTACCAGTTTGAGGTTAAGCCTTCCTTCATCCCGGCGGAGTAGCCAGGGAAACAAATTAGCAGGGTGCTCCTTATTGTATACCACTACGTTCTTGTGCTTGTCCCAGGGATAACCCATTGCGATAGCTCCTAAGCCGGTGGTTGTGTTATTTGACAAAGCTATCTCCCATGGGTCAGCCCCGATTAGTTTTGCGATGCCCTGCCTTGCCCTGGAATTCTCCTCGTCCCAGTTGCTCTCGGAACCGTAGCTTGAAATGAACTCTTCCATTTCATCAGCGTAAGCCTGTTGCACACACCTGGGAGGTACCGAGGTCAGGCCGCTATTAAGGTATACAACGTCTCGCAGGTGATCAAACTCTTCCTGTATTCGTTTTTCGGTTTTCGCACTAAACATTAAATCACCTCAATTTACATTGCTGAAGCACGTAATATTCCCTGTTGTCTGAACCAAAGTCTCCACATGTTGTTTCGGTGTTGGAAACACTATTTTATCTCTCTCAGGCATACCTCAAGAGCCTCATCTGGATCGCACAGGATGTCAGGGACAGTGCAATGCTCGGCATTGCTGCTTCCATCGGCGTTAAGGCCATTCTCTCCGGAGTAGCGGATGACCAACCCGCTTTGTGGCAGTACAGCGTGAAAAGGTGCAATGCCTATGCCGTCTCCGCCAGTGCGTTCGCCTACTACTGTGGCGTAACCGGTGGTCTTGCAGAACACGGCAAAAGCTTCACTGGATGAATACACCTTATTGCTGACCAGAAGCCAAACTTTCTCACAGCCGAAGTGATGCTCTGCATCAGGCTCAATAGTGTAGCCACGTTCAAGGAAATGAGTCAACTGATCCAAATCGTCCTTTTCAAAGTTAGGTAGATGGGGTAACCGGCTGATGGGTTTTACCTTGCCTTCCTCGTCCCCCAGTTCCTTGCACTCATTATAACCACAGCGGATAAACTCCCTGTTTTCCTCGCTGACAGCCAGGGTTATGTAGTTGGCATTATGCATTTCTTTGCCGATAGTAGGAGCTACCAGGAGCTTTTGCCAGTAGTCGGTAGCACCTCCACCGTTTTTACGGAAGTCCAGTATCAGGTGCTTGCAGCCCTTATGGCGACCGTAGAAGTCGAATACTATCTCCCTGTCGCCGGCCAAACGCAGCATGTTCAAAGTTTTGACTTCTATCAGTGCCACATCATCAGACAGCATTGAGCACAGCACATTGACATCCTTCTCGTTGTCGCCGAAAACCGGGCTGGCCCCCTCAACCAGTTTTTCCGGAGCCTGGCCCTTCCAATAAAACTTACCGTCAGCTGCGGTGTCGTCAAAACGGGAGTAGAAACACTCGCTTACCTCTTGATTAACCGCGTCCAACCAGGGCTGGAACTCAGCTGGGTTGAACTTCTCCCAAGCCCCCATGCTGAAGGCCTTGTAGGTTTTCTGATAATCTCTGAACCGGGCAGGCTCAAACAAGCGAATGTGGGCGAAGAAACGATCAGTGCCCCTATCTTTGAAATCCTCGAAAACGCCAGCCATAGCACGGCAAAACCCCAGGTCGTCCAGGGTGTTAACCACGCGTTCTTTGTGTCTGGCGTAAATTTCGTTCCAATCATAGCCCAGACGCCTCATAATACCCCGTACCGGAAAGGAGCTGTTGAGCACCTTCCACATATATTCATAATCGGCCAGCTTCTGCTGACCGGTAAGCTGCGTATGGTTCATGCGGTTTATCCTCCGTCTCCAGATTCGAGTCTCTCTTTTGTGTGCTTCTTACTTTACATATTTATCCAACCACGCAATGACCTCATCATCATTGATACGCTGCTGTCTGGGAGTCATCACCGAGTGGCTGGCGTTGTGGAACAACACCATACGGGTAGGGATACCCCTTTCGATAAGAGCAGTCACCATCTGCTCGGCCTGTTCCACAGGACAGCGGAAGTCCTTGCCGTTTTGCAAAAACAGCGTGGGGGTGCTGAAACTGTCTGCGTATTTCAAGGGCGAATGCCACCAGAGTTTATCGATGTTTCGCCACGGTGTGGCCATCTGCCCCCACTCGACAAAGTAGGATAGGTCGCTGCAACCGTACATTGATATCCAGTTAGATATGGAGCGTTGTGATATTGCCCCTTTGAAGCGGCCTGTATGGCCGATTATCCAATTGGTCATGTATCCGCCGTAGCTTCCCCCGGTAACCCCCAGACGGTGGCTGTCAATGTCGGGATACTGTCTTACCACATGGTCAGTAAATGCCATCAGGTCGTCAAAGTCAATAGTACCAAATTTCCCCTCGAGGTCCATGAATACCCTTCCATAGTCAGTAGAACCCCGGGGGTTGCAAAACAACACAAAATATCCCTCAGCGGCGTAGCGCTGCATTGTTGGGTAAAGAAGAGAGGAGTAGGCAGACTGAGGGCCACCGTGTATGGACAGCACAGCAGGATACTTTTTCCCGGGCTGATACCCGTGGGGAGGTAGAACCCATCCATATATGGTATAGCCGTCACTGTTGACAAAACTAACCGGCTGCGAGGGGCTTAATCCGTATTTTTCAGCCAGGCCTGCCGAAATCCGGGTGACAGCCCTGGAAGAATCCCCGCAAAGTCTGACCAGCTGCCGGGTTTCCAAGGGGCGGCGGCCAGTATAGAACACACAGTCCCCGGCCTTTTCCAAGGGCCCCTCGATTACGTATTCGGGGGAGCACAAAAACTCAAGCCGGCCTCCCGGGACCCATGTGTAAATTTCGGTCCTGCCATGTTTTCGAAACACCAGCCACATACAATCATCCATGGCAGCTATACCTATCAGGTGTTCGTCAGGTGATAAATCCACACGAAAATCACCTCCGTGAGGACTAACCGACATAAGGTCCATACCGTAGAAACTATCCTTCAGGTCACATCCACGAAAGTACACTCTGCCTCCGTATTCCACACAATCCATCAACATGTATTTATCGTTTTTGAACAGCAAGATAGTCTTGCCGCTTTCAATGTCATAGGCGTAGGCATCGCCTGCCCGGGAAGTCTGGCCGGCCACTTCTTCACCCCAGAAATAGACTTGCCTCTTGTCCCGTGATAAAATGGGCACTACCCGGGAGTTCATTATCTGATTGGCTTGAAACAGCGGCTTTGTCACCGGAACAAGTTGTCCATCAGACATGTTGTATATGTAAATCCTTGACCGTTTCTTGTTTACATAGCCCCTGCCGTCAGCATGATACGGATACTCATCATACACCTCATAAAGCTCTTGGTTGCCGTCTTGATCTGAAGAATTGTCGAATGTACCGTAGACCATCCATCTGTCCCGGTCTATCCTCTTGGCCTGGGCATCGGCCACAGGTACCCGGAAGAGTTCCCTTGCCTCGCCACCGGTTATGTCCAGGGCATAGAAAACAGTAAGTGGTTTCTTATTATCAAACTGCTTCTTATCCTTTTCATCACGCAGATCGGAAAATACCACATTGTGATCGTCCATCCACAAGGCCCGGCCTTCATTTCCCGAGTATGTCAGCTGACGATTTGCGCCGCTTTCCACGTTATGCACCCAAAGATACGAGACATTCTTGTCCTCCTCCAGACATTGGCCGGCTACCCCAAAAATGATGTTCTTACCATTGGGAGAGATCGCGGCATCACAGGCGTTTTGGATTTCATTAAAAGCTTCGTTAGTGAACTTCTCCATGGGTTATCTCCTTTCTTAAAGTACCAACAGTTCTTTCGGGGCATGGGTCAGGTTTTCAACCGCGTCACAGCCAACATACAACATATCTTCAATACGTACCCCCATCTTTCCAGGAATATAGATACCCGGCTCTATAGTGACCACGGCTCCCTGATTTAGCGGGATGTGAGCACCCACTTCCAAATAAGGGGCCTCTGCAACAGAAAGGCCCAGGCCGTGGCCAAGCAAATGGAGAAATTGCCCTTTGTATTTTGTGCTCTCGATGTAGTCCCGGGCAGCAGCATCTATGTCATGACATGTAGCCCCTGCCCTGGCCGCGGCTATACCCAAACGTTGTGCCTGCAGTACAGTTTCATATACTTCCCACATGTCGTCAGTGGCATGCCCCACAGCAAGAGTGCGCGTCATGTCAGAGTAGTAACCATTCTTAACTACGCCAAAATCCAGCATAAGAAAGTCACCGGCTTTTATCACCCTGTCTCCGGTAACGCCGTGTGGCATACTTGAGTTTGGCCCAGACAAACTGAAAACCGGAAATGATAGATTGTCAGCCCCACGCCGGTACATAGCAAAAGTTAGCTCGTTGGCCACCTGCCGCTCGGTCACACCAGGGCGTATGAAGCTTAGAATGTCCTCAAAAGCGGCTTCGGCGATTCTCTGTGCCGCCAGAATGGCGTCAGCCTCTTGCCGGGATTTGATTTGCCTCCAACTTTCCACAATACCGCCAGCAGGCTTTAGCTCGGGGGTAAGGGCTTTTTTCAAGCTGCTATACATTGCCACTGAAGTGATGTCGTCTTCAAAACCCAATGTCTTTATGCCTGCATCACGACACAGGCTGTTGATCTGCATATTGTATTCACTGTCATGAGCAATCCCAATCATACGGTAACCGTGACTGGCAGCATACCTGCCGGCTACCTCAGTATACCGGCCGTCTATCATAAGCCATGCGCTTCCGGTCTTGTGGACGATTAGCACTCCGCCGGAAGATGAAAAGCCGCACAAATAACGGCGGTTTGGGCGAGAATTGGTATGAATCATCATGGCATCCAGGCCACGCCGTTTTACTTCTTTGCTCAGTTTTTGAATGTTGCTCATTGTTTCTCCTCCCGATTAACATAAAGGTAGCAATAACCGGACCTCTTACCATGCCGCCGGCCAACAGCTAATGCAAATGGCAAGCGACAAAATGATCGTTGCCTACATCTTTGAACTGGGGCTGCACCTTCTTGCATACATCCATACAGTAGGAACAGCGACCGTGGAAACGGCACCCTTTCGGAGGGCTTATGGGGCTGGGCAGGTCTCCCGGAAGTATGGTACGCTGTTTCTTCCTGCCTGGCTTGGGTACCGGCATTGCAGAAAATAACGCCCTTGTATAAGGGTGCAGTTGATTGTAGTATAGCTCACGCTCATCGGCCAGCTCCACTATTTTGCCAAGATACATAACTCCAATACGATCAGAAACATGTCTCACAACGCTAAGGTCGTGGGAAATGAACAGGTATGTCAATTCCAAATCCCGCTTTAAATCGCTGAGCAAGTTAAGAACCTGCGACTGCACAGACATATCCAACGCCGAAACCGGCTCATCACATACAACAAAGCCCGGATTAACAGTAAGAGCTCTGGCGATAGCTATGCGCTGTCTCTGCCCACCGGAAAACTCATGAGGATAGCGATGGGCATGAAAGGGGCGCAGGCCAACCATCTTCAGCAGTTCTTTCACCCG
>MTKW01006028.1_pt1 | contig 11800 bp, 9 predicted proteins | sample 1042761 | NCBI WGS metagenome assembly MTKW01 (sample SAMN06205366, study PRJNA360243) | anaerobic digester metagenome | biome: Wastewater treatment plant; feature: Anaerobic digester sludge; material: sludge; isolation source: anaerobic digester fed with sludge from wastewater treatment plant ...
CTGTTGTTCATGGTGGTGAAACAGTTCATAAAAGAATAAAAAAAATCCGCACCAATTCCAAATGAGTAAAACCCCTGATTGACAGGATTTGAGCGCCCAGTTGTTCAAACGTCCACCGGTCTTTCGACTCATCCCGATATAATCGAGACTACAAGGCCTGTTTTTGCAACCGTTAAGCTAACTCGGTTTTATAAGTTCTGTTGAGTTTACCAAATGTTGAACTGATGCGGATAATATCTTTTTCTATCAATGAACTCGTTTTTTGTACTTCAAATCTAATCAAATGATTTGTAAACACCAAATTATTTACCCTGTTTATTTCAGTTTTGTTCTTAATATGCTGAATTTGATTGAAATAAAAAAGTGATAAAAACGAAATATTTTATCTGAATATTGAGAAATTAAAAAATAAGCGGATTTTATCAGGACATTTGCGATGACTAATTGTAAAAATATTTTTCCCTTCACCATTTGGTTCAGATTTTATAAATTTTTAGCGGACGAAGTGCTGAATTTCAAAAATAAATTAGAATTGCTCTAAATTAGGGTTATAAGCACATTTTTTGCAAAAAAATACCCTTTTTGTTATCTCTATATTTAAAATTATGCATAGATTTGTAAAGTCTAAATAGCAAAATCAAAGCACAACGAAAACAATTATAAAACATAAAGCATTTGTAAAAAAGGTTGACGAGGATTCGGTAACCCTTACAGTCATCAACCAGTCAGCCTGTGCATCCTGCCATGCAAGGGGCGCATGCTCCGTTTCCGATCTGAAAGAGAAAGAAATTGAAGTTCCGGCTATCAATTCCGGTTACTTCCCGGGAGAGGAAGTAACCGTTTTGTTTCGTGAATCGGAGGGAGTGAAAGCACTTTTCTATGGTTACCTGCTTCCGTTTATTTTAGTTCTTTTCGCACTAATCCTTTCCTTTGAAACAACAGGAAATGAAGTACTGGCAGGTTTAGCTGCTCTGGGTATTCTGATACCGTATTATATAATATTGCATTTTTTTCGTCACTCTTTAAAAAGAGCTTTCAACTTCGAACTGGAGAAAATTGATTGATATGAGTATAACTATCGTATCTACTGTAGTAACATTGAGTGCTATGGGCACTTCGGCGGCAGTGATTCTCTATTTTGTATCGCGCAAATTTAAGGTTTACGAAGACCCTCGTATCGACGAGGTAGAAAACGCACTGCCTGCCTCCAATTGTGGTGGCTGCGGGTATGCCGGTTGTCGTGCTTTTGCCGAAGCCTGTGTGAATGCCACCGGTTTGGACGATCTGAATTGCCCTGTTGGTGGAAATGAAACCATGGCAAGTGTGGCAGCTATTTTAGGCCTTCAAGAGGTGAAAAAGGACCGCAGGATTGCCTACATTCGGTGCAACGGCATTTGCGATCACCGTCCAAAAACCAATATTTACGACGGTGCAACTACCTGTGCAATAGCAGCATCGGTTTATAGCGGCGAAACCGATTGCCAGTGGGGCTGTTTAGGCTATGGCGACTGTTTTGACGCCTGCGAGTTTGATGCAATCGAGCTTCGCGCCGATTTGGGAGTTCCAAAAATAATTGATGACAAATGTGTTGCCTGCGGCGCCTGTGTCACCGCTTGCCCCAAAGATCTGATTGAGATGCGCAAGGCTTTTCCAAAATACAGGAAAGTAGTTGTTGCCTGCCGGAACAAAGATAAGGGAGGCGTTGCAAGGAAAGCCTGTGATGTTGCCTGCATCGGCTGCACAAAATGTGTGAAAGAGTGCCGGTTTGATGCAATTACAATTGAGAATAATCTGGCATTCATCGATTCCGACAAATGTACGCTTTGCCGTAAATGTATTCCGGTTTGTCCCACAAATTCAATTATTGAAGAAAATTTCCCGCCCCGGCGGATAAAAGTTGAGGAAAAAGGTCAGTTAAGTACCGCAAAATAAACAAGAATGTTAAAAACCTTCCGAAAGGGGGGAGTGCACCCCCCCGAAAATAAATTGTCTGCAAATGCTCACATTGAAGTATTGCCTGTTCCTTCGTCGGTTTTTATTCCGGTTGGCCAGCATATTGGTGCACCGGGCACTCCTGTGGTCAAGCGTGGCGATGAGGTGAAAGCCGGTCAGCTGATTGCCAAAAGCAGCAGTTTTGTCTCCACAAATATTCACTCTCCGGTTTCCGGTGTGGTGAAAAGGGTGGATTTTCAGGCTGACAGTTCCGGATACCCGAAACAAGGAATTCTCATTGATGTGAAGGGAGATGAATGGCTTGAAACTATTGATCGTACCGATGAGCTGAAAAAAGAGTTTGAACTGGACGGGCAGACAATCATCAGCAAAATTCAGGATGCCGGTATTGTAGGTATGGGTGGTGCCACATTCCCCACCCATGTGAAGCTCATTCCTCCCAAAGGCATGAAGGCAAATGTTCTGTTGATTAACGGCGTGGAGTGTGAACCGTATCTGACATCAGACCATCGGCTGATGCTGGAAAAACCCGATGAAATATTAGTTGGCACTAAGCTGCTAATGAAAGCGCTGAATGTGGAGAAGGCGGTTATCGGTATTGAGAATAACAAACCGGACGCTATACGGGTGCTCACTGAAAAAGCAAAAACTTTTTCAGGAATCACAGTTGTTGCACTGAAGGTGAAATATCCGCAGGGAGGTGAAAAACAACTGATAGAGGCGGTAACCGGGAAAGAGGTACCCTCCGGCGGACTGCCCATTGCTGTAGGCGTGGTGGTGAGCAACGTGGGGACAGCTTTTGCCGTGTATGAAGCTATTCAGAAAAACAAACCGCTGATTGAGCGTGTCGTGACAATCACAGGGAAAGCAGTGAAAAAACCTTCCAACTTTTTGGTGCGCATCGGAACCCCGGTGTCTGCATTGATTGATGCTGCCGGCGGCATGCCCGAAAGCACAGGCAAAATCATCAGCGGAGGCCCCATGATGGGGCGTGCGGTGGCAACAGCGGAAGTGCCTGTAACCAAAGGAACATCGGGAATATTGCTGATGAAGGAGGAGGAGTCGAAGAGGAAAGAGCAGATAGCATGCATTCGCTGTTCTCGTTGTGTCGCCGCTTGCCCAATGGGACTGGAACCCTATCTGTTAATGACACTTTCCGAAAAGCATATTTTTGACCGTGCAGAAGAAAACCGGATCATGGATTGCATAGAGTGCGGCTCGTGCAGCTACACCTGTCCGTCTAACAGGCAGTTGCTCGATTATATTCGGTTTGGTAAGGGAAAAGTTGGACAAATTATTCGTACGCGAAAAAAATAAATCTTTAAGCTGATAATGAGTAATCTATTTACGGTTTCACCGTCTCCTCACATTCACTCGGGCGACTCTGCCCGAAAGATTATGTATCGTGTAGTCTTTGCAATGATGCCGGCAGCTTTGTGGTCGGTTTTTGTGTTTGGGATCGGAGCGCTGTATGTAACTTCAGTTGCAGTGACTGCATGTTTTGTGTTTGAATATGTCATTCAGAAATATTTACTGAAGGTTAAGCCCTCATTGTCAGATGGCTCGGCGCTGGTGACCGGAATTCTTTTAGCCTTTAACGTACCTTCCAATTTGCCGTGGTGGATTATTGTGATTGGCGCACTGGCAGCCATCGGCATCGGGAAACTCTCTTTTGGCGGACTTGGAAACAACATTTTCAATCCGGCGCTTGTGGGCAGGGTTTTTCTGCTGATTTCGTTTCCGGTGCAGATGACTTCATGGCCGGTTACCGTGCAGGCTGAAACGGACGGACTGACTGCTGCAACTCCGCTGGAGATAATCAAGGAGGGACTGACCAATGGAATACCGGTTTCAAAAATATCCGGCAGCTTGCCCGATGCAACAGAGATGCTCTTCGGATATATGGGCGGCTCATTGGGCGAGGTTTCTGCCCTGCTGCTCATTCTTGGCGGCATCTACCTACTGTTCAGAAAAGTGATTACCTGGCATATTCCGGTTTCGGTTATTGTTTCAGTTGCATTGATTGCCACCATTTTCTGGATGGTTGACCCCCAGAAATATGTAAATCCTTTATATCATGTTTTGACCGGGGGACTGATGCTTGGTGCAATATTTATGGCAACCGATTTGGTTACTTCGCCCATGACACCTAAAGGGCAGATAATTTTTGGTGCCGGAATAGGAATAATAACAATCAGCATTCGCCTGTTTGGGGCATATCCCGAAGGGGTATCCTTTGCCATTTTAATCATGAATGCATTCACGCCCCTGATTAACACATATGTGAAACCAAAACGTTTTGGAGGGAAATAGTATGGCAAAACGCGAATCGACTTTTATCAATATGGTGGTAACCCTGTTTGTCGTTACCTTCGTTGCAGCGGCAATTCTCGGGTTTGTGCACGATTTGACCAAAGATGCCATTGAACTGGCAAAAGCTAAGGCGCAAAGCGAAGCTATTGAGAAAGTTCTACCGCAATTTGAGACTTTAGGCAAATCTTTTAGGGTTGCAACTTCGGGTGACAGCTTAGAGTTTTTTCCTGCCTACAACGGCGATGAGTTGGTGGGAGTTGCCATTAAAACATACACAAACAAAGGATTCAACGGATTCATTTCCATTATGGCAGGCATCGACAACTCCGGAAACTTATCGGGCTATGAGGTGCTTGAACATACAGAAACTCCCGGGCTTGGCTCCAAAATGGATTCGTGGTTTCGGGATGCAGATAAGCCTAATCAGAATTTGATTGGAAAAAATCCGGGACAATTCAGGTTTGCAGTAACAAAAGATGGGGGCAGCGTTGATGCCATCACGGCATCAACCATCACATCGCGTGCTTTTTTGGAGGCGCTGTCGCTTGCATTTGATGCATGGGAAAAAGAAAAGAGAATTTCCGGGGAAACCGGAATTTAAAATATGAGCATATGAATCAGTGGAAAAATTTTACAAAGGGAATTCTGAGGGAGAATCCGGTATTTGTTCTCCTTCTGGGTATGTGCCCTACCTTAGGTGTAACTTCATCTGCCTTTAACGGTTTGGGGATGGGACTGGCAACCGCATTTGTGCTGACAATGTCAAATATTGTGGTTTCGCTAATCAAAAACCTGATTCCCGATAAAGTGCGCATACCGGCTTTTATTATCATCATCGCTTCGTTTGTAACGGTAGTGCAATTGGTGATGCAGGCTTATTTGCCGGCGTTGTACAAGAGTCTTGGACTGTTCATTCCGCTTATTGTGGTGAACTGCATCGTGCTGGGACGTGCAGAAGCTTTTGCATCCAAAAACAGTGTGCTTTCGGCAGCGGTTGACGGTCTCGGAATCGGGGCAGGTTTCACTTTTGCACTGGTTCTGCTTGGCGGAATACGTGAACTGTTAGGCAGCGGGAAGCTTTTTAATTTTACCCTTTATTCAGAAAACTACGTTACGCTGCTGTTCGTGCTTGCACCGGGCGCATTCATTGTTTTGGGCTATCTGATTGCCATAATTAACCGTGTGAAAAAAGATTAGGAGGAAAAGAAATGAACTATTTTGTCATAGTCATCGGGGCGATACTGGTAAACAACATCGTATTAATGCAGTTCCTGGGAATTTGTCCCTTCCTTGGTGTTTCCAAAAGACTTTCCACAGCAATCGGCATGGCAGGAGCAGTAGCTTTTGTAATGGTGCTCTCCACCATCGTAACTTATCTTGTGCAGGTTTACATTCTCAATCCATTTGGGCTGGGCTACCTGCAAACCATTGCCTTTATTCTCATCATTGCCTCACTGGTTCAGCTTGTTGAAATCATTCTGAAAAAGGTGAGCCCGGCGCTCTATCAGGCTTTAGGCATATTTCTCCCGCTAATAAGCACCAACTGCGCCATTCTTGGGGTAGCCATCCTGACGGTTCAAAAAGAGTTTAATCTGGTTGGCGGGTCACTCTTTGCGGTGGCAAATGCCATCGGATTTGGACTGGCGCTGCTGATTTTTGCGGGAATACGCGAGCATCTCGAACTTCAGGATATTCCAAAAGGAATGAAAGGAACACCCATCGCACTGATTTCAGCTGGAATTTTAGCCATGGCATTTATGGGATTTTCAGGATTGGTGTGAAACATATTTGTATTCTTATGGCTCCTCTTCAAATCTTTCGATGAAGTCGGTTGAGAGCACCCTGAATTCTGTGCGGCGGTTGATTGCTTGTGCAATCTCCTGCTCTTCGGGTGTGAGCTTCAGGATAAATGCTTCAGTTAGCTCGTCGCCACGTTTCAGGAAATCATACTTTCGTGCCAATTCACGCGTAACCGTTTTGGGCCAGGTTTTGCCGTAGCCTTTGGCTACAAGGCGCTGCGGGCTGATGCCCTTTTCAATCAGATAGTCCACCACGCTTTGTGCACGCTTTTGCGAAAGCTCAAAGTTGAACTGTTCACTTCCCACGTGGTCGGTGTGCGACATGATTTCGATGGTGATTGTGGGATTATACCGCAACGTGGCTATCAGGGTATCGAGTGAAGTTTTTGATTCGGGGAGCAGATCCCAGCTTCCAAATTCGTAATTAATATTTTCGATATTCACCGGCGCTCCGTATGGGGTGAGATAGAGTTCAAACCTGAAGTTTTTGCTCTCTTCCAGTCCGATGGTGGAAGCGGCAGCTTTGTCGCGCAGGTAACCGTCCTTAAATGCCGCAAAAATGTATTCGGTTTCCGGTTTCAGTGTCATCTGAAATTTTCCGTTTTGTGTGCGCAGGCGCATACTCGTGCCATCGGTGCCGATAATGCGAATGGTTGCTCCGTCAATGTGCGTCCCGTTTTCCTTATCAAACACTTCGCCTTCTGCCCTGTATATTTTCGGGGGAACCACAAATTCGTAAATGTCGTCGCCACGTGAGCCTTTGCGGTTGGAGGTGAACATTCCCTTGTCCTCGCCTTCCACATAGGCAATTCCAAAATCGTCAAACGGTGAGTTCATCGGATAGCCCATATTTTCAACTCTCCAGTTGTTGTTTTCATTCTGCACTGCTTTGAAAATGTCATAGCCGCCCATTCCCAAATGGTAGTTTGACGAGAAATAGAGCTCTCCGTTATCGCGGATAAACGGAAAAATTTCATTGCCCGGGGTATTAATTTCCGGACCCAGATTCACGGGATTTGAAAATGTTCCGCCGCTTTTTTCCGCTTTCCAGATGTCTTTCCCGCCGTAGCCTCCCGGCATGTCCGACACAAAGTAGAGTGTTGAGCCGTCATGGCTCAGTGAGGGATGTGCCGCAATCAGACTGTCGCCAACAACCTGAACTTTTATGGGTTCCGACCACGTGCCGCGTGATTGGGAAGAGGAGTACAACTCAGTACCCAATGATTTGGTTTTGTCGTAGCGGCTTCGTGTGAAAATCATCTGATCGCCGGTGGTAGAAATGGTTGCTGCGCCTTCCTCATCGCCGGTGTTGATAATCAGGTTTTCATCCAACAGCTTGGGCTGTTCCCACTTTTGGCGCTGCACGCTGAATGTAGCCCTGAACAGGTCGGCATATTTTTCACCGGTGATCATGCTCTTTTTCTTGCCTGTTGCAGCCTTTCGGGTAGATGTAAAAATGATTTCATTATCACGCCCGCCAACAAAAACGGGGGCGTAATCACTCTCTCTGGAGTTTATCTCTTTGATGGGATTGATGATATGCCGCGTTGGATTGGCAACCCATTCCTGGGTTTTACGTATTGCTTCAAGACCTGCCTGCGCCCTTTCGTCTCCGGGAACGAGTTCCAGATACTGGCGGTAGGTTTCAATGGCTCCCTCATAGTCTTGGGTTGAACGCAGCGTTTCTGCCAGGTTCAGCAGTGCCTTCGGGTCATCGTGTCCCCTGCGGATGGCATTCCGGTAATAGAGGGCTGCCCTTTCGTAGTCGCCGATGTAGTGATAGCATTCGCCGGTGGCATAGGCGTAATCGCGGCGTTTGGTTCTGTCTTTTTCTTTGCGGGTTGCTTTCCGGTACCTTTCAATGGCTTTATAGTATTCACCAATCTGATGTGCAATAATGGCATCCCTGCCGACCCTTCCGACTCCGCAGGATGCTAAAAAAGAGACTAATATGAAAACAGCTGTTTGTTTTATGTATTTGCGCATGCCCAATCCGTGCTTTTCAAACAAGTAAAAGTAAGTTTTTTAAACAACCGTAAAAATAACGCCTTTAAAACATTTTAAGTATAAAAGAGGCAAAAAAGAGGCGAAATAGCGGATTTGTGAACTCCTACCTTCGGAGAGGCAGGCGCTAAATCACAAATTTGCAATTCTTTGCCCTGTTTTTGGTTTGCGGCAGAAACTACCTTACAAAAAGCAGCTCTCTGTATTTTGGCAATGGCCAGAGCTCATTGTCCACAATCAGCTCCAGCTTGTCCACGTGGTAGCGTATTTCCTGAAGAAAAGGCAAAACCGTTTTATCATATGCTTTGGCTTTGTCCACCGCTTTTGGGATGGTATTTGCTTTTTTACGTGCTTCAATCATCTCTTCCCGCCAGGTTTTTATGGCTGAAATGTGGCTTTCGATTTCCCGCACCAGCTCCATTCTGTTTTTTGCAAGCTGTTCAAACTCATCTGCCGGAAACACTTTTTTCATGTTTTTAATGTTTTTCAGCAGAGATGTCTGGTAATCAATTCCCGTAGGAATTATATGATTGATGACCAGATCGCCCATAACGCGAGATTCAATCTGAACCTTCTTGATGAATTTTTCATATTCCACCTCAACTCTGCCATTCAACTCCTGCCTGTTCAGGACGCCAAGTTTATCAAACATTTCAACCACTTTGGGGTGGTGATAGGCTGCCAGTGCCTCCGGAACATTATTCACATTGGTCAGTCCGCGTTTTCTTGATTCCTTAACCCATTCGACGCTGTAGCCGTCTCCGCTGAACCGGACAGGTTTTGATGCGACAATCAGCTCCTTCAGCACCTGAAAAATGGCTTCATCTTTTTTGATGCCCTTTTCAATGAGTTCGTCAACTCTGGATTTAAAGTCAATGAGCTGGGCAGCAACGGCTGTGTTCAGCGCAATCAGCGCTGAAGCACAGTTTGCCGAAGCACCGATGGCGCGGAATTCAAAGCGGTTTCCGGTGAATGCAAATGGTGAAGTGCGGTTTCTGTCCGTATTGTCAAGTATAATTTCCGGAATGCGTCCGATGTTCAGCTTGAGCGCCGTTTTCTCATCCGGAGTCATTTTTCGGTCAACCACCGATTCTTCCATCAGGTCAAGCATTCTCGACACTTCGCTTCCCAGAAACACGGAAAAGATTGACGGTGGCGCCTCATGAACGCCTAAGCGGAGTTGGTTGGCTGCGTTGTAAATACTGGCGCGCAGCAAATCCTGATTGTCGTAAACTGCTTTCAGCGTATTGATTACAAAAGTCAGAAATAGCAGGTTCGATTTTGGGTTTTTCCCGGGGGAATAGAGATTTATTCCTGTGTTGGTTGTGAGCGACCAGTTGTTGTGTTTCCCCGAACCGTTGATACCGGCAAATGGTTTTTCGTGATACAGAATGCGGAATTTATGCCTGCGTGCAATTTTTTGCATAATATCCATCAGCAGCTGGTTGTGGTCGTTTGCCAGATTTGCTTCTTCATAAATTGGTGCCAGTTCAAACTGGTTTGGCGCCACTTCGTTGTGGTGTGTCTTCACCGGAATCCCCAGTTTATAGGCTTCATTTTCAACATCCTGCATGAACCGGTTCACGCGTGTAGGGATTGAAGAAAAATAGTGATCACCCAGTTGCTGGTCTTTTGATGAAGCATGCCCCATGAGTGTGCGCCCTGTGAGCACAAGATCGGGGCGCGCCATAAAGAGTGCTTCGTCAATCAGATAGTATTCCTGCTCCCAGCCTAAATTGGCACGAACGGATGAGATATTTTTGTCAAAATAGCGGCAAACCTCGGTTGCTGCCTTGTCAATTACATTCAGCGCCCTGAGCAGCGGCGTTTTATAATCTAATGCATCACCGGTGTAAGATATGAATACCGTGGGAATTGTCAGGGTTGTTTCACTGATGAATGCCGGTGAAGAGGGATCCCATGCGGTATAGCCGCGCGCTTCAAAAGTCTGGCGGATTCCCCCGCTGGGGAAGGAAGATGCATCGGGTTCCTGCTGTGCAAGCAGTCTCCCCGAAAATACTTCAATTACTCCTCCCTGACCGTTATGCTCAATAAATGCATCATGCTTTTCGGCTGTGGTGTCAGTCAGCGGATGAAACCAGTGGGTGTAGTGAGTGGCGCCGTTTTCCAGCGCCCAGGTTTTCATGCCCTGGGCAATCTGGTCTGCCATTTTGCGTTCGATGGTAGTTCCGTTATCAATGGCGTCCATCACTGCATTGAATGCTTCCCTGGAAAGATACTGTTTCATCTTGGGGCGATCAAAAACCAGTTTCCGAAAAAATCCCGATGCGAGGGTTTCTTCTCTCACAAATGGCTCCGGTTTGCGGTTCAGAACCTCTTCCAAAGCTTTTAATCTGAATTGTGACATAATTCTAATTTTTCGGTAAAAATAGACTATATTTTATTTTACACTAATTAAAAGCAGGGTATAATTGAAAATAATTGCATCTTTTTTAATAATATGTATTAAAAAAAGGGGTGTGCCCGTGAAAACACGATTTTTAAATAATATGTTGAGATGCTGAATCTGAAGATTTTTCATGCGAAAATAGATTAAGACGTTTTCATGCAAAAGGCTGACTGCCTGCGAAAATTCGTAAATTTGTAAATTCGCGTTTTTGAGCCAGCAGGTCTCATGAGCGCTCGTCCCCCTTGGCGAAGGGGATTGGTCTTCCTAACCCTCCGGCTTCGTGCCTCAGCCTCATCATTCAACATAGATTATCACGGTAAATGAGTATACGTATTTTAGGAATAGGATGCGCCATAAAATTCCATTTTCATATTGCCAAGCCATTCGTATTTTTTTGCAACAAATTTTTGCATGATCTCAAGAATGACGGGCAGGTTTCTTTTCTTTTTCAGGAACACTTTGATTTTATCATTTTCGATTTCAATATCTGCTGTATTTAGGATGAACTTATCGAATAATGACTGGTCGGATATATGCAAGTATCTTTCCAAATCTAAGGCGAAAAGCCTGAATAAATTATGGGTAAGGATGCTCATGGTTAAATCAAAATCGACTTTCACAACCATTGAAGAAGAAACTAGGTTCAAGTGAAAGAACTCAATTTGCTCACTGATAGCCTTTTCTACTATCCATCTTTTGGTGTACTTTCTCACGATGAGTTCAACTTTTAAGTCGAAATCGTTGGTTATGATAATTGCCGGTTTAATTTTCCCATGTCCGGTAATGCTTATTTGGCGTATTGTGCCGCCATAACCTTTTAGGTGTATTTCTTCATCCAGCACGGTCAGGCTTCTCTTTTTGTTGCCAGCCATTTCAACCCGGATAGTCTTTTTTGATTTCGCAGGTATTTGCTCAAGCCTGTCAACAATGTTTTTCCCTCTACGGCGAATGGTTATAAATTTTATTTTATCATCATCTAGTTTTTTTAAGTTCTCATAGTTGGTGAACTTGCTGTCAAAAACAACTTTTATTTCTTCAACCGAGTGGTAGCTTTTCCTTAGCTCAACCACGATATCTCGTGCTTCGATAACTTTTTCGGTGGTTTTCCGTCCCTTTTGAACTGGTTTGAAAAACAAATCATCTCCATCGTTACTCCTGAGCTTCTTTTTGAAGTCGGTGATAATGGAGGTGAAACCCCTGTGCGTATAGCCAAATGCTTCTGCTACTTCTTTAGCGGTTTTACCTTCAACGTAAAACATTCTCAGCGCTTCGTATTGCTTTTGAGCTATTGATCCTGGCGAGAAGAAGAGGAAGAAGCCCC
>MTKW01009962.1_pt1 | contig 11800 bp, 5 predicted proteins | sample 1042761 | NCBI WGS metagenome assembly MTKW01 (sample SAMN06205366, study PRJNA360243) | anaerobic digester metagenome | biome: Wastewater treatment plant; feature: Anaerobic digester sludge; material: sludge; isolation source: anaerobic digester fed with sludge from wastewater treatment plant ...
AAGTGGGTGAATATAATGTCCAAAAAATATGATGTTATTATAGTAGGAGCAGGTCCTGCAGGGATATTTGCTGCTCTTGAGCTGGTGGAAAAAGCACCTCACCTGTCAATACTCATCGTTGAAAAGGGAAAAGACATTAAAAATCGAAATTGCCCATCTAAGCAAAAAAATATTCAGTGTGTTCGCTGTAATCCCTGTTCCATAGTGAATGGTTGGGGCGGGGCAGGAGCCTTTAGTGATGGTAAGCTCACCCTTACTACTGAATTTGGCGGATGGCTGGTTGAATACATAACACGAGGACAAGTAATGGAACTGATTAATTATGTGGATAAAGTATATTTGAGCTATGGAGCTACAGAGATTATTCATGGCGTGGAGAGCCATAGGATTAGAAAAATTCAACAAAAAGCGGCCACAGCGGATTTAAGATTAATACCGGCCAAATTAAAACACTTAGGTACCGAAAAGTGTTGGAATATTTTAAAACAAATGAGAGATTACCTGGATTCTAAGGTTGAAATAAAAACATATACAGATGTAAGGCATTTGCTGGTGGAAAGCAAAAAAGTATCTGGCATTGAGACTATAAACGGTGAGGAATATTTTGCGGACTATGTAGTGGTGGTTCCAGGTCGGGAGGGTGCTGAGTGGTTTGCAAAGGAAGCTGCTCGTTTAAGGCTGGACATGTCTATCAATCCCGTAGACATTGGCGTTCGGGTGGAAGTTCCGTCAGTTGTAATGGAACATTTAACTGATGTGGTTTATGAGTCAAAGCTAGTTTATTACTCAAAATCCTTCGATGACAAGGTCAGGACTTTTTGCATGAATCCTTATGGAGAAGTGGTTATGGAAAACAATAGCGGTCTTATCACCGTCAATGGTCACAGTTATTCGGATCGGAAAACCCCTAATACGAACTTCGCCCTACTGGTGAGCAAAACCTTTACGGAACCCTTTAAAGAGCCCATTTCATATGGAAAATATATCGCAGCTTTGGCCAATATGTTAGGTGGGGGTGTGCTTGTTCAGAGACTGGGTGATTTATTATCCGGTAGAAGATCCACTCCCGAAAGAATTAAACGAGGCTTGGTGGAGCCTACCTTGAAGGAGGCTACACCGGGAGACCTGAGCTTGGTATTTCCATACCGACATATGGTAAGTCTTTTAGAAATGCTGGAAGCTATGGATAAGCTTGCACCGGGAGTATATTCTCATCACACCTTGTTATACGGTGCGGAGGTAAAGTTTTATTCTTCCAGGCCTGCTTTAACTTCCAATTTGGAAACACAGATAACAAATCTCTTTGCAGCAGGTGACGGAGCAGGTGTAACCCGGGGTTTGGCACAAGCCTCAGCTTCAGGTGTAATGGTGGCACGGGAGATATTAAACCGGGTATTATAATCATAATGTTGATATCATACATGAAGGTGGTATTGTAAAAAACAGATATTATATTAAATATTTAAATGTTAAAAACAGGCTTTTCTCGTAATTTATTTAGGAAGAGCCTGTTTTTAACATGGTAAACTACGCCAAAATACATTGACAGCGTAAATAATCGTGACTATAATAACAATATATTATCCAAAACTGGCGGTTCAGTTGCTAGAATATTTTATATTGATAATACCCTTTAAAAAAGAAGGATTATTATAGTTATGCTAAATTTCATAAAAAGACCCACTCATCACAGATGAGCCGGAATTGGGATAAACATGGGGGAAAAAGCGTTATTTCTAGATTTAGACATAACCGGCCAAAAATTTCAAGGAGGAGAAAATGCTTACTTTAAGTCACTGGATTTATATTTGTGTTATAGTATCCGTAATAATCGCCATGGTATGCCGCAGAGACGTGGTTATGATTTGCTTGTTGGGAATATTCCTTATAGGTTTCGCTTATACTGGCTCAATACTGTCCAGTCTTCAAATAATGTTTAATGCATTACTTGTAGCAGGAGAGGAGCTATTTGACATAATGCTCGTCATAGCTCTTATGGTAGCTATGTTAAAATCCCTTGAAAGTGTAGGAGCAGACAAGATCATGGTATCACCTGCAAAAAAAGTAATGAAGACGCCGACAACCGCTTTTTTTACCATAGGTTTAGTAATGTATGTGGCAGCTCTATTTTTCTGGCCTACACCGGCAACGGCTTTAGTTGGAACAATTCTCATGCCTGTTGCTATTGAATCAGGTCTTCCGGCAATGTATGCCGCTATGGCCATTAATATTTTCGGTCATGGTATGGGCCTTTCCGGAGATATGATTCTACAGGGTGCGCCAAATCTTGTGGCAAAAGCGGCCAATGTAGGGACAGCAGCTGTACTTGAAAAAAGTGCTATATTCTCGTTGATTGCTGGTGCTGTGGCTATTATGGTAACATATCTAATGATGATGAAGGAATTAGGCCGTAATAAATCTCAGTCAGCAGTAAAACCCATAGCATATACAATGGAAGAAGAAGGAACACCTCTGGCTAAAACTTTTGCTGTGCTTGTCCCACTAATTTTGATAATTACCATTATATTTATGATTAAAAACAAAATAATCGGCGGAGGTGCCACAGCTCTTCTAGGTGGGACGGGTACCGCCATATTAATATCCGCAACTATAGCCCAACACAAAGGCAAAAGCATGGAAAAAATAGTAGAATATCTTAGAGAAGGTTTTCTATTCGCCATAAAAATATTTTCTCCGGTAATACCAATTGCAGGATTCTTTTTTCTCGGGGGAGCTGAGTCAGTGGATATATTGGGTGAAAGTGCCCCTAGGTTACTCTTTGATATAGGAGAAGTAATATCAAAAGTAATACCAATGAACAAGATAGCACTGGCCTTTGGCAATATGATTATAGGAATAATAACGGGCCTTGATGGCTCAGGGTTTTCCGGTCTGCCATTGGTAGGAGGCCTTGCTCAAGCGCTGGGCGGTCCCGTCGGTGTTGATGTGACAGTAATGGCAGCCATCGGTCAGATAGGTGCCGTATGGTCAGGAGGAGGCACATTAACGGCTTGGGCTTTCGGCCTTGCGGCCACTGCTGGTATAGCCGGAGTATCGCCTTTGGAACTGGCAAGAAAAAACTTCATACCGGTAATTTCAGGTCTTTTAGCAGCTACCGTTGTGGGTATATTAATGATGTAGTTAACATGCCGGGCTAAATGTCCGACCATAAATTTTTCCTTTTTCAAGGTGTTGACAGAAACAAGGTTTTATAGTAATATAATAACTGCTGTTTTTGATGAGCCATTAGCTCAGTCGGCAGAGCACCTGACTTTTAATCAGGGAGTCCCGCGTTCGAGTCGCGGATGGCTCACCATGTGGCCCCGTGGTCAAGCGGTTAAGACACCGCCCTTTCACGGCGGTATCAGGGGTTCGAGTCCCCTCGGGGTCACCAATTTTAATATTGAGCATATAAAAACCAGGATAATGTTGAAATTATCCTGGTTTTTTACTATCTTCTCAACATAGTTGAATAATAGTTTTTAATTCCTTGGATTTTTTTTGACATCATACTATATTGACATATTAAATAAACCCCAATACAATGAAAATACATAAAGGATAATAATGCCGAAATTAATTCGTGGCTGGCTGAGATAGGATTACATATAATAGCTGAGACACTGAAAGCGCTTTTGTTAATTGCCAGCGGGGTAGGAATGAAAGCGATAAATGGTGTTTATATAAAGTGAAGCTTGATGGATCTAAGAAAACCAAACTCAGGACGGATGCCCACAAAGCATTAATGTATTAGAACACGTATTATTGAAGATTTGATTTTTACCTGCGGATTTCTTCGGGCTTGTAGGCTTTACTATTAGTTTTGCACTCGGTTGACAAATTACCTCAAGGGCTTTATAATAAATATTACAAACAAAGAAAGCGTGCGGAAATAGCTCAGTGGTAGAGCATCGGCTTCCCAAGCCGAGGGCCGCGGGTTCAAATCCCGTTTTCCGCTCCATATTTGACAAGTAAAGCGGTAGCAGGTTTTTGAAACACCCGGCAACCGCTTTTTTTTAATTATAGAACGAGTGCCCTTAAGGAAGTTCTGTTATGGTTTTTACGATTTATTATTCTATAGTCATGATTATCAGTCTTCGTTGATAAATATTAATATCAACTTGTATATTATCAAGCTTTTTATGTATAACCTCTCTGTCATCAAATAAAGCTCGAATCTTATCGGTAATCTCCCCGTCGATTTTCATTTCTAGTTTAGATAGTCTGCCCTTAACATTCTCTGTCTAACTTCAACATTACCCAATCTGCTGTCAACCTGGTCAAATCTTTTATTAAAACTCATTGTACAATTTGATTAGAAGGTCATATACTTGCTCGTCCACGGCCCTTCCCCTAATCGAATAAATTTCCTCATGTGATTAAAACTTTTCGAACATTTAAATACCTAAATATATCTACTGTAATAGGCAAGAAACCTCAAGATTTAAATAGTGAGATAAAGGCCTTATACTAGAATAAAACAGCAAAAGGGGAAATAGATTAACTAATGAATGATATATATATAAAATAAAGCCCTCATAATTTTAAGGAAACTCAGAAAGGGGAAATTGCAGGTGCAAAAAAGAAAATTTGCTATATGTTTGGTTATTGTATTGCTTGCAATAATTTCGAGCCTCTCGTTTATACAAAGAAACAAAAGGGAAGAAATGCAGAAAATATCCCAAAATATTATGAAAACCTGTCCCCGATATGAAATGGATGTAACTTTTCACCCTGAGGAAAAAAAGATAGATGTATTTCAAACAATTGAGATCACCAATGATAAAGAAAAAGAACTTAAAGAACTGTACTTTCACCTGTACCCAAATGCCTTTAAGACTTTTGACCAAGTTCCCTTTCCCCGGGGGGAAAGGGAGCGAGCTTATCCGGAAGGCTTTGCTCCCGGATATATAACCCTTAAAAAGCTGTTGGTTGAATCCCGCCAGATCAATTTTGAAATTGATGACACTCTTTTGAAGATAATATTGGAAGAACCTTTAAAACTCGGGAAAAAACAGGTTTTGACCTTTGAGTATGAAGTGGTAATTCCTCCTTCCCACGGCCGCTTCGGCTGCGGACAAAACACTTTTAATATAGCAAATTGGTACCCTATATTGGCAGTGTATGATGAAAAAGGTTGGCATAAAGATCCATATTATAGTGTAGGAGATCCGTTTTATAGTGAAGTGGGCCTTTATGAGGTACATATAAAAGCTCCAAAAGATTACACCATTGCTGCCAGCGGCAGCTTACAAAAAAAATACGAAGAAGGAGACCAAGACGTTTGGAGTTTTAACACGGGGCTGGTAAGAGATTTTGCCTGGATAACCGGTACAAGTCTTGACGTTAAAGAGGTCAGTGCCGGAAAAACCCGCATAACTTCTTATTACCCTAAGGACAAAGAGGTTTATGGCATGCAAGCTCTTGACCATGCCCAGAATGCGTTGTTTTTCTTTAATGATTACTTTGGTCAGTACCCATATGATGAATATTGTGTGGTAGCATCGGACTTTTATATTGGCGGTATGGAATATCCAAATCTAGTCATTATAGGTGTCGATTTTTATAGTCCCGGGGAATTCCTTGAGTACGTGGTAGTTCATGAAACAGCTCATCAGTGGTGGTACGGACTTGTAGGGAATAATCAGATTGAGGAAGCTTGGCTTGATGAAGCCCTTGCTGAATACTCGACTCTTTTGTATTATGAATACTTTTACGGCAGAAAAACCGGCCAAAAAGTTTATGAAGAAGCCATTTTTAATCCTTACAAACTTTACGAAGTGTCAAATACACCTGGCCCCATCCTAAGACCCTTATCTGACTTTACAGATTGGAAGGATTATAGTGCTGCGGTTTATTACAAGGGTGCTATAATGCTTATGGACTTGGAAGGTCGAATGGGAAAAGGGAAACTTCAGGAAGCACTGTGCTACTATTTTAAAAAAAGTCTGTATAAAAACGCTACAACCGCAGATTTCATCAAAGCTCTAAATCATGTAACAGGTGTGGACTGGACAGATTATATATATAACTGGCTTGAATGTAATGAAATACTGGAAAAGGTCGCGTAAATATGATAAATTTATTGTATTGTCATTGAAGAATGAATGAGGTGGAGGCTATGAATTATCATAAACGGGGTTTGCTGCTTGTCAGCCTTGGCACAATCTTTTTCAGTACGAGCCCCGTTCTTACCCGCTGGGTTAGCGATCTTCCCGTGGGTCAGATAGCTTTTTTCAGGATGTTCTTTGCTGCCATGTTCATATTTATTATATCTAAAGTTACAGGAACCCAGATTTGGCTTAAACCCGAAGATGTGCCTAAGTTTTTGCTTTATGGCCTGATTACTGCCCTTCATTTTTTGCTTTATATAGCCTCATTAATGTACACCACTATTGCCCATTCTCTTAGCCTTATTTATACGGCACCTGTTATGATTGCGATTTTAGCGGCATTGTTTTTTAAGGAACCTTTACCGCGATATAAATACTGGGGTATATTTATGGTAATTTTGGGAATTATTATCTTAGCGGGCTTTGAGCCGATGCTGACCAGGAGAATGATATTTGGAGATATTATGGCCATTGGGTCTGCATTAAGTCTTGCTCTATACTCTATAGCGGGACGAAAGGAACGAGATTATTATCACCTTTTTCAATATGTATTTTGGGTTTATTTTCTGTCAGCAGTTTTTCTAATTCCAGCAGCTATTAAAGACTTTATATTACCTACACCAAAAAACTGGGTATTCTTGCTGCTGTTAGGTCTTTTACCCACTACTTTGGGGCACACTCTCTACAATGCAGGGTTGCGGTATACCCATCCCGCTTATGTCAATTTGGTTATGACCCAGGAAATTACCGGAGGCACCCTATTAGGATATTTTTTGTTGGGGGAAGTGCCTGGAAAAAGTTCCATAATGGGCATGGTAATTATGTTTATTGGTCTTTTCCAGGTTTTACAAGTAGAAAGTTTGGAGAAAAATTGAACAAGAGGAAGGAAAATCTGATTTCACATAGAATATAATATAGTATATTACAATTTGATTACAAATGTATTACATTATTTTTACAAATAAAGTGAAATCTATTATGATTTTTAAGAGGCTAATGTAATCTGTATTGAGGAAGGTGATCACTAACACTTTCTGACAGATGCAAAAAAGAAAGGAGTGGGGGGATGGAAACACCTGATTTTAAAGGGCTTTATTTGAAAGTGAAGACCGATAAGAAGACAAAAACTCTGGTGGCTGCCGTATTTTGCTCCTTAGTAGTTTTGGCTCTTTTTGCAACCCTTTACAGTCGCTCGGTGCTGGAAGTAAGCGTAAACGGTGAAAAACTAGGAAATGTAAATAATAACCAAATATTAACCGCAATTAAAAAAGAGCTTAAAGAAGAGTACAAAAACAAACTTGGTGCAGATGTAGAGTTTGTACAGAATATAAAAGCAGTACCGGTGAGGGCTTTGGGTCAGAAGCTTGATACAGAAGATGAGATGCTTAAAAAGCTGGAATCGGTTTTAACTTATAGACTTAAAGCAGTTGCGATTAACATCAATGGAAAAGAAATTGCTATGGTCAAGGACAAAGCCACAGCTGAAAAAGTTCTTGAACAGGTAAAAGATTATTACATCAGTGAGACACCAGGTGAATTGATTAAACTGGAAGTGGTCGAAAAGGTCAAATTGGTGGAAAGATACGTATATCCAAAAGAGGTCATAACTCCTGAAGAGGCAAAAGATCTCATTCTAAAGGGAGGCGTTGAGACTAGGACATATGAGGTAGTTCAGGGAGACAGTCTTTGGTCCATTTCACGAAAAGAGAGCATTCCCCTTGATGATCTGATAAAAGCTAATCCTCAACTAAAGTCTGAAAATGAATTGGCCTTGGGTGACATAATAAATCTAACGGAAGTAAAACCGCTTTTAAATGTTTCGTTGGTGAAGAAGGTTACTTATGAGGAATCAATCCCTTATAAAACCGAAATAGTTAAAGATGATACCCTGTGGACATGGGATCAAAAGGTAAAGCAGCCGGGAGAGAAAGGTTCAAAGGAAGTTGCGGCTGAAGTTTTATTTAAAAACGGTCTTAGAGTATCTGAGACAGTAATTGGTGAAAAAGTGCTTAAAGAGCCCGTAACCCGTGTTGTTGCTCGAGGGACAAAAGCTGAAGTGGCCTTCCGTGGCAGTGGCAGATTTTTGTGGCCTACGGTGGGACAAATTACTTCGCCTTTTGGCAAGCGCGGCAGAGAATTCCATTCGGGCATTGATATTGCTCAAAGCAAGGGTGCTCCGGTTAGAGCGTCCAATAGCGGTACCGTTACCTTTGCGGGATGGCGTGGTGGTTATGGTAATCTGGTTATATTAAACCACGGTGGCGGTATTGAAACTTATTATGCCCATAACAGTTCCATTACAGTATCGGTAGGCCAGCAGGTGGAAAAGGGGCAACAGATTGCAAAAGTAGGTTCCACAGGCAGGTCTTCTGGGTCTCATGTACACTTCGAAATCCGAGTCAACGGCAGTCCTGTTAACCCGCTGAATTATTTAAACAAGTAGTCTCTTGATTTAAAATCGAATATAAATATTTATGAAATAAAGGGGTTGCTAAAAGCAGCCCCTATTTGCATATATGAAGACACTAAAAATTAGACGGATGAAGCGGTTTACTGCCTCCAGAAATCAAGTACCTGGAAGAATAATCATCCTTGCATTGCAAAGAACAAAAGGAATATTTCAACGAAGACGAAGATATAGATAATCAACAAAAATAAGAAAATTGCATTTATATTGTTGTTATTTACCATATAAGATGTTATAATAATTATTATCAATGGAGTTGTTGCAGATGAAGCTCAAATTAAACATAAAAAACATATGCAAGGAACTGAACATTACGCAGGACAAGCTTGTTATAACTCGAACGATAGTTTTTCAACACTCCACCGTTGCCATTTGTATCTCGGCAAAAACAGCTGTGCTGTGATGGAAGCAATGAAGCTCAACATGCTGAGTACGGTGAGCTGTTTTGCAAAGTATTTTAGACCCATTACCACCGACAATGGTATGACTTAATAAACGCGAAACAGTGTGAGTTGCATTAAAAATCGTAAAAAGGGAAGGGGGAGTAATTGCGGAAATAATGAACCTTGATCAAAGATTGGTGCAAATCTCACAATCAACCCTAACATGCCTGTAAGTAAACAGTATATGAAGGGATGGGCAGGGGATTATCTCCCCAACTTTATCGCTGGAGTAGATTTGATTTTTAGTTAGCAAGCCGAAAATCAGCCGAACAAATTTACGTGGTGTAAGAGCAAGTGCTCTTTTATGCTGGTGAGTAAAAACCTCACCATACTTCTTGTAATAAGATTCATTCTGTTCTTATAACTGGCTTTAACACTATTTGCGACCTCGTTAAATGATATCTTAAATACTTGTTAACGGGTTTTTGTCATTCAATGGCCTTCTTCCAACTGATGCACTCCACCAGGTGCAGCCCATACCGAGTTATCCTTTGTAGAGCGAGAAACTGAGCCCCACGCCAAGCGCCCGATGGAATCCTGCCAATTCGGGCGAAGTCAGCGATGATAAGGCTTTGGGGGGCCCTTTTATCCATATTGATAAAAGACTGCTGTAGTAGGCGACGGTTTTAAGGATTCCTGCAGTAAACAAAAGGTTTAAAAGGCAACAACTTTTCACTTGATAGCCAAATTGACGTAATATTCACTTAATACAAGAGCCGGATTGAAAGCAATAATATTTCGCCATTAGGATATCTCTTTAAAAATGTTAGACAACCTAAAAAAACTAGTGTCTAAAACGAATTCTAAGAGGAGGTTGAAGGGTGAGAAGGAAGAAGCTTATAGCATTGTTATTGTCTCTTGTGATGGTTTTCTCATTATTGCCTATGATGGCGCTGGCGGATAGCACGGATCCACTAGCACTGCCCGGTACCCCTAGCGGCACTCTTGAAGTAAAATTGGACGGCGATGACCTAAATGTGGATTACTATACGGTTACATATGTAGCGGACCCTATACCCGCTAAGGGTGGTATGGGCGACTTTAGCACGGACTATCAGAAGATGCACATCTATGTGTCTGAAAGAGCTACCAAGGATTCTCCTATCATTCTGATGGTGAACAACGGCGGCTGGATGCCCAGCGCGTTAAGTCATAAAATAACGAATGAGGGTGAGTATGCTAGTGACAGCGACACTGATGTCATCGGTGCGGCATTGGATGCAGGCTATGTCATCGTAAACATGGGTACCCGTAGCCGAGGCCTTAAGGATGAAGCTGGCAACTATGTGGGTCACTCCCCTGCAGTGGTCACTGACGTCAAGGCCGGCATCCGATACCTGCGCTACAATGCCGGACTCGGCCTACTACCTGCCGGCAACACGGACCGAATTATCGTCACAGGCACAAGCGGTGGTGGTGGATTGTCGGTTGCTGTGGCTGCCAGTGGCAACAGCCCTGACTACTACCCCTATCTTTATGAGATAGGTGCGGCGGGTGTAAGCTATGACAATGATAACGGTAGCTACACCTCCACCATAAACGATGATGTGTTTGCCACGGTAGCTTACTGCCCGATTACCGACTTTGATCACGCGGACCAGGCCTATGAGTGGACCTACTACGAAACTAGAGGCAGGCTCAAAGGTGAAACTGTCCAAGACAGCGTATATGCCAAAGACTATCCTGTGTTCGCTGATGAAGTGATGGCTGCCTCTGCGGAGCTTAAGGCCGCTTATCCCGCCTATGTGAACGATCTCGGGTTAAAGCTTGAAGATGGAAAGAAAGCTCTGACGGCTGACAACTTTGAGGATGCCATCATAGCCCTGCTCGAAAAGGAAGTTGAGGAGGCGTATGTTAAGCGCGGAAAAAGTTTGATGGAAGGTGACTTACAGGCCTATGAAGGCTCAAATCCCCCCCGAGGCGCTTTAGTATTTGGCACAAACAGCCCTGATTGGGTTGATGATATTCATGCCTGGTACTCCATAGATGAAAGCGGCAAAGCAACCATTGACTACGATAAGCTGCTATACTTTGTGGCAAGAAACACGGAACTGAAAACCACTCCTGCTTTTAGTAACTATGGTACGCCGCATCAGCATTTTATGAATGAGGATAACCTCTTTGGCGCCCTCCCAACCCAGGAATACAGCCCTTTCGAGTTCTGGTCATGGAATAACCATAGTGCCGTGGGAGCCGCCGTATACAACATAGGGAAAAATAATACCGGCTCAGACTGGGACGATTACCTATCGAGTGAATACGGGAAAATTCTAAAGCAACAGATGAAGATGGTCAACCCAATTCCATACCTGATCGATGACAATGACGGGGACAGTGCGCCGTACTGGTACGTGCGCCACGGAATGAGAGACCGCGACACATCCTTCGCAGTTGAAGCACTCCTGTACTACGCCATGATAAATGACAGCAGTATCCGTGATGTGAACTTCAAATTTGCCTGGCTGCAGGGACACGGCGGCAACTACGACGTGCAGGAAGCCTATGAGTGGACTGTTGAGATTATTAATATAGCGGAAGCCTTTGATGATGTTACAGACGCCATGCCGAAATCGGGAGCACGAGTCACGGGCAATTTTCAGGTTCCCGTTGAAGCTTCCGGCGTTGATATCAAATACAGCAGCAGCCACCCGAATATCGTGAAGATCGAGGACGACGGCGCAGTTGTCGTAACCCGTCCATCAGCGGGCAGTTACGACGCCGTAGTAACAATAACTGTTACCATAGGTAGCGATAAATTAGCCAATGACGGTAAAAAC
>MTKW01021642.1_pt1 | contig 11798 bp, 10 predicted proteins | sample 1042761 | NCBI WGS metagenome assembly MTKW01 (sample SAMN06205366, study PRJNA360243) | anaerobic digester metagenome | biome: Wastewater treatment plant; feature: Anaerobic digester sludge; material: sludge; isolation source: anaerobic digester fed with sludge from wastewater treatment plant ...
CAAAGCGAGAGACTGGATCTTTACAGGAAGTACGCGGAAGGGTTGATATCCCGGGGAGATGCGTATTTCTGTTTCTGCACTCCGGAAGAACTCGAGGAGGAGCGAAGAGCGTATCTGGCCAAAGGCAGGATGCCTCGCTACAGCGGGAAGTGTCGGAATCTGACCGCTGACGATATTGCCAGGCTATCCATGGAGAGGACGCCTGTGGTAAGGTTTCGGGTTCCCCAGGACACAGTAGTCTTAGATGACATGATAAAAGGTGAAATCACTTTTGACAGCAGCACTATCGGGGATTTCGTCATCATGCGTTCAGACGGTTTTCCCATGTATAACTTCGCGGTAGTTGTAGACGACGCCGAGATGAAGGTGACGCATATAATCAGAGGGGATGAACACATTTCCAATACCCCTCGTCAGATAATGCTCTATGAAGCACTTGGGTTTCCTGTTCCTGAGTTCGGCCATGTAGCCATGATCTTGGGCACGGACAAGACAAAGCTGAGCAAGAGACACGGTGCGACGTCCCTGTCCTATTATAGGGAGGCAGGCTATTTGCCGGAAGCGATTGTAAATTACTTGGCGCTTCTTGGGTGGACGCCGGGGGATACTCGGGAGATCATGAGCTTGCAACAGGTTGCAGCTGAATTCGGGCTGGATCGAGTCAGTAAGAGCCCGTCTGTGTTCGACCCCAAGAAGCTGGATTGGTTCAATTCGCAGTATATAAGGGCGTGTAACCCGGATAGGCTTCTCGACATGGCTTTACCTTATCTTGGCGGGCTTGGGATCGGTGACGATGTCTCTGCCCACGGGGAAGGACGAGAAAGGCTTAAGAAGATCGTCGTATCAGTTCAGGACTCCATTACCAATCTTTCTGAGATTCCTGAGGAAGTCCGGTTTTTCTTCGGTGACATTGTAGAAGTGTACGATGAATCTGCTAAGAAGTGGATCGAAGTCCCCACTGCCCAACCGGCACTTGACGGGTTTATTGAGGTGTTTTCCAACTCTCGTGACATAGGATTTGGCGCGGAAGAGATTCAGGTAGGCTTGAAAACCGTCATCGGTAGTGTCGGGATTGGCGCAAGGAAGGTTCTAATGCCTATTAGGGCTGCTCTCACCGGACGAACAAAAGGACCGGAACTCCATGTTATCATGGAGATTCTAGGCAGGGAAAGATCGATTAAGCGGGCTTTTGCTGCGCTCCAAGAGGCAAGGGGGAATCATGATGGCGCTACGAGTCTATAACACTCTGACAAGATCAAAGGAAGAATTCGTGCCTCGAAAACAAGGACGGGTTGATATTTACCAATGTGGCGTAACCCCTTATGATTACACCCACATAGGACACGCGCGCCAATATGTGTTCTGGGATATGGTAAGACGCTATCTGAAGTATCGAGGCTGGAAGGTCTTCTGTGTCCAAAATGTAACAGACGTGGACGATAAGATCATTTCAAAAGCCGGGGCCGAGGGAGTTGAACCTGAAGAAATCAGCGAAGAATACCACAGGGATTTCTTAGAAGTCATGGACATGCTTGGTGTAGAAAGACCTGATGTAATGCCCAAAGTCACTCAGCATATCCCGGAAATCATTAAGCTTGTCGAAGGGCTTATTGAAAAAGGCTATGCTTACCAGGTGGACGGGGACGTGTTCTTCGATGTAACGAGTTTTCCCGGTTACGGCAAGCTCTCCGGCAGATCAATAGATGACATGATAGCCGGTGCACGTATAGAGATAAACCCTAAGAAACGCAATACCATGGATTTTGCGCTGTGGAAATCTGCAAAACCCGGCGAGCCTTCATGGGACAGCCCGTGGGGAGCAGGGAGGCCAGGATGGCACATAGAATGCTCCGCTCTGGCCTTGGAGTACTTGGGTAGCGGCTTTGATATGCACGGAGGCGGTGACGAACTTATTTTCCCGCACCATGAGAACGAAATCGCGCAATCAGAGGCTTTCACAGGTCAAGAGCCGTTTGCAAAGTACTTTGTGCACCATGCGATGCTAAACATAGATGATGTAAAAATGTCTAAGTCTTTGGGGAACTTCTTTTCAGTCAGGGATGTCCTCAAGGAGTTTGAGCCTGGCGTAATCAGGTATTTCTTTGCCTCACGCCACTATAGAAGCCCTGCGAACTACGGAGTGGAGGAGCTTGAGGCTGCGGATACGGCATACGGGCGTCTTGTGTCAACTCTGGATGCAGGACGTAGAGCGCTGGCTGAGGCGGATAGGGCTGAGGCGAAGGCAGAGAGAGAGGAAGAGACTTCCGGTCTCGCTCTTATGGCTGACGCAGAGGAAGCCGAGAGAAGGTTTATCCAAGGGATGGACGATGATTTCAATACTGCTGTAGGGATTGCCGCGCTCCACGATCTGGCACGCTCAATCAATGAGTTTCTTCACGTAACAGGCGGGATGGCCCGGTATGACAGAGAGGATCTTAAGGGCTTGCAGAAGGCAGTCAATACCCTTGAGACTCTCGGCGGGGTTTTGGGCTTATTCCAAGAGGCCGGCTCTCCCGGCGATTCAGGTCTTTCAGAAAGCCTTGTCAGCCTCTTGATTGAGGTAAGAAATGACTTGCGCTCAAAGAAGGAATGGGCGCTGGCGGACAAGATCCGTGATTCGCTAAAAGATATCGGCATAGTCTTGGAAGATACGTCCACAGGCACCATATGGAAGAGAATGTAATGAGCTATCTTGATCCTGAAAGTGTAGACGCAATCCCTCCGGGTATCCTTGCGTACATCGGAGATGCAGTGTACGAACTATACGTGCGAGAGAATCTCCTCAAGAACGGGCTTTTTGGTGAGCGCTTGGACGTCGATTTGGACGAGCTTCACAAGGAAGCTGTCTTGCGTGTTTGCGCTACAGCTCAAGCCCATGCCCTTGCTGATTTGGAGTCATTTCTCATGCCCGATGAGGCAGATGTAGCAAGGCGTGCGCGTAATATTAAGGTAGGACGAGGGCCAAGGAGTATGCCGGTCCTTGATTACCGGCACTCCACCGCGTTTGAAGCGGTTATCGGTTACCTTTACCTGCTTGGCAGAGACGCAAGGCTCGACGAACTAATGTCAAAGGCGCTGAGTTTGACAGAGGCGCGGCTGGCTGAGTCCAATCATGCTCCCAAAGACAAGCAGTAGCATACGTCAAGAAGTATCGGAGACGAACAGCAGCATGCATCCATCCTAAGTAGATCACCATAAGTGATCGCCAGTTCCAGTAAGTGTACTACCGTCTTTGGTTGTCGGTGTTGCACTCGGGGACGGCTCCCCAAGCGGGTTGCCTTGACAAAATCCGGCCCGTAGGCTAGTGGCCGAGTTTTGACACCCCTCGTTGCAATCACCGGCAACCAAAGACCTCAGAAAATGCGTGAAAACTAATGAACTCATACTTAGACTGCCTGCGACTCTCCGGTGCCTGGGGTTATTGTCTAAACGAGAGGGCTGGTATGGATATTCCAAGACCTCTATGATAGTGATTAGAACACTCGCTTTATCCTGGGTATGGGTACTAAGCTAATTAGATAGAACCAAGCGCTCTTCAGGCATCAGCCTGCTTGCTAATGCTTGTAGGTCAATGGATTCCTATGACCCCACCGGCCTACGTGGGCATGGGAAGTCCCGGAGAGTAGTAAAGTGGGACAAGAGGAGGCACGGCATGAAAGTAAGACTGATAAGTTATACTCCTGATCCTGAGATGACTGTTGCGATCGCAGCCAGACGTTGTTATTCAGCCCTTGACTCTTCCGAGTTGACATGCGGGCTGTCCCCGGAGGAGGCAAAGAAGCTTATCAATACTATTTTGGAGGCAGGACACCTTTCCCCTGCTGAACATGCTTCTTTTACTTTTGCCATTGAAGGAGTAAGCAGGTCATTAAGTCATCAGCTTGTCCGCCACAGGATCGCTTCGTATTCCCAGCAATCCCAGAGGTACGTGTCAGAGAGCGGTTTCGAATATGTGGTACCTCCCTCAATAGCCGGTAATCCAGAGGCTTTGGATCTTTATGAGAAGCGAATTGAAGAAATCAGGGAAACCTATTCGAAGCTGGTAGAAATGGTGCCGAAAGAAGATGCGCGGTACATTCTGCCTAATGCATGTGAGACTAAGCTGGTTATGACCATGAATTGCCGGAGTCTTTACAACTTCTTCGAAAGGCGTTTGTGCTACCGGGCTCAATGGGAAATACGCGAGCTTGCCCAGGGGATGCTGGATTGTGTAAAACAAGTTGCGCCGAATCTCTTCTCATGGGTAGGCAGTCCTTGTGAAATGCATGGGTACTGTCCGGAGGGGAAGATGTCTTGTGGGAAAATCAAATCTGTTAGCAGGTAGTGCATCCTATCTGAACCCGGTGTCAGAGTCGGTTGAAGTCTCCGGGGCCTTCTCATGAAAACATCGGCTCCGTTGGCGGCGTTCGCCGAGATAGGGTGGATGCGGCACATAAAGGCCGAGATTATCAGTAACCTGCTTCAGTCTAGACAGTTGCGGAGGCAATTGCGTTATGGATTACGAGACCACAATTGAAGGACGTAATACAGTAATGGAGGCTTTGCGGGCCCGGCGGCCTCTGACCAAGATCATGTTGGCGAAAGGAACTGAGCCTGCATTTTCTCGTGCTGTCAAAGGATCCGCTCGTTCTGCAGGTGTTCCCGTAGTTGAAGTGAACCGTAGCAAGCTCGACGCAGTGAGTATTACGGCAAATCATCAAGGAGTTATTGCTCTGGGTGCGCCGGTTCACTGTTACGCGAGTGCAGGTGAGATTCTCGACAAAATGCCGGAACAGCATGATCCTCCTCTGCTTGTCATTCTTGACGGGATTTTGGATCCCCATAATTTAGGAGCCATTGTCAGGACATGTGATGCTGTGGGCGCTACAGGTGTTGTGATACCGAAACGTAGAGCATGTGGGATTACAAGTGCGGTGGCAAAGGCATCCGCAGGCGCTATTGAATACGTCCCATGCGCGAGGGTGTCGAATCTTGCCCAAGAGGTGGACAGACTGAAAGAGGAAGGGTTCTGGATAGTGGGCGCATCAGCTGAGGCTGACAAGACTATGTATGAAATAGACCTTAAAGGGCCGCTGGGTATTGTAATTGGTTCTGAAGGACAAGGGATATCCAACCTTCTTATGAAGAAATGTGATTTTCTAGTGAGAATTCCCTCAAGGGGTCGGGTATCCTCACTTAATGCGTCAGTTGCAGCAGCAGTCGTATTGTTTGAAGTATTTCGTCAGAGGCAGCAGGCTTGCCAGTTTTCTTGACTTGTCCACGAATGCAAGTATATAATGGGGGCGTGAGTCGAGCTACATCAAATCAGGGAGGCGTTATTCGTGAGTGCTAGGCCTGAACGGGAAACGTCTTTTGTTTGTGATTATGATGATATGCTCGACGAGGAGATTGTCGAAGCTGCGAGGGATGGAGAGAGGGAGGCAGAGGAGTACCTTATCATCAAGTATAAGAACTTCGTCCGGGCAAAGGCACGTTCTTATTTTCTCATCGGCGCTGACCGCGATGACATAGTTCAGGAAGGTATGATAGGGCTCTTCAAGGCCATTCGTGATTTTCGCAGTGACAAGCTAGCCTCTTTCCGAGCATTTGCCGAGCTTTGTATCACCCGGCAGATCATCAACGCAATTAAGACTGCGACTCGTCAGAAGCATATACCCCTTAATTCATATATCTCGCTCAACAAGCCCATATATGATGAGGAATCCGATCGTACTCTCTTGGACGTGATTTCCGGCAACAAGATTACCGACCCTGAAGAGCTGGTAATTAGCAGAGAAGAGTTTAACGACATCGAGTCAAAAATGGAGCAATTCCTGAGCGATCTTGAATGGAAGGTCCTTGCTGCATACCTTGACGGCAAGTCGTATCAGGAGATTGCCGCTGAGTTGAATAGGCATGTGAAATCTATAGACAATGCCTTACAACGGGTAAAGCGGAAGCTTGAGAGATATATAGAAAAACGCAATGAGTACATATAGTACCGGTGAAAACCGGTACGTATGATACAGGATTACACGTTCAGTGCTCCGGCCCTTAGGCCGGAGTATACATGCGGAATAGGGACGCGAAAGAAGGGCCCTGGTAGGGCCCTGTTGCGTCAGAAGTTGCCGAGAAATTATTCGGTGAAACGCTCTGTGAAGTTGACAGATGAACTTCTCGTAGCTAGAATAGTAACTAGCATAAGATATGACTGTAGGCCGACGTAGCTCAATTGGCAGAGCAGCTGATTTGTAATCAGCAGGTTACCGGTTCAAGTCCGGTCGTCGGCTCCACTTATTCCGCCTGCTAGAAAGCTTGAGCCGTGGGAATAATTCCCACGGTGTTTTTGCTTTTGGCACTCAATTGGCACGGAGTCACTTAAACGCCCAGCTACATTCGTTTCAATTTTCGGTATTTTCTTTGCTTGGGAGAATCGGAGAAGCGCGCATTAAAGGATTTGGACTGCGCGTTTCCGGGCAGTGGGAACTTTGTATGTATACGTCCGCATACTGAACTCTGGATCCGAGTGTCCTAGCCTGGTGGCGATGTCTCTGGCGCCTATGCCCTTATCGGTAAAGACCTGGCTGTACTAGCGGCGCTGAGGAATCATCCATACAGGCAAACGAGCAGGCTAAGTACTCACAATGCGCAACTCCCAGGAGACTGCCCCCTCTGGGCTGTATGTGTTTTTATTTTCCGGGGTTTTTTAAAGAGCGGGTATTTAGGTGATTCGATTGATCTTGTGCTGCTGACAGTGGTTTACCGGTTAGCGCTGCTCAGTGCGTCTTCTATTGCTCTCAATATGACCATGCTGCTGTATGTAGCGCCCGAGACTGCGTCTACAGTCAAGGTTTGGGCTTCTACGACTCTACCGGGTATTACTTCAGCCTTGGAACCTCTGCCGCTTATGTGTTTTGTCAGTTCAATGCTGCTTATTCTATGGTTTTCTACGGTTACCTTGACTTCGGCAGTAACCGGAAACACATGACAACTACCTGTGTAAACACCGTCCGCAACTTGTGACAAATCTACATCAGATATCGGCGTATTCCTTATTTGCTCCAAGCTCGCCTCGATAGTCTTTATGTATGATTTGACAGTTGTCACCCCAAAATAGGCGATAACGATGATTACCGCCAGGATGGTTAGGAACATGGTTTGTTTCCTTCTCATATGATCCACCTCGACTAAGCTTTCATAGCTGATTTTACCCAGGCTGAGGCCCGTTGGAGTTCATTGTCTTTCAGCGGGCCTTCGGATCCCTTAACGAAGAATCCTTCAGGTTGAGCTACCAGTGTTCCACTCTTTTTTGCCAGTTTGTCCGCTATGGGTTTGGCAGCATATCCAAACAACCCCACCATCGTGCTTAAGAAACGTGAGCGCACGTCTGCCGTTGACATCCTGGTATCAAAAGCCGCTACTTTGATCCCCTTCAGACCGTCCCGGGGAATGCTGTTCAAAAAGTCAGTAATCGGCTTTGTCGGTCTAAATGCCCGAGTAGGAGAACCAACAATTAAGACATCCAGTCCTTTCAAGTGTTCGGGCGTTGCGTCGCTTACGTGAAGCGTTTCACAATTCCCTTCAGAGGCGAGACCGTCACCGATTGCCAAGGCTACCTGCTTAGTATTACCAAAGAAGGAATCATATACGACTAAGGCTTTCATCTTTATTGATGCCTCCCTAATGAGTGTGAATACCGATCGTGGTTCCTATTGTAGATCTTATTCTAAGTCTGAGTTACTTATAATAACAGAAGCGTTGCCATGCGACTGATAAGCCTATCTCCTAACAGGCTTCTTCGTTAAGGCGCTTCTTCGTTAAAGCAGGCCTTTAGCCTCAAGACGATTTCTGATAGCCTCTTCAAGTTCTCGGCTGCGAACAGGCCCGGAGAAAGGAGTGACACCGTCAATATATAGGTTTTCCTCTCCTAGGCGGAGTGCATCGGCGTGGGTACGGATTGGATATTCACGTGTGACTACCTTGTCCGAAATCGAACTTGCAATGGATAGGTTGTTTCGATACTGCTGTATCACCCACGGGCATCTGAAATTGAACACTGCCTCCACCAGTACTATGTCGTTGGAGAGGGCACAGTCCTCTAGATGTCCGAAACCTCTCAGTTGTTGGAAGTCTTTTGGCTTGCGTGAGTCTCTTAGCTGTCCGAAATGTGTTGTAGGAGCAACGAGGCAAACCTCGGTTCCCGTATACGGACGGGTTTTGCGAAAAAGCACGATCGCTCCGGTAGTCTTCTGCTCAACCACTTGAAAAGCGAACCGCTCAAAGAAAGCAGGAGGCATCCAGTTGGGATAAGTAAGAACCGCAACTCCTTTGGAATCCTGTGCGGTATCAAGAGCAAGCTGCATAAGGGACCTGGCGATTCCTCGACCGCGTGCTTTGTCAAGCACCCACAGGCACCTGATAACCCACAAACCATCGCCATCCAGGGGGACTGGGGCTGCCTCAACAGGCATTATCTCAATGCGGCCGACAGGCTCTCCTCCTTCCAGGAAAGCCCCAAAGACTTTTGCTCCCATGGCAGCCGCCTGCGTGTGCGCTTCTCGGCTTTCTCTTAGGATGCCAAGGACGGCCTCAGGTTCAGAGCCGGGCATGATGCACATTTTGTTGATGTTAGCTATGTCGGGAGCCGCGATCTCAGAGATTCTGACTCTTTGCATAGTCAAATTCCTCCCTAGAGTCAGGGGCATAGCACAGGCACTGTTAATAGACTCGAAGTCAGTCGGGTTCCTGGCTTGTCTTGCTTAACCCACCTGTTGAACAATTCAATTAAGATCCGGATGTTCCTGTAGAAAAGCAGAGAAAACTCGTGCTGAATGTACCCATCCTCCATAAGGTGATGTCACGTTGGTTCACTTTGGAAGTCCATTGACAGGCACCTTAGATGATACAAGCAATGTCTTTGTGTACTATGTGACAGGCAAAAACGCGAAATTATTGAAGGAATTAGCAATGATATTCAGAATATAGGCTATGATTTAGAGTATTGCTTCGTAAGCAGAGTTCAACAGCCAAGGAGGGAGAAGCCGTGTCCGACCTGAGGGAGAGACTGAAGATTGGGAGTCAGCCAATTGAGGAGATTAACAAGCTTTTCCTCGATCCCAATAACGAGGCAGTGAAGGCGTTGTTGGATGTTGTGGCAAAGTACGGAACCCCGGAGGAGATCAATTTCAAAGCACGGGAAGCGCGCAAGCTTGAGAATCTGACGACTCGCTTGAAGGAGATGAATTCACCTTATCTGACTGATGTTGAGTGGTTAATCAAGCAGCGTGACTCAGGGGCTTTCATCACTGAAGGCGAATATCGCAGGAAGATTCTTGGCGACAAGGCTGATGGTATGCAGTTCAAGGACGACTATGCGGTGACCCTGGAGATCAGCGCAGCGCAGTATTTCCCCTGGCTTCGCCTGGAGGCAGAACAAGCAATTAGCAATGGAGAATTGATGCCCGGGCGGTTCATAAGAGTCCGGAAGATGAAGGAACAAGAGCAAGACAACGGGGATACCATAGCGTTTGCCGCAGCCATGCAGGTAATGGGTGCAACATACGTCGAGACTCTGGATACAAAGGGTACTGACGGTTCCAACGTGCACCTTGGCGGGCCTGAAACGATAACCGGTTACTTCGGAGGTATAGGAGCGCCAAACGATTACGCGCTCAAGTGGATTGACGAATTCCTCTACTATCACACGACTTATGGCATCAGTGAAGTCCTTAACACAAATCCCGGAACGGTAATGCTAGGTTACATCTTGTATAAGCTGGGAGTTGACATCAAGTTCAAAATCTCCGTATTCATGGGGAACGATAACCCGTTTGCTGCCCTCTGGACGCTAATCGGCGCGAAGTTATTTGCCCGGGCAGACGGAACCAGTCCACTGGCAGGCTTCAACTGGAGTAATTCTACAGACAATGACACGATCGAGACTACATCGTACTTTAGGAAGGGTTTAGGGCTGGAGGATGTTGTGCGCTTTGAGCACCATGTTGTTGAAACGTGGAGGAGCATTGTGCGCCAGCCTTACGACAGAAGGAATGATGTCCTGGAGCTTGCCGAAAGCGTCCCGAATATCTCGGCCAAGCATGAAGGCGGGGATGTGGAAGTTGAGCAGAAACTGGCGGAAACCGGCAGACATACATCCAGTATCCTGGACTACTTCAGGGATAAGCAAGAGATCATCGACAGCGGTGATTGGGACGCCTTGACCCACAATTATCTTGAGAAGCACAATGCCGTGAACAAGACAGCGAAGGAGCTGACAGAGCGCGGATTGGCGTTTGTTGCAGCTCCCAAGTTGCATCATGTTCGGCGCTAGTTACAATGAGGAGGCGAAAAAATCGGATGGGTAAGAAGACGGTTCTTGATTTTCTGGACATGAAGACAAGGGGTGAGAAGATCACATTTCTCACAGCCTATGATTATCCGTTGGCATCCTTTGCTGAACAGGCAGGAGTTGAGATGTTGCTGGTAGGAGATTCCCTCGGCATGGTCGTATATGGCCTGCCAGGCACTATCCCGGTGACCATGGATGAGATGATAATTCACAGCCGTGCTGTGAGAAGAGGCGCGCCTTGCACGTTTGTCATCGGGGACATGCCTTTTATGTCTTACCAGTCATCAGTGGAGAAGTCGGTAGAAAATGCGGGAAGGTTTTTGAAAGAAGCAGAGATGGACGCTATCAAACTCGAGGGTGGAAGGAGAGTCGAGGAGCAGATAAAAGCCATTGTTGAAGCAGGTATTCCTGTTATGGGGCACATAGGGCTTACGCCGCAGAGCTCAGGACAACTCGGCGGCTTCAAAGCTCAAGGCCGTACAGCCGAAGCTGCGCGTGAGCTTATGCTTGATGCCATTGCCATTGAAGAAGCAGGCGCGTTTTCCATCCTCCTTGAGGCCATCCCGCCTGAAGTCGGGGAGGCCATTACCGAGAGGCTTTCCATCCCTACCTTGGGCATAGGCGCAGGAATTCACTGTGATGGTCAGCTCCTTATAAGCGGCGACATGCTCGGACTGGTCGAAGCCTTTACCCCGAGATTTGTGAAGAAGTATGCAAATTTGTCTGATGTGATCATAAAGGCAATATCTGAGTACGTAAGTGATATAAAAGAACTGCAGTTTCCTGAGGAAAAGCACACCTATAGAATGAAAGAGGGAGAAGCGGAAAAACTCGAGGAGTTCCTCAGGTCCCTGGATAAGTAGGGACATATTACCGGATTCCTACCAAGTGACGAGAGCGCGTGGCAAGCCACGCGCTCTTTTCTTACCCGACAGTTTTCAACTCATCGCCTAACAGCCCTCAACTTATGGCTCAACAGCCCTCAACTTATGGCTCGACGGCTTTCAACCTCTCGCTGGGGGCAGTCAAAAAGCAAAGTGTTGTTCTACGGAAATTACACCGATGCACACAAAGTCGTCTGGGGTTGGTGGTCGAGTTTCGACCACCAAAACCCTGATCAGTGGCAGAAAATCAGGCGCGTTTTTTCCAGGCCTACCTTGGGTCTCTTGAGGTGCATGGCTTTCAACCACATATTTCAAGAACGTGCCCGATTATCGACCACGCTTTCCGTTGGCCTTCCTGAGATGGCAGAATAACTGCCACCTAGTTTTTTACAACAAGCGAAAAAGGCACAGATTCTCAGTGGAAGTGGTCGAGTTTCGACCACCAAAAGCCCGATCGGTGGCAGAAATCCGGGCACTGTTTTTTTCGGGACTCTCGGGGTGTATGATTTTCTACCACATATTTTGAGTAAGCGTCAAATAGCCCCCACCTAGGATTAGTCTGCCGAAAGTGCGATAATCCCCCTAGG
>MTKW01010067.1_pt1 | contig 11785 bp, 10 predicted proteins | sample 1042761 | NCBI WGS metagenome assembly MTKW01 (sample SAMN06205366, study PRJNA360243) | anaerobic digester metagenome | biome: Wastewater treatment plant; feature: Anaerobic digester sludge; material: sludge; isolation source: anaerobic digester fed with sludge from wastewater treatment plant ...
TACTGATTTGCTGTCCTGAAGGCTTACCTGTAACAGTCACGTATGATTTCCTGCTTACCCAGTACTTCTGAACGAAGAATGCAACGAGTGAGGGCACCAGCAAGATGACTGCCAGTGCCGCTCCTCCCGGCAAGTCATAAAGGCCTGTTATACGTAAGTAGGCTTGCACCGCCAGGACCTGGTAATCTCCTGACAGGATTATCGGGTTCCCGAAGTCTGCCAGAGATTCAATGAAGATCAAAAGTAATGAAGATGCGATCCCCGGGATGGCGAGGGGCAGTGTAACAGTTCGGAATACCTGCCACCAGGACGCGCCGAGATCACAGGCAGCATCCTCTATTGAAGGATCAATCGCCTGCAGCACGCCGGATAGAACCAGGTATGCAGTGGGGAAGTAAGCCAAGGTTTCCACAAGCACAAGGCCGCCCAGCCCGTATATTTTAAGGTTAACCATTCCGCGCAAAATCTTTTTGGTAATAAAGCCGTTATTGCCGAACAGCATTATCGTTGCAAGGGACATGATAAAAGGCGGCGATATCATAGGAAACATCGCTACCGCTCTGAAAAAGCCGGTAAAAGGCAGGTTTACTCTGGTAGTGCAGTAGGCGAATATGAACCCTATGATCGTGCCGAGGACAGCAACAATGGCTCCCAAGCGAATGCTGTTTATGAGAGGGCGACGGTTATAGCTTTTTGCCAGTAATCCACTGTAAACTCCCAGGCCAATGCTTCCATCCCTTTGGATGAGGCTGGTCTTAAGGACTGAGTACAAAGGGTAGATGACGAAGAGGAAAAGGGATGCTGCAATCAATAAGATGACAAGCAATACCAAGGGTTCCTGCAAAACCGTCGACCTTTGTCTGTTGTATAAAGGACGTTTAAGTCCTGCCTCAAAGCCGGTCAATCACCCTCACCATCCCGCGCGCTTTACTTGTTCGTCAAGTCTCTCCACTTCTCCAAAAGACGTTCTTGGTTTTCTCCGGCCCATACATCGTCATAGTCAATGAGGTTCACTTCGTCCCTGGTTACCGCTCCTTCAGCAACCTTTGCATCGGGATTGAGAGGTATACGGAACCATTCCTGGAACAGATCCTGGCACTCTGTAGTCATGCACCAGTCAATAAAGGCTTTACCTTCTTCGGGTTCAGGCCCGCCTTTAACCAGTGCCATAGCGCCTATCTCGTAACCTGTCCCTTCAGACGGCATGGTCAATACCACAGGGTATCCTTTGGAAATACCCTTCGCCATTACATCGTGGGAGAACGCAATCCCAATGGCGACTTCTCCAAGGCCTGCCTGAGTGACGCATGCAGAACCTGACGTGTTGTAGTGGTGTACGTTCTTGTCAAGCTCAACCATGTATTTGAAGCCTTCTTCTTCACCCATTAGCTGGACAATAGTTGCGAGGATAGTGTAGGCAGTGCCGGAGGTGTACGGATATGCAAAAGAAATCTGTCCTTTGAATTCAGGCTTCAGGAGATCTTGCCAGGATGTAGGATACTCCAAGTTGTTCTTTTCAAACCATTCAGTATTACTTGCAAACCCTATAGCTCCGAAGTAGAAACCTACCCAATGCCAGTCTTTGTCTCTATGCTCAGGGAGGATAAACTCTGATCCCTTTGGCTGATACGGTTCAAGGAGCCCTTCTTTTGTTGCTGCTATGTATTCNNATGCCTGTGGCGTTCTCAAATGCTTCAATGTAGATCTTAGCCTCATTAGGATCGAGTGCTGTTAATATGTGCAGTGTCTTTGAGGGAGACGCGGACGCGCCTAGTACGGAACATGTGAGAATCACACAGACACAGATTAGAAACGCACGTACAAGCTGCCTATTCATGACTGCTCAAAACCCCCTTGTAGGTTATCTCGAGAATACTCTTTCTTTTTCTTTCCGAACAAGCAACACACCCGGTCTGATGATGCCTAAGTTCGTCAAGNNTTAGAGGCCTTTCCCCCTTTCTTAATGGTTTTGTCAAGTCCGCGACTATACTATCTAATACGTCTTACTACGTTGAACTCGAAGATGTCAGTGCGGTAATAATCGTATGATCTGAAGATCGGCTTATTGCTTACATCGTAGTGAATCTGGTCGAGAAGAAGTATAGGTGTGGTAGGATCAATTCCCAGCTTCTCTGTGATTTCTTCAGGTTTTTTCACCGGTAGGACAGTAGATACTGCGTATAGGATGTCAATATCGCACTGATATTTTAGGAATTCCAGGAAAGAACCGTCCATGTTCCATTTGAGGATCTTGTTGCCTAAAGGCTCTTTAGCCATCTTGTGGACGGAATAGAACACCTTGTGTGAATCTGCTGTTCTGACTCGGGTTACGCAGATTATAGGTGCAGATTGCGCAATCTGCAGTTTTTCCGCAAGCTCGCTGTCAGCCACATCCTCGTACATTTCAGCGTTTATTGTTCCCGGAGTCCATCCGCGCTGCTTTATTGCCCATGTGATGCTTCTTAGCGTGCTGAGGTCGCTTCTTACATAAAACTGACTTCCTGCAACAAACGTACCAAGTCCGTGCCTAACTATTACTGCACCCTCCTGGCTTAAGACTCTTATTGCTTCTCTTACCGTGGATCTACTGACCCCAAACATTTTTGCAAGGTCCGGCTCAGAAGGGAGTTTTTCGCCGAATCTCAGTTCTTTTCTTTCTATCATCTCAAGTAGTCTGTCTTTTACTTGAACATACAAGGGTTTGTAGGTTAATGACATGCCCTCATCCATATTCATCCACTTATCGCCTTTCCTCTTGTCATTGACATAATGATGTCTGATGACTTCCATTCAATTATAGATTCTACCTGACTTACCCGATTCCTCCTTTACTGATTATTGTGTAGTTTTCTCTATGATTCCTGCAAAGGGTCGGTGAGTACGCGGGTTTATATACGAAAAATCTCAACAAAACGGAGGTAGTCTTAGAAGAAAACAATACGGCAGGGGAGGGAATCTGCTTACTCAGGCTAAGACATTATGAGGAAAAACCGATGTGTAAGGATATGTAAAGTATATAACTTGCCGGTTAGAGAGGGTGAAGGCGAAGAATGAAGACGCAGTATGATGTTGCTTTGATAGGACATTATACAAAAGATACTATTGTCTCTTCCTCCGGAACAAGGCTTGTGAACGGGGGCGCGTTCAATTATGGAGCTCACGTTGCAGCTCGAATGGGACTTAAAGTCGCAGCAGTCACTCGATTGGCAAAGGAAGATCGTGCGGTTGTAGATGAGCTGGAAGAGCTGGGTGTAGATCTATACGCAACTTACACTCCGCAATCTACTTGTTTGCGTTTGGTGTACCCCACTGCTAACGTAGATGAACGAGTGATTTACGTTACAAGCACAGCAGGTCCTTTTACACCGGAAGAAGTCAAAGACATCTCTGCCAAGGCAGTGCTGGTTGGGGCTTCAATGCGCGGGGAAGTCCCTGAAGAGGTGATTGACATCCTCCTGGCCAATAACGGACGAGTTGCCCTTGACGTCCAGGGGTATATCAGGATACTCCATGACGGCAAGCTGGTGCCGGCTGACTGGCCTGAAAAAGAACGAATACTTCAGAAGGTAGATGTCTTGAAGACAGACGCTGTTGAGGCGGAACTCCTTACCGGACATAAAGATATCTTTACCGCTGCTCGGATTCTGTCTGATATGGGTCCTGAGGAGATAGTTCTGACGCACAGAAACGGGCTGTTGGTGTATGCTGACGGCGATTTCTTTGAGGCAGGTTTCTATCCCAGGGAACTGGTGGGGCGAAGCGGGCGGGGGGATACTTGCATTTCATCATATGTGGCAGCCCGCCTCAATAGGCCACCTGAAGAAGCGACGATTTGGGCAGCGGCTGTAACCAGCTTGAAGATGGAAGCTGAAGGGCCTTTTAAGCGAGATATGAAAGAGGTTGAAGAACTGATTGATATGCGATATAGAGGCAATTGATGTGAACACTTGTCAGACATATGGATCTTTCGTGATTGATAAGGAAGGGATTTACAGGCCGGTGGGGAAATATTAATTTGCGTCTACTGTGGAAATAAGATGTTGTCAGGAGGGCTGCAAGATGAAACTTGCAATTGTCGTGAATGCAACCCCGAAGGCCACACCTCTTGCTGCTGACATTTCTCTGGAAGATGCTGTCCGGCTTGCCAAAGATGCAGGTTTTGACGGTGTTGAACTTGCTATTGCCGATCCCCTTGACCTTGATGTGCCTAATCTCACTAAGCTGTTAGAAACATATGATTTGAGAGTGCCTGCCTTAGGAACAGGGGCCGCTTACAAAGAAGGGCTTAGCATGGCCCATCCGGATATCCGGAGGAGAGAAGGGGCAATGAAGAGGCTGAAGGCCCATGTGGACCTCGCAGCAGTCCTCGAAGCTGACGTGATAGTCGGGCTGATCCGGGGCAAGATGTCAGACGGCCTTCCGTATGATGAAGCAATGAAGCATATTAAGTCAGGACTTGCTGAGATCTCGGCTTATGCCAAACCGAAGGACGTCAGAATACTGCTGGAGCCAATTAACCGGTATGAGATTGATTTGTTAAACTCTATAGGAGATGCATACGCTGTTGCAAAGGAATTCCACGATAATGTAGGCCTTCTCATAGACACTTTCCATATGAATATCGAAGAGCCCAACCTTACTGAATCCATTCGCAAAGCCCACGACCGCATCTTTCATGTGCATATAGCTGACAACATCCGATGGGCGCCTGGGTTCGGATGTCTCGACTTTCCGGCAATCGTCGGTGCGCTACGAGACATAGGATACAAAGGCTATTTATCTGCTGAAATCCTGCATGAGCCTGATTATGAAAAAGCGTTTAGAAAAACTGCCGAGCATATGTTGCCTCTTATTAAAGCAGGCAAGTAGCGTAAGATAAGGTTAATGGCGGAGGCTGCGGGCATGGCGTTCTGCCATGTCTGTATTGTTGTACAGGTGTTTGCAGTCTATTTAGAATAAACCCAATGGAATTCTTCCTCAAATCCCAGCACAACCAGGTATTGACACTGTGCAAAACAAGGTTACCTCAGTACTCTTGTCGAATTCCTCATCGAAGGCTTTAGCATGTCAAAAAGTCGCTCAATTCCTCTTTAAGGTGAATAGCAGTTGACCCAAAAGACACTGAAACTCTCCGTTGCACTTTTCATACTTGTAATCGGCGTGATCTTGACCGGCCTAAAACCCGGTTTGAAGGTTAGCTCCAGGCACTCTATTTCTGTGTACTCCTCTTACGTACCCAGAGAGCGCTCAGTGGATGATGATGGCCTGGTAAGCCCAAGCCAAGCTGCTCAGGTCGCAGAAAAAGGGCTTAGGTTCACGGAACGTACGGTAGGTGCAGGTGCAAATAACTCCAAGGAAGAACTGAGAAACCAACGACTGATTTTGGAACCCGAAGACAGAGGCGATACAGATGAGGCCGGACAAGAGGCGAACTTAGATCGGAAAGGTCCCAACGCGGAACGTGCGACTTACGTAATATATATAAACTGGGACGGGTTTGCTTACCGGTATTACGAATGGGCCAACGCCCCCGGCGCGCCGGGAACTCCGGCCCTAAACTACCTCGCGTCAAGGGGTGCCGTGTTCACGAATGCATACAACGGATTTCCAGGCACGACAGTCCCTATGCAAACCAGTATCGTCACAGGTGCTTGGCCGGCAGTCCACGGCAATATCCATGTTTATTACGATCTTGTGGAAAACGTGGTAAAGCAGATGAATCGGGAGAACCTGTCTGAGACCATCGGAGAGGTTGTAGCCGAAAGAGGCCTTTCGTCTGCTTCGGTCCAGCAGTTTGCGCTTAATGGCCGTGGTACCTGGCATGATAACCCCCGCCACCTATATGTGCAGCCTTCCGGCCCATGGCATACCAGGGTAGCTGAAGCTATACGAATCCTCAAGCAGGAAGAAGTTGCCGCAGGAAATGGGCAAAAGGTAATCGTTCCTGAGATCCCCAGGTTTTTGGCGATATATGCTGATGATCTGGATGCAACCGGTCACAATCTGGGAATCGGCTACGGTTTCTCTCTTGCCCTCAGCTACGAGGCATGGAAGGAGAATCTCATCAAGAAGCTGGCATACATGGATTCAGGGCTGGGACTGCTTATTGATGCCCTTAGAGAACTGGGTATCCTGGACCGGACTGCAATTATCCTTACAAGCGATCACGGGATGTCTCACTTTGAGGGTAAGACAAGCCTGCCTGATGTCTTGGAGACATTGAGTACACTGGGCTATACTGTCCAGGTTCTTTCTCAAGGAGAAAAAGCCTCTCCAAACACAGCTATAGTCCTCGTAGGAGGAAATCTTTCTTTGCAGTTCTATTTCAGGCGTGAGATCGCCTTGGACGAGTATAAAGGGATCATCAAAGCGCTCGAGGAGAAGCCCTATTTCGGGGGATATATGTCCATGGATGAGCTTGCTAAGGCAGGGGCTCATCCTGATTTCGGCTCTTTGTACATCTGGGCAAAACCCCCCTTCCACTTCAGCGACAGGGATCTCTTCTTACGGGTAGGGGGGAATCATAATTCAGGTGACCTATCGTCACGCCATGTCTTTATGCTTTTCTCGGGGGCGGGCATAAGACAGGGTATTATTGTTGAGGAGCCGGTAGCCATCATCGATGTGTCTCCTACCATATCCTACCTATTAGATGTAAGGCAGCCTGCTGATTCACAGGGCAGAATCCTTGAAGAGGCAATTGCCCGCCACCGCTGATCCCGCAACAGAGCAGGGGTTCGTTCATTCTGTCTTTCTATTCGCGTTCATAAGGAACACCGAGAGCTTGAGGGGCTTCGTTCTTGTACGATGCTGAACGTGCTGTCGTGATTATCAAGACTGCAATCGTAAAGATGTAAGGCATCATCTTGAGCACAATGGGAGAGATGGTTGCTCCTACCACCTGTATTCTGAATCCAAGTGCTTCAATCCCGCCGAACAGATAAGCTCCTATCATTGCTCGAAGGGGATTCCATACAGCGAATATGACAAGGGCAATAGCTATCCATCCGCGCCCTGCAGTCATTTGCTCGATCCAGCTGGGTGCGTATGCCAGGGAAAGATATGCGCCTGCGATGCCTGACAGCGCCCCACCGATGATCGTGTAGGTATATTGAACAAAGGAGACGTTAATTCCAAGAGAGTCAGCAGTTCGCGGGCTTTCGCCCACAGACCGCATGTGCAGGCCTGGCCTTGTCTTGTAGACGAAGTACCAGAGGAATGCTACAAGAACATAAGAGCCGTATACTAACAGGTTGTGGTTGAAAAACATCGGCCCTAGAACGGGTATCTTTGAAAGTCCAGGAATAGGAATGGATTTGAAGCTGACAGGCGCTGCTACACCGATTATCGGTTTGCCCAGGTAACCGCTGACACCGGTAGCGAACATGGACAAAGATAATCCGCTTACCACCTGGTTTACCTTAAGTGTCACCGAGAGGAAAGCATGTATAGCTGCGATAATGCCTCCTGCAATAGCAGCCCCGAGTATCCCGGCAGCAAGATTTCCGGTGGCCACTGTAGCAAGGAAACCACTGACTGCTCCGACCAGCATTGTCCCCTCTACGCTCAGGTTTAGGATGCCTGCACGTTCAGTAAGAATCTCTCCCAGTGCGGCATACAGTATCGGTGTACCGGCTTCAACTGCAGCGGCGAGCACTGCAGTGATAAATCCAAAAGTAGTCTGTGTCATATGTGATTACCTCCTGAATCATCTCCAGAGGTCGGATCATCTAAGTCAATTGCGAATCACTCTGATCCTGTACTGTGCAAGAGCTTCGACGCCTAGCACAAAGAACAGCAGAGAACCTTGGAGCATTGTAGCGATATCTGCCGGGATTCCATAGATTTGCACTGAGTATCCTGCGACGAGAAGGCCTCCAAAAAGAAGAGACACTATAATTATGCCTATAGGGTGAAGCTTCGCCAGGAAGGCGATGATAATCGCTGTGTAACCGTAGCCCGTCGAGACTTGAGCCTGAAGCCTATGGATAATCCCTGATACCTCGCACATTCCTGCGATGCCTGATATCGCCCCGCTAAGGAGCATGACGAGGATTATGTTTCGGGAAATGTTCATTCCCGAATAACGGGCTGCGGAAGGATTTTCCCCTATAACGCGTATTTCATAGCCCCATTTGGTCCTCGACAACAAAAGCCCTACTCCCAGGGCAGCAATGATGCCGAAAATGAGTCCCCAGTGGATCCTGGTGTTTCCAAAGGTTGGGAGCCATGCAGCCTTGGGAAACACAGGGCTGAGAGGGAACAGAAAAGCTGTCGGGTCTCTCCACGGCCCGTAGACAAAGTACTCTACCCAGAATATGGCGACATAGTTCAGCATCAGCGTGGTAAGGATTTCGTTTACACCCCAGATAGCTCTCGGAGCTGAGCCAAGGAAGGCCCAGATGCCGCCTGCTGCGGCAGCAGCTATCATCATTGCCGGGACCATTATATATTTGGGCAAGCCGGTAAACGTCAGTGCCACCCAAGATGCAGCCAAGGCCCCCATATAAATCTGACCTTCGCCCCCGATATTCCAGAGCTGCATCCTGAATGCCATGGACACGCCAACTGCAGAAAGGAGCAGGGGAGATGCCTTGACTAAAGTTTCAGTAATACCGTACCTGGTTCCAAACGTATCCTTGAACATTATTTTGTATACTGTAATTGGCGAATATCCTGTGAGTTTGAGAAAGATCGCTCCGAAGAGCAAAGCCAGAGCAATGGATATTACAGGTGTAACCGCATTCCACCAGGCAGGTGTCTCAAGCCGTTTCTCAATCCGAATCCTAAACGAACGTCCCGGTACAGTATCCTTCTTCTCACAAGTTGCAGTAGGTTCAGACATTATGTAAGCGCCTCCTCGTGTTGGACGTCCCGGACGCCTGCCATCAAGAGCCCGATACGCTCGATATCCCATTCATCGCGGTCAAGGGTTCCCATGATCTTTCCTTCATACATTATCGCTATCCTGTCGGATAAGCGCATCAGCTCTTCGAGATCCTCAGATATCAGAAGAATAGCTATCCCCTGGTTGCGCTGGTTAATGAGAATACTTCGAATGGCTTCAGCTGCCCCGATATCAAGGCCTCTCGTGGGATAGGCTGCTATCAGCAGCTTAGGGTCTGATGAGATTTCCCTTCCTAAGAGCAGCTTCTGGGCATTGCCTCCGGACAATAGCCGAGCCCTGCTATAAATCCCGGCACACTTCACCTGGAACTGTTCTACCAGTCCCTGAGTTTGGCGTCTGGCAGCATCGTAGTTGATAAACGGTCCTTTGCACATAATGCGTGTCCGATAGGACTTCAGAATGACGTTATCTACCAGGCTTAGATTAGGCGCCATGCCTGTTCCGTACCGGTCTTCAGGTACAAAACTTACTCCACTGTTTATGACCTCCAGTGGAGTTCTGTTCGTGATGTCTTGCCCGAGAAGAGATATTGTCCCTGAGGTGGTTTTTCTAAGACCGGTGATGACTTCGGTCAGTTCCCGTTGTCCGTTTCCGGCGACACCGGCTATGCCCAGGATTTCTCCTGCCTTGACTTCAAGGGAGACTCCGTCCAAGGCCACTGTGCCGCGATCTCCGTACGCAGTGACGTCAGAAAGTGTTAGGACAGGAGCGGTTTCAAGTGCGGTCTTACCGGGAAGAGTAGGAGAGTACTCTTTACCGACCATAAGACTGGCAAGCTGTCTTGAGGTTACATCCGTTTTATCGGCAGTCGCTGCTACACGGCCTGCGCGAAGTACTGTGACTCTGTCTGCAACTTGCATTACTTCTTCGAGTTTGTGAGTGATAAATATTATAGAGCGTCCGGTTTCTTTCATCCGTTCCAGTGTTGCGAAGAGTTCTCGAGTTTCCTGGGGGGTAAGGACTGCTGTGGGTTCATCTAGTATGAGGACGTCAGCGCGGCGGTACAGCATCTTTACAATCTCAACGCGCTGCTGCTCTCCTACGGACAGCTGCCAGATTTGCGCTTTGGGATCCAGTTGAAGGCCGTATTCTTTGGACAGGGCCAAGACTTCATCTTCAATAGCAGCCATATCCAGGAGGAATCTGGGAGTTGACATTCCCAGGGTTATATTTTCAGCTACAGAAAAATTTTCCACCAGACGAAAGTGTTGGTGGACCATGCCGATACCGGCTTCTATCGCGTGTCTTGGCGAACCTATTTGTATTCTTTTGCCTTTTACAAAAATCTCACCTTCATCCGGCTTGTAAAGCCCGGACAGGATGTTCATAAGAGTGCTTTTTCCGGCTCCGTTTTCCCCGAGAAGCGCATGGATTTCACCGCTGCGTACACAGAACGTTACATTCTCATTGGCAAGCACGCCTGGGAAGCGTTTGGTAATCCCGTGCATTTCAACGATATTTCCATCTTCTTGAGGCATTTGCCACCCTCCGTGTTGAAGAGGAAGGCCGACAGGCGTCGTCGGCCTTCCCGAGTCATGGCAGCTCATAAAGAAGTTGTTAGAAGGCTGTGTTGCAGTATCTTCTTAGTTGAGCGTACCTTCTACTCCTTCGACGAACCAGTCGAAGCTGAGAAGTTCAGCGTCGGTCATTACCTGTCCGGGTTGAACTCTCAAGACACCCTGATTGTCCTTGATCGGCCCTTCAAACACCTTGAACTCGCCTTGAGCTATTTCCGCCTTCTTCTTAATGACAAGCTCTTTGATATCTTCCGGAACCATCGGGCCGTACGGACCTATGTCGACTACTCCGTCCTCCAGGCCGCCCCAGTAGTCATATGGCGATTTCCACGTTCCGTTCATTACTGCTTCAACACACTCAACATAGAACGGGCCCCAGTTCCATACGGGGTTGGTGAGCACGGCGTCAGGAGCGAACTGCCTCATGTCGGTGTTATAGCCAATGCCGTATACACCTGCTTCTCCAGCAGCCTGCTGCGGTGCAGGGCTGTTCTGGTGCTGGGCAATGATGTCACAGCCTGCTTCAATCAAGCTCTTTGCAGCATCTTTCTCCCTGGCCGGGTCATACCAAGTGTTTGTCCAAACGACTTTTACTACAGCGTCCGGATTTACGCTTCGCACACCGAGAGCAAATGCGTTAATACCTCTTACTACCTCGGGAATAGGCATGGCTGCAACATATCCGACAAGGTTGGATTCAGTCATTTTTCCTGCAACCATACCTGTGAGATATCTTGCTTGATATATTCTTCCGAAGTATATGCCGACGTTTTCTGCGGTTTTGAATCCTGTGTTGTGCATGAAGATTACATCGGGGTAGCGTTCAGCAACTGCGTGGACGAAATCCATGTAGCCAAAACTGCAAGCGAAGATGACTTTACAACCTGCCTCTGCCAACTGGGTCAAGACTCTCTCAGCATCACTTGATTCAGGCACATTCTCTACATAAACAGTTTCTACGTCAGGTAGCTTCTCTACAAGGTAAAGCCTACCTCTGTTGTGTTCGTAAGCCCATCCCATATCTCCGACTGGACTGGAATAAATGAATCCGACCTTGAACTTGTCAGAGGCTGCCGATATCCCACTCATACCAATAGCAAACATGGACAACATGGCAAGTGCGCAAACCAAAACAGTCCATCTTCGGAACTTCACGATGGCTTCCTCCCTTTAAATTGTTTATATACGCGGAGTTCACTCAACTGTTTATTTGCCCTTATCTCAACCCCCTAAAATCCCTGTCTTTCCTCTTCATATCTACCCAATAGCATAGGCATGGCAATTGATTTATTCGATATATACTGAAATATTCCTTCCAAGATGTAGTATAAGTTTACAAAAAATGAGTCCCCTGTAAAGG
>MTKW01007915.1_pt1 | contig 11765 bp, 13 predicted proteins | sample 1042761 | NCBI WGS metagenome assembly MTKW01 (sample SAMN06205366, study PRJNA360243) | anaerobic digester metagenome | biome: Wastewater treatment plant; feature: Anaerobic digester sludge; material: sludge; isolation source: anaerobic digester fed with sludge from wastewater treatment plant ...
ATGGAAGGCCTACACGCCTTAGTCTCCAAGGGGAAATCGAACGATATTATACAAATATCGGAAGCGTTGCATTCCCAGTGGTTATCCCGTTTGGTTGAAATCGTTGCAAGCAAACAAAGTATTAGGCTAATCTGCATAGCAGGTCCTTCGGCATCGGGTAAAACAACGACAGCTCAGAGATTGCGCATTCAGCTTCAGGTCTTTGGTAAGCGCTCCTTCATAGTTTCGCTGGATGATTATTTCGTCGAAAGAGATAAAACTCCCAGGGATGAGAAGGGAAATTATGACTTTGAAGCACTTGAAGCTCTAGACCTGGATCTTATAAATGATGATCTCGTTAGACTTCTCAGAGGCGAAGAGGTCGAGATGCCTCGCTTTAATTTTTTCACCGGCAAAAGAGAAAGAGGCCCAGCATTGAGATTGGGAAAAGAGGATATTTTGATAGTAGAGGGGATACATGGTTTAAACGAACTAGTTACTCAAAGTGTCCCTGAGGAGCAGAAGTGGCGACTCTATGTATCTCCTCTGACTGGCATAAATCTGGATCGCCATAATAGGACAAGTACTACTGACAATCGTTTAATTAGGCGTTTAGTAAGAGACAATCGAACCAGAGGAAAATCGCCTGAGGCTACTTTGCTTCAATGGCCTTCAGTAATAAGGGGTGCTCAACGACATATCTTTCCTTATCAAGAAAGGGCTCATGCAATGTTTAACTCTGCTACAGTTTATGAACTTGCCGTACTTAAGGGTTATGTTGAGCCTTTGCTTAGAAATGTGCACGAAGATTCGCCGATGTTTGGAGAGGCTCAAAGGCTTTTAACTTTTTTGCACTATGTGCCATTTATGCCTGCCGATGAGGTTCCAAATAACTCGATAATCCGTGAGTTCATCGGTGGAAGTTGTTTTGAATCGATCTGAAGTATTGCAATAGTTCGTGTCAATGCGAGGTTATTGCGTAAATGAAAAGAAATGACATGAAAGAAAGACTTAACCTAAAAATTTCAACTTTTAGAAAAAATAGTGAAAAATTAATCTTGATTTTTTTAATTTGTCTTTTCGTGGTGCTCAGTCCTTCACATGTTCAAGCTCAGACACATTTTAAGCTCGATGCAGAAACGCTAATTCTAACAGCGCAGAGATATTTTTCGATCGAGCTAGGATTATCTCCTGAAGAATTGCAAGATGTTAAGCTAGCAACTCATGTAAAATCCCATGAAGTAGCGGATATAACTTGGGTATGTCTCAAGGAGGAGCATCTTTTACTTGCACTCTCGGAAATCGATAAGATAGTACACGGCGGATGGGTAGTTGCTACGGGAAGAAATCCGGGACAAAAACAGCGAGTGGGAGACATGCGCACCCCCGAGGGCATATTTCAAATAGAATCTATCGAAGATGCTCGTCATTGGGGATTTTACGAAGATAGTGTAACAAAAGAACGAATCGGTTATGGTCCCTATTTCATACGGCTTAAGACAGGTTGGAAGGGCATTGGTATTCACGGAACCGACGAAGATCACCTACATGAAATAGGAAAAAATGCAAGCCACGGATGTATCCGCATGGCGAACGACAATCTTTTAGAGGTCGTTAAAATGGCCAAAATCGGTCAAAAGATCGTTATCCTGCCTAAGCTTTCTCAATAAATGAATGAATGCCTCCGATAATGTTAATGGGGCTACGGTTGGAGGTGGTGCCCATGGAGATCGGTCAAGTTAGCAGCATTGTACATGGCGAAGCTCTTAGAGACGTAGAGGGCGTTATTGCGATGACAATGCTAAAGAAGAGCCTTGAGTTACAGCAAGTTATGCTGCAGAAGATGTTTGAGAGTATAGGTATAGGGCAAAATATTAATTTGCTAGCCTAACGCCCCCCAAACAAGGCAGGGACTATCTAGTTCCTGCCTTGTTGTATATTATATTGGCGAGAGATCTTTTATCTCAGAGATGATAAAGTAGTACTCAGGAGGCGCTCGGTTTAAATCGATTGAGACATCAATCAAAGGCACAAAGGCAAGAAATATTGGCTAGAGGTGAAATGTATGTCCGTTACAATGGTAGACGTGGCAAAGGAGGCAGGTGTTGATAAGGCTACCGTTAGCCGCGTTTTGCGAGGAGACCCTAGAATATCTTTAAAGACCAGGGAAAGAGTATGGGAAGTCATAAGACGCTTAGACTACAAGCCAAATGCCCTAGCACGTGGCTTATCTGAAAAGAAGTCTGGTTTTGTATCCATTGTCTTCGAAGAACAGGAAGTTCCCCAGATGAATAAATTCCTTAAAGGCGTCGGCCGTATATTGGCTACTGTAGGCAAAGAGCCAATAGTATATGTGGCAGATGATTTTGATGCCAATTTCGTAAAGTCCCGTTCGATGGTTCATAAGGCGGAAGGCATGATTTGGATCGGAAACCCTCCATCGGATGTAAGTGTGCCAATGGTAATTATCGGTGAGACGGTGGATAATTATGTCTGTGTGTCACCCTTTTGGTCCGATACTGCAGAGGGGATAAAGAAGTTAGCTGCTGGAAGGCAGATAGCCTTCGTGGGAGAAACCAAGGTTAATTTAATTTTAAGGCGTGAACTAAAAGAGTATAGAGGCAATTGCGATAATGTCCTTTGGATCTGCGATGGGTCTTTGCCAGGTGGAATATCGCGGCTAATCTACGATGAGTGCGAAACTAGTTTAAGCAATGAAGGTCAAGGCGAAGAATTTTCAAAGGGTGATTTATTATTGCTATTTAACGAAAGAAATTACGCAAAAGCCCTAGGCGGATATTCCCTTTATTTTCCATCTTTCGAGATGGGGATTTTGGCTGCAAGACTTTTAATCAACGTGTTACGGCATCGAGAGGTTCCGTTTAAAAATTTGGTCCGTGTCACGATCGAGTAAGATAAGGTGCACTCTTAGCGAAGAAAGGAGAATTTGGTGAGCAAGAAAAGTTATCTTTTCTTTGTAATGGCAAGTTTGCTTGTGACGTTAGTGAGCATTTGCATTTCTCTTTCAGTGGGAGAAGTTCGCATACCAATAAAGGAAGTGGTAAGTGCAGTTTTTTCAAAAGCAACTATTCTTTTTTCTACAGACTATGAAACCTCCAGTGAAGTTTACAGCGCAATTCTTCTTTTTGTAAGACTTCCAAGGACACTTATAGCTTTTCTAGTTGGCTCNNTTTAGCCTTATCAGGTTATTTGCGTTCTTGGGGGGCATCCTAACCCTTTTTGGTGTATGGGCTTTAAGCCATAGGTCTCGCTCTGTGGATCCCACGAGGCTCATCTTATCGGGAGTAGTTGTAAGCAGCATTCTTCAAGCTCTAATGATGTTGCTTCAAACTTTGTTCCCTGAGAAACTTGGGGCTTTCTTTTTTTGGGTAATGGGGAGTTTTAATTCGGCAAGTTGGAAATGGCTGCCCGGTTGTCTTCTCGGGTCATGTGTGGCACTATTGTTTTTATTGTTGCATAGGGAGCTGGATTTGGTATCGCTTGGGGAGGGAAAGGCCGAAACTTTAGGGGTCGATATCGTGCGCGTGAGATGGATCCTACTCTGTGTGGCTTCCTTCATCACTTCATTAGCTGTTTCTTATTGTGGAGTCATAGGGTTTGTCGGCCTAATAGTGCCACATCTATTTAGAATGATAGTAGGACATTCCCACAAGCGACTTCTTTTTGCCTCTTGGATTGGCGGAGGTCTCATTTTGCTATGGGCAGATATCGCTGCTAGGGCTCTGGGATCTTTGCCAGTGGGAGTATTGACCATCCTCATCGGCGGACCAATTTTTTGCGTGCTTCTTTTTAAGTCTTCATGAATTGGACGGTGTTTTGGCATTGAGCAAGTCTGGACCTGCAAGACCGATAATACTTGATGCAACCGATGTCTCCGTTTATTATGGCGAGAAGGAAATTGTTCATAATGTCTCGATCGAAGTACAAAGCGGAGAATTAGTGGCAGTAATTGGCCCCAATGGCAGTGGCAAGAGCACCATGCTTAAGGCCTTTGCTAGGTTGGCTGACAAGAAAGGTGAAGTAAAGGTTTTAGGACAACCAATAGAAAGCTTGGCCCGCAAAATGCTGGCAAGGTCAATTGCATATATGCCTCAAAAACTGCAAGTAACAACGCCCTTTAGGGTTATGGACATAGTTTTGCTGGGACGATATCCATGGCTTCCCTTTCTTGGCAACTATGGCGTAAAAGATGTAGAAATAGCCCAACGTTGTCTTAGTGAAGTTGGAATGGAAGGCTTCGATGAACGTTTAATCACCACGTTATCGGGGGGAGAAGTGCAAAGGGTGTTCCTCGCTCAGTGTCTTGCACAAGACACGTCTTTTTTGCTTTTGGATGAACCGACTAGTGCGCTTGATCCGAAGCATTCCGTTGCGATAATGAAGGTACTGCAAAGATACATTAAAGGTAAAAAGGCGGCGCTTTGCGTGATGCACGATATAAACTTAGCGCTTCGTTTTGCTGACAAAATTGCGCTAATGAAGGAAGGCGTTATTCACTGCTTTTGCAGTTCTAAAGAGATTGATGCCAACATTTTAAGTTATGTATTTGACGTGCCTTGGCACATTGAAGAATGGCAAGGTGGACGTTTGGCAGTGCCGTTATAGCGGCTTTAAGGTGTTTTAAGGTGAAATTTAGCGATTTAGAGTAAGTTTCAGCTTCTCTTTCCACCCAATCACGCAGCCTGAATCCTAAATAGTCATAAGCGAGAAAAGAAGGTTCAAAGCAACGCCAGTGATCATGGCTATGGACACCATGATAAGCACGCTTTGAATTAATCTTTTTGCGCCTAACTCTTTGAAAAGTACTACGAAGGTGGCAATACACGGAAATGTCATGGCCAATACTACGGTAGCGACGATTAGTTGTTGTGGAGTTAGGTGCAAAGGCAGTAGTAATCCTACTGCTACATCCTTCCTCAAAAGCCCGAGAAGTATGGCACCCATCGCTTCTGGCGGAAGACCGAGCAGGTGGGCAAAGGGGCTTAAGATGTTTGATATAAAGGGCAAAGCTGGGCTGGAGTATAGTAAATTGGCGATGAAAATTCCTATTAACACCAATGGTGTCGCCTCAAGCAAAAACCCTGATATGCGAAACCAAAGTTTAAAACCCAGATCACGAAGGGATGGCAACCTGTAAGGCGGGATTTCCACAATGAGCTCCGGGCTATGTCCGGATAAGGTTTTATTGAGTATAAATCCCAATATCAACCACGCCAAGGAAAGGGAGACATATACCATAACAACATATCCCATGCCAAATGAACCTATTGCGCCAAATATCATGGCTTGAAGTCCGGCGCAAGGAATCGCGACAGAAATTAATGTTGCTGCGATGAATCGTTCACGCTCTGATTCCAGAACTCTCGTTGCTAAAATTCCGGGGACATTACATCCCAATCCCAGAAGAGTAGGAACTATGGCAAAACCATGAAGGCCTATTCTGTGGAGCAATGCGTCGAACAGGACGGCTAATCGGGGTAGATATCCTATATCTTCCAACAGCGAAAGAACTAAGTAAAAGGAGACGATGTAAGGAAAGACCATGGCGAATTCAACATAAAGTCCTGTAGATAGAATTCCAAAACTTTGTTCCCAATCCAGACTTCCGTCTATTAGATGCCCGATCAAAATATCGTGGAGAAAACCTGATCCACCAAGTGCGCTTGATATGGCACTCAAACACGGTCCCCATACTGAATTAAAAAAAGGTTCGAATAGGTAGCTTATTAAACCTTCACCAATAGCTCTAACCGCATAAAAGCTTAAGGTCATAACCAAGATACTTAAAAGCATTCCTGAGAGGGGGTGGACGCTTAAGTCTTCTAGCCGGTCACGAAGGGTATGATGTCTGTGCGTTACGATTTGGGCGCGCATTACTATATCACCAATTAAGCGCCAACGCTCGTCCTTGCTCATTGGCAGTATTAAAGATGGACGTGCTTCGTGAAGTGCTGCTTTTAGTGCTGAAATTCCTTCTCCCGTAACTGCAACGGTGGGTACCACTGGCACGCCAAGCTCTTCTTCCAGCACCTTTGAATCGATATGTATGCCCTTGTGCCTGGCTTCATCTATCATATTTAAAACCAATATGGAAGGGTAACCTTTTTCTAAAATCTGAAGAGCCAAATAGAGGTTTCTTTCCAATGCCGTTGCGTCTAAAACAATGACAACTATGTCTGCCCCTTCGTTTAAGATGCGAAGGGCTACTTCTTCTGCCTCGTTTGTGGGGTCTAATGTGTAAGCTCCGGGGACATCAATGAGTTTATATGTTTCTCCCTCTACTACAACTGAGCCCTCCAAGAAACTGACAGTAGTGCCGGGATAATTGGAAGAGATGGCGTGTAGCCCTGTTAAGCGGGAAAATATGGCGCTTTTACCCACGTTTGGATTGCCCATCAACAGCACTTTCTTGAGTTCGCGACCTACCTTTGCCGAGACTGGTGGATTTTTACCGTCCTTTCTCTTGCATTGCAAAGCCAAAGGACATTCGCTACATTGTGTCCCCATGACACATGAAGGAAACGTTATTTTTTGGAAAACATCATGGTCAAAGGTGTCAACTCGATTGCTGCTTTTCTCGTTCGTAAAGTGGTCTTCTTTTGCTCCTTTGTTTTTTTTCAATAATTTGTTGAATATACCGCGACAAGACACTTCATTCACTCCGAAAGATCATTTTCCACTGGCTTTACGATGATGCTTGATGCTGCCCCATATCCAATAGCAACTTGTCTTCCGTCTATATCTAACGCAACAGGACCACAAAAAGGCATGCCGTGAAGTTTTTTTATTTTTTTGCCCGGCCTGAGCCCCAACGCCTCAAGCCTCCTTCCACATTGACCCAGCGGTAGAGAAACAATCTCTGCAACTCGACCGCTGGCCAATAGAACAAGGGGTATGTTTTTTTCTCGTTCTTCAGCTCGTTCTGTCATGTACATGAATACTTCCTTTCATAATGTGATGCGCATTTATCGTCCCTTTTAGGATACAAAAGTTAGTTAGAAGAAGTTAGCCTAACCAAATTTATACCCTCAACAATAACTTGTCAAGGAAAACAAGACGGATGCCAAGAACTATGGCGACTTAAAAGGTTGGATGTATGATGATTTCCCTGTTCTCCGGATAGGTTATCTCGTATTTCACGGTTATCGTTTTTTCTTCTCCCTGCTTTAGCTTTAAGTTCCATGTATAAAGTCCCTTTTGCGTCATTTCTGTTGGTTTGGGGTCAATGTTTATTACGTCTACCTTTATGTCTTGATGAGTGCTAACGGGAATTCTGTCTATTACACTAACCGTTATTTCGCTTGAAAGTCCGTTTACTACGTGAATATCATATCCGTCTACGAGGGTTCCCTTGGTCCACTTCTCTCCGGATTTTGGTATCAAAGCCTCCTTTTTTGCCATTACCAATGGCACTCTACCCATAGACAAACGAAGACTTTCACCCATGCTCGTGGTTTGAATAGTTGTAATTCCTGTGGGTGTATGGTCTATCGAAAGATAAACTTTCCCTTCTAAAAGGGACTTATCTAGGGGGCTCGTTTGAGCAATGATCCAGGCCTGCGAATCAATTTGTGGCAAGCAGATTATTTCTGCATCTACTTTTCCGTTGTATCTTTCAAGCGGCAATATCGTAGGAGTCCCAGTTCCTGAAACTTGATCCTTTATAGTGTATACGAGACCAGGAAGGGATTCCTTCCTTGCGATAGCTTCTTGAGCAAAGTCTTCTGCTTTGGTGGAAAGACTTTTTATACTGATAGGTTCTCGAAACTCAACGATTAAGGGCGGAAGCTCCGGAAGTTCAACCTCATTTTGTGCGGGGTTGGTATAAAGTTTTATCTCTCCTTTCCAAGGAATTCCGGTTTTTTGCATAATTTCAGCCTTGAGGTCAAGCGTCAATGCTCCCTTTTGAGAGTCGTAATTTGCGTAATAAAGGGGTTGCCAGCCAGCCTCGCTGCTAAAGGCCCTGATGGTTATTTTTCCTTTTCCGGACGAAGACAGCTTTATGTTCGCGGCAAAGTCATTTTTTGGGCGAAGTTCATTCCAGCGATTCTGCAAAATTTTTAAACCCGCTTTTTGTTCTTCTAGTTTTATCTCTAAATTGCAAACTTTTTGTTCGATGTCATATCTTTCTTTTTGCAATTCCTCAATGATTTTCATTCCCTTAGAAGTATCAAGTGGGAGGACAGTGTTTTCAAGTATTTTCGCGGATTGCCTTAAAGCATATAGTTGGGACTCGGTTTCTGAAATCTGCGTCAACTTTAAGCTAATTTGATCCCTTAAAGCCTCTAGCTCCGGGGGAAACCATTGATCGAGAAAGATCATATCCCGCTCTAGCTTAATTATATTGACGCCGTTATCGGGATGTACGGATATGCTGTTAGGATCTATTGATGGAGGAAGGATAACATTTGTCTCTCCAGGGGGTACTTCAAAGTAAAGAAAGGCGCCTTCAGGAAAGACATCAATCTTAGACGGAGCAAGCGGGGTTAAAGCATTCCCCTGGGCACTAAGAGTATATATGCCCATCAGTGCCGTAAAGACCATTACGAGTAAACATGTTAAAAAGCTTCGTTTCTTCATTAATGTCAACTCCTTTGATCAATTTTTGCTTTAAACCTATCAAAGAGAAGGGAACCTCTCATCGGAACCACCGCTTTGACGTGATTATATTAAAATAAAGGAGGAAAATGCGGTAGGTTATATTTACGATTAAAAGATCGTGCTAATATTAACTAGCTAGGACATAATGGTAGCATAAATTTAGAAGGTATGGCGCGGCAAAGTTAAATAGGAGTGGATTAAAAAGATGAGAGTAAAAAGCAAAAGTTCTGGTGCGGTAGTTTTTTTGCTTGAAGAGGGTAGGCCTTTATACTTGTTGCTCAGAGCTTACAATAATTGGGATTTTCCAAAGGGTGAGATTGAGCCATCGGAAGATCCCTTAGATGCAGCTAAACGTGAGATTGCTGAGGAAACGGGATTAAAAGACCTACAGTTTTTCGATGATTACATCGAGACGCCCCCATACGGTAAGGGCAAGGTTGCCAGATTTTACATTGCCGAGTCTAAGTCTAAAGATGTCTTTTTACCTATTTCATCAGAGCTTGGACGCCCGGAGCATCATGAATATAGATGGCTTTCCTATAGCGGAGCCAGGGCTATTTTAAGCGACAGGCTGAAAGCTGTATTGGATTGGGCTCATAGCAAAATTTGTGCTTATATAATCTTTAGGTCATTTGGAACAGATTTTAGGAATTAAAATGTAATGTGCACTCAAGAAAGGGGTGATGATCGTGTTAAATTGCGGAATTATTGGACTACCTTTATCCGGAAAGACGACGATTTTTAATGTAGTGACTTCCGCTGGTGCTGAGGTGAAATCCTATGCAGGTGGACGCATGGAACCGAACCGTGCTGTAGTAGATGTGCCTGACTCCAGACTGGAAGAGCTTGCTCAAGTTTATAAGCCCAAAAAGGTGGTTCCCGCCCAGATAGAATTCGTTGACCTTGCGGGACTTTCAAAAGATGCGAGCAAAGGCGCCGGCTTGGGCAATGCCTTTTTATCTTTCGTTGCCGAATCAGATGCGTTAATTCACGTTATAAGGTGTTTTGATAACCCTGAAGTTCCTCATCCGGAAGGAGATATAAACCCTGTCAGGGATTTCGATATAGTAGAGACCGAGTTGATATTTAGAGATCTGTTGGTCATTGAAAATCGATTGGATAGACTTGCAAAAAAGAAGGTTTTACAAAAAGAGGAAAACGAAGAAAAGAAATTGCTTGAGAAATGCCACTCCCATCTTTTTTCGGAGCGGCCTTTGCGAGAGCTTGAACTCACCGCTGAGGAACTTAAAAAAGCCAAAGGTTTCTCTTTTTTGACGCTTAAACCAGAATTGATCGTCCTAAACCTAGATGAAACACAGATGACCGATGAAAGAATCCCAGGCTACAAGGAGATGGTGAAACTCGTTTCGGATCGTGGCCTTTCTCTTATCAAAATGTACGGTAGAATGGAAATGGAGATGGCGGATCTTTCTTTAGAGGACCAAAAGGAATTCATGGAGGAGTTAGGAATAAAGGAAGTTGGCAGGGAAAGGCTCATACGGGAAGCCTATAAGATGCTCGGGCTGATTTCCTTTTTCACCATTGGGGATGATGAGGTTCGCGCCTGGACGATCCCTCAGGGCTCCACTGCATTGGATGCGGCAGGTACTGTTCATACCGATATGGCAAGAGGTTTCATACGAGCCCAGGTAGTGCATTTTGACGATTTTAAGGAGCATAGATTTTCAATGGCTGCAGTGAGGGAGAAGGGCTTACTGCGCTTAGAAGGCAAAGATTACGTCGTCAAAGATGGAGATATTATCGAAATACGATTTAATGTATAACACAAAGGTTTGGAGGGATGAAGTTGACTCATACTTATAGAGGCATAGCGATGACGATTGCTGGAAGCGATTCCGGCGGAGGAGCAGGGATAGAGGCAGATCTTGCTACTTTTCTGCACTTGCGTGTTTTTGGCACCGCAGCGTTGACAGCTGTTACTGCTCAGAATAGCTTGGGAGTACACGGGGTTTTTGACATTCCCACCGACATTATCAGGGCACAGATTCATGCTGTATTGACGGATTTCTCCGTCGGTGCGGTAAAGACTGGAATGCTCTCGAGAAAAGAGACAATTTCTGAAGTAGCTGAAAACATGAAGGTTCACAGGGTGGCCAAATTAGTCGTTGATCCCGTTATGGTAGCTCAAAGCGGCGATCCCTTGATGTTTGGCGCTGCTGTCGATGCCTTAAAAGGAGAGCTTTTGCCTCTTGCTTTCATTGTGACCCCAAACATACCCGAGGCAGAAAAGTTGAGCGGCATGACAATTACCTCTGTGGCTGAAATGCAGGAGGCAGCTGAAGTGATTGCCGATTTAGGTCCGAAAGGCGTGCTGATAAAAGGAGGTCATCTTGAGGGGGCAAAAGTGGTCGATTTATTCTATTACGAGGGAAATTTTCATATTTTTGAGCAAAAGCGAATAGATACTCAAGATCACCACGGCACGGGGTGTACCCTATCGGCCGCTATTGCTGCGGAACTTGCAGCCGGAACTGACGTCCTTGAAGCTATAAAAAGGGCACGCGATTATACCAGGCTCGCCATTGAACATAGATTTAAAGGCGGAAAGGGATATGGATGCGTGGGCCACATATTTAAGATAGATTGGTTGGAACCAGATAATTAGGCTTTCGTTTTAATTGCGCTATTCGGCGGGAGGATGAAAAATGTCAGATCATAACGATGAATTTGACTTTGCTAAGGTCATAGAGGAGATGGTATCGCGGCGGCCGTTGGTATATCACATGACCAATATGGTGGCCATCGGGGAGCAAGCCAATTTGGCTTTGGCAATCGGAGCCTCGCCGGTCATGTCTTTGTATCCGGGAGAAGCGGTTGAGCTGGTCATAGCTGCCGACTCTTTAGTGATTAATATAGGAACTCCATCTAAAGAAGGGATTGAAGCGATGTTTGCCGCCGCTAGAGAAGCCCGCGAGCTTGGCAAGCCTGCTCTTTTAGATCCTGTGGGTTACGGGGCCACTAAAATGAGGATGGGCCTGGTGGAAAGATTGCTCGATACAAAGGCCTTTAGCGTCGTTAAGGGTAATGGGGCCGAGATCTCGCTTCTCGGTGGGGAAGAAGCTCAGGTACGTGGTGTTGANNTAAAAAGCGGCCATGAGTGGCTTTCCCTTGTCTCCGGCTCTGGATGTTATGTTGGCACTATG
>MTKW01007405.1_pt1 | contig 11761 bp, 11 predicted proteins | sample 1042761 | NCBI WGS metagenome assembly MTKW01 (sample SAMN06205366, study PRJNA360243) | anaerobic digester metagenome | biome: Wastewater treatment plant; feature: Anaerobic digester sludge; material: sludge; isolation source: anaerobic digester fed with sludge from wastewater treatment plant ...
TGCTCCGGCGTTCCGGATGTGCGCCGTCTGGTAAGGGATGACGCAATCGGACAGTAGATATCGTACAATCTGCACAGCTTGACAAGACGATGAAGGAAAGTGGCTGATGGGTGTGCTCTGATGGATATTATCTGGTTCGTACAGTTTAACCAGAGATGATCGGATTTTGTCGGCGTATACGATCTGTAGACACTCTGTAGATGCTGACGGCAAACGCTGTGACTCCGCCGGTTCTGCCTGTTGGACGCCATAGGTTTGCAGACAATGGATGGGATGATTCCGTACATGACGGGTCTGACAATTCTGTATGTGGTGGAAGTGATATGCTGTGTTGACTTCTGAGGAAGAGGCGCGCTATGCAAGGCAGATTGTGATTCCACAAATCGGAAAAGATGGCCAGGAGAAGTTGAAATCGTCTAAAGTCCTGATTGTCGGGGCAGGGGGGTTAGGATCCCCTTCCGCGATGTACCTGGCATGCGCCGGGGTGGGTACACTCGGTATTGTGGATGAGGACACTGTCAGTATCTCCAATTTGCAGAGGCAGATCCTTCATAGTTCAGACCGCCTTAGGATGAAGAAGGTAGAATCGGCAAAGCAGACGCTCGGACGTCTTAACCCTCATGTGCATGTGGAGGCCTATGACACGAGACTTGCCGGAGAATGCGCCGAAGATATAATCGCCGGGTATGACCTGGTGGTAGATGCAGTGGATAATCTGAGGACAAGATACATTGTGAATGATACATGTCAGAAGCTTGGGAAACCTTTGATAGAAGCCGGAGTTATGCATTTCGACGGCATGATCCTTACCATTTTGCCTGGGAAGGGTCCGTGTTTCAGATGTGTTTTCCCGTCTCCTCCGCCGGAGGACGTAGCCAGGACACCCCGGGAGATGGGTATCCTCGGTCCGGTTCCCGGCATTATCGGTTGTATGCAGGCTGTCGAGGCAGTGAAGGTGCTGCTTGACGTAGGCAACCTTCTTGTGGGGAGACTCCTTCTATTCAGCGGTTTGGACATGACTTGGAATGAAGTTAAGGTGCTCAAAGATCCTGACTGCGCAGCTTGTAGTAAAGAGTCTTCGTGAGGTTGTGAAGCAGTTGATGGACTCTCCGGCGCGCAGTGCACGATATTCTGCAATTTGGACTCCTCAGGTGGCTGATTTCCAGCCACCGATCTCCTGAAGATGGCCGATTTCCTGGGCCTCACATTTTCAGATTCAGTCCGAGTATTTTATTCTCTTTGGAAGTGGTCGATTTTCAACCACGTTCTTGGATTCGGTGCCTGAGTTTCGACCACGTTTCTTGAGGCGGGCTTTGGAGTGCCTGGAATTCGACCACCCTACCGCGTCAAGCATAAGGTTTTCAGCCACCTATCTCTTGGAGATGGCTGAATTCCTGCCACTGTTTTGGATTTGGTGCCCGAAATTCGACCACGTTTTCAGGAGCGAGCTTTAGGGTGCCTGAAATTCGGCCACCTGAACCGGGTCAGGTGTATGATTTTCTGCCGCTCTTTTAGAAAATGTGCCTGATTTTCCGCCACCCTGTGCAGAAAATTGCACGCTCCTAAGCGACTCCTGGGGCTCACTGCCTGAAAACCTGCCACATTTTTCGAAAACGTGCCTGGTTTTCTGTCACCTTTCTAAAATATGTGGTAGAAAATCATGCACCCCGAGAGTCCCGAAAAAAGCCGTGCCTGGATTTCTGCCACCGATCTGGCTTTCGGTGGTCGAAACTCGACCACCTCCACTGAGAATTTACGACTTTTCCGCTTGTTGTAAAAAATTAGGTGACAGTTATTCTGCCATCTCGGGAAGGCCGACGGAAAACGTGCCTGATTTTCAACCACGTTCTCGAAATATGTGGTCGAAAACCATACACCCAAAAGGCCCGAAAGAAGACGTGCCTGATTTTCGACCACTGATCGGGGCTTAGGTGGCTGAATTCCTGCCGCATGGGGCAGGCCTAGGATGGACGCGCCCTATTGTAGTCCACTGATCAGCGCTTAGGTGGTTCAATTGCCGCCACCCGAGGCGGGCCAGGAAGAATGTGTATGATTCTTGGCTACTCGTCAGAGCTCTGATGGTCGACATCTCACTGTATTCCGCAACGGGTCGTAAGATGCCCGGCCAATCCTTTAGAATACTCGGTAGACATCGTGAAGACTAAAGGAGACTCAGACATTAATGCTAAGCAACTGAGAATCAGATACTAATTGACATTGCCATAAAATGGTGATATGGTAGGCATGGACTACCATATTATGTTAAACATGTAGAATAATGTAAGAGCGCATGACGGCAAGTATGGACGTTCTAGGAACGAAGGGCCAAGCAACAGAGGACAGGTGTCTTTGGCGACTGTTATGTGGAGGGAAGCGATATGGACAGGCTGAAGGTGATTTTGGTTCATGACGGCACGAGCGGGAGTACGACAAGTTTGGATCCGGGCATTCTGCCTGAAGGCATAGAAGTCGTGGGTAGTCTTAGGATAGACGGACTGAGCGCAAGCAGAGGTGCCCGAGACGGGCCGCGACCGATTTCGGGTAAGGCCGGCCTGCATCTGGGGGTGAGTGAGAGTATTGCCGGCGTAGTCCAGCGAAACTCGAATCATGACGTATCCAGGAGAGTGTTTCCATTGAGTGAACCTGAAGAAATTGAGGCTCGCCCGGTGAGCCTTACCAGGACAGAACTGGAAGTCTTGAGACTATTGGCCAAAGGCCAGCAGAACAAAGAGATCGCAGAAGAGATGTTCATCAGTGTCAATACTGTGAAAAGCCATGTGTCCAGCATTCTCAGGAAGTTGCGTGTGAGGAATCGGGCTCAAGCTGTGAGGTACGTGTATAAGTGCGGTATGTGGCAATGATTCGTAATTTCCGGCAGTCCTCCTAAATCGTTCCGTCGAACTGAAAAAAGTCGTTCTTTTGGGGAATGGTAGTTTCTGCTAATACGCGNNATAAGATTTGATCTTGCAATTGATGGATTCTGTTTCACCTTTCCACTATGGGGTCACAGAATAACTATCGGCTAAGACCGCAGGGTGGGGGCAGGCGGTAGGCTCAAACGGGTTGCGGGCCTGTCGCCCGCCTGCCAGACCCGTCAAGGGAAGGTTTGCTTACTATAGCAAGCCGTAAAGCTCCCAGCTTCGTCTGTGGGCACATAAGGCCAATAGCCCGAGAAGTCTTGCTGCCAACACCAAACAGCCTAATCGTGAGATCCAAGAGATTTGCCAGGAGGTTTGCAGAAGGATCGAAGCTGCGAACTAGACCGGCCGTGGGACACACGGTATTAGCTTGGGGGTTGTGCGGCATAAGCCGGCAGCATGAACCAGGAAGCCCTGACTTCAAAAGCGGGGAGTTGTCAGGTGAGATAATACTGCCGAATGTGACGGTAAATTGGGGGGAGTGGCGCTGGAGCGGCAGGTGGTCACCATTTCAAAAGGCATAGAGGTGCTGGAACATGAAGGCCAGCGGGTTCTCATAAATCCCGTTAACCGGGAATGGATAAAGCTGGCGGATTATGCATATGATCTCGCTCTAAATCCGGAAGGGAAACCCGTAAGCCGTCTGATCGCTGATGAGGCACTGCGAACCGGGGCGGAACCTGAAATCATCAGGGCTCTCTTTCAGTATTTGAAGGAATACAGGTTTGTGGCTGAAGTCAGTGATGTGGTGACCCTCGCCCGCGCTTATCTTAATGTAACCGCCAGATGCAACCTGACGTGCCCTATGTGCTACTTTGCCGATAATGATTTGCCCGGGCATGCCGAATCGTCATCGGAATTGTCATATGAGGCTTTATGCTTGACTATTGATGCCTTGGCCAAGACAGACCTGAGCAACCTTGTGATAAGCGGAGGAGAGCCCCTCCTCTACCAGGACTTTTGCAGGATACTCAATTATGCCAAAGAAAAGATTTCGCGGATCACGATTCTGACCAACGGAACGCTGACTACAAAGGAATATGCAGAACATATATCAAAGGCTAATGCCAGGGTGCAGGTGAGCATTGAATCTGCTAATTCACGGGTTCACGACAGTATTCGCGGTCGCGGCAGCTTTGATAAGGCAATTGAAGGTATCAAGATGCTGCTTCATGCAGGAGTTGACGACATCGAGATCGTTCAGACTCTTACAAGGGAAAGCATTAGTGAGTCGGAGAGCGTTGTCAAATTAGCCGGGAAGCTGGGTGTAGGCTATCATTTCAGCCTTTTTCTACCGGTAGGCAGGGGCACATGTCACATAGGCGACCTGGAAATTCCTGCAGACGAATTACTGAGGCACTTCGTTAGAATATGCAGTGAATCGCTTGAAGGAGGACGAGGATTAGGACCCCATGCACATGAAATACGTGACACGGCACATTCCGGTGACTTGATACCTCCCTCTGGCTTTGCGCCTCCTGTTGAACTTGTTGTCAAACAGCGATGCGGTGCAGGCAGTTCAATTATCAGCATTGCGCCGGACGGTAAGGTGTATCCGTGCCCGTTACTGCATGCTGAGGGTATGGTCTTAGGGGAGTTGCCCAAAGAGCCGGTATGGGAGATTGTCAGAAGAGGCACGAGCAAGATTCAAGATGTCGCCGGCCTTCGGGAGTGTTCAGATTGCGATGTAGCTCTCTTTTGTGGGGGCGGATGCCGCGCAAGAGCGTTTGCTCATACAGGGGACGTGTCTTCGAAAGACCCGTATTGCGAATTCTACAGGCGTATCTTCCTTGCTGTGCTGTGGGAGTGGCGAGACGACAAGACCTTTTCCGATAATATGGACGCGATCTTGTCCTGTATTAGGGAACGGGAATGAAAGGCTGTGACTACTCCGACTTACGTCCTTCTTGGGATCTCACTTCTTGTAAGGATCTTCGTGTCTTACGAAGCGCGAGAACGAGATGGTTTTACTGACGCTACGCCTTTTGTGGTTTGTCTTTCACTGGTATTGGCCGGACTTATACATTTGGGAAATCCCTTGAATATCTATGGTCTCAACGTATCGTCGTTACTTAAGTGTCCTTGGACGGCTCTCTTTTCTCTTTGGACAATTGCATTTGTCATAGGCAGGGTGGCGAATGCTCTCATTCTTCAGCCTACATCGGGGTTTCGGAAGATGGTGGCCGCCGGGCATGCAAGTCCGGGCGGAGTCTATCTTTCCTTAAGAGACTACCCAAAACACTTTGGGATAATCCTGGGACTGCCCATGATTTGCTCCCAGACGTTCATGGAGGAGTTCATATTCCGAGGGTTGTTGGTCTCATTCGGTNNCTGGTTCATTTCATCCCTGCATTTTGCTGCTTGAGAGGAAAGAGTATTTGGATCCCACTGTATGCGCTTATAATGCCGACCACACTGGGGATGGTCTTTTGCGTCTTAAACCAGGTATCATGTTCGCTTTGGCCAGGGTGGATCGTCCATTTCAGCCTAAACTATGCAGGGTTCGTGTGGGATAGGATAGCCGGGACGTGGGAGCGATACGGCCTTGGATGAGGCTCTTGGGGGGATGAATTACGTCCTACGTTGAGTTTTCTGATGTAACAAAGGTATACAGAGATTTTCGGGGCAGACCTTTGGCTACGGGAATACAGGGGCTTTCTTTCGCAATCCGTGAAGGCGAGACGCTGGCACTCCTCGGGCCCAACGGAGCGGGCAAGACCACAGTCATCAAGCTCCTTGCAGGCCTCCTGATTCCCACTTCTGGAAGGATTACAGTCGGCGGGGTCGACGTGGTAAGAGAGCGGAAGAAAGCCTTGGATAAGGTAGGCGTGATGTTAGGCGATGCTCGCTCTATCTACTGGAACCTGCGTGCCGGCGATAATCTGGAGTACTTTGCTGCGCTAAGGGGGATCTATGGCAAGAAATCAAGAGACCGTATCAAGGTTTTGGCGAGGCTATTGGATTTTGAACATATTCTCACGAGACGTGCGGGCGAGTTGTCCCGCGGTATGCGCCAAAGGGTGCTCCTTGCCATAGCCTTGCTGCCTGACCCACGCCTATTGATACTGGATGAACCTACATTCGGGTTGGATGTCGCGTCCCGGTATGAGATACGGCAGCTTCTTCGTGAAGTTGCAACAGAAAAGAGATGCGCGATTATTATCGCCACTCATCAAATGGATGAAGCTGAGGAGCTCGCCAGCCACGTTTGTATTCTCAACCAGGGTAAGGCAGTGACAGTCGATACCATGCAAGGGCTGATTGCGAAGATGAGTTGGACGAGAGATGGTCAGGCCCAGTCTGCCCCTTGGCTTGAAGGGGTTTTTCTCGAGATTATAGACGCCATGGACAAATCCGCAGACATCCGGCGGCACGATTTCGGCAAAGAAGGGCTGGGGATATTGCATGACAGCCGCGGCTATCCTCCTGGCTGAACTGAAAAGAGGCCTGAGAAACCACTTGGCATATCCGGTCCAAGCTGTGTGTGAAGTCATTACCGTGATTTTCATTGCAGTAGCTGTGCCGTCATTGCTGGAAGGGTCGTTTCCTCGGGGCATTTCAGGGGTTGCAGTGGAAAACCCCGAAAAGATCGTGGCGCTCACCGTGGTCTTTGTTGCCCTTATCGGCGTGCAGATTGTCCATCGAGTGGTGAGGGAGGAATCAGACCTTGGAACCCTTGAGCAATTGTGCCTTGCGCCTATTGGGTTGCCTTCGCTTATAGTGTTTCGTTGCATTGCTGACACAATTAGGATGATGCCTATTGTGCTCATGGTCGCAGGGATGGTGTCCCAGAGTCAACAGGTAGGCTGGATTCTCGTTACGGTGTCTGCGATTGTCCTCTTCATGAACATGGGTATGCTTGGCATAGGGTTCTTCCTGGGTTCTCTCACGCTCATGGCAAAGCGCCTGGGTTTCATCCCAAACCTTGCAAGCCTTGCGCTATTGCCTTTGGCTTTGTCTCCTTCGGGCGAATTGCCGCAAGCAGCGGCCATGCTGGGTTCAGTTTTGCCGTTTGCTCACGGGGTGAGACTGATGGGGCCTGTGATTAAGGGCTTTCCTGTTACCCTATGGATATCAAGTCTTGTGAAGCTCTGCATTTTGAGCGGTTTGTGGCTTACCGCAGGCATCCGGTGTTTCGTCATGGCTGAGAGATTCGCAAAAGACAGGGGACTGCTTGGGAAACATTGAAAGAGACTTCGCAAGGGGGGATCTTGTTGAGCGGTGACTGCTTTGAATTTGGGCTGATGCAAGCATGCTTGAGCTTGAGCCGCATATGCGCAAAGGAGGCAACCGAAGTGAATTCACCCGGTTCCAAGTTGACTTTCATTCAGCATGCAATCGGTTTTTTGAATATCGCCTACCAACTCAAGCCTTCTTTGAATAGGCCTTTTGCTGTGAGGAGCATCAATAAATAGCAGGAATCGACTCCCCGTTAGAGAAGAATCAGAATGAGATTTCGCTGTGCCCGAACGGGGGGAATATAGTGTTCAAACGAGTTTTGTCCATTGCTGTGTTAGTTGTGCTAGCTGTCTTAGTTATCGGCTCACGTCAGATCGCAGGCATTTTTACTGATATTCTATGGTTTGACAGCCTTGGTTACCTAGATACATTCTTGATTCCTGTTTTATGGAAGGTCATTGTAGGCCTCATCACAGGTGTGGCATCCTTTGTATTCCTATACGCCAATCTGGGTTTTGCAGCTGGAAGCATAGGCAGATCCCAACGCATCGCGGAGCGCTTTCCTGACGCTCCTCCCGGGCAGATTGCCAGATCCATCCGGCGCACATTCTTGGTTTTTGCGCTTGTGGCTGCGGTGCTTGCAGGAGTTGCCATGTCATCTCAGTGGATGACTGTCCAGAGCTTTCTCAACCGAACTGCTGCAGGTGTCCTTGATCCTCTTTTCAATTTGGATGTAGGTTTCTACTTATTTGACTTTCCATTCCATCTCATAGCGTACCGGCTGCTCATCTTTCTTGTAGGCACGACTCTGGTGGGGAGCTTTATTCTTTATGTGTTCTCAGGTTCTGTCCGCATAACGGGGCTATGGAAAGGTGAGGGAGAGGGAGCTGCCAAGTTTCATCTTGGCTTNNGCTTGTAAGTGTATTCGTCCGTAGCAGAAGGCTGTTGATTGCCACGTTCGTAGTGTTTATCGCCTGCTCGATTGTCCTGGGTAGCGTGTTCCCTAACCTCGTCCAGAAGTTTGCAGTTGAGCCCAGTGAGTTGTCAAGAGAGTCACCTTATATTGCGCATAATATCGAGGCCACGCGGAAGGCTTTCGGCCTCGACAGAATAGGCGTCAAGTCCTTGGACGTCAATCACGATTTAACATTCGAGAAGTTGGCTGAGGAGCACAGGGACACAATAGAAAACATCAGGCTTTGGGACTGGCGCTCGCTGGGTCAAACTTACGGACAGCTCCAGGAGATTCGGGCTTATTATGATTTCAATGATATAGACCTGGACAGATACCAAGTAGGGGATAGGACCAGACAGATGGCGTTATCAGCCAGGGAATTGTCTGTGGAGCTCCTTCCGGCACAAGCGAAGACCTGGGTCAGTGAGCACCTGGTGTATACCCACGGCTATGGACTTGCCATGAGTCCCACCAACGAGGTATCAAGGGAAGGCCTTCCCAAGTTTGTCATCGCAGATATCCCACCGAGATCGTCTGATCCCGGGTTTCATGTGGTTCGGCCGGAGATTTACTTTGGCGAAAAGACCAATGATTACGTCATAGTCAATACTGATGCGAAGGAGTTTGATTACCCTGAAGGCGACTCCAACGCATACGCGGTCTATGAAGGGACAGGAGGAATCAAACTCTCGTCTTTAATGCGAAGAATAGCTTTTGCGCTCCGCTTTGGCAGTTCAAAGCTGTTATTCTCTGCGGATATCGGTCCAGAGAGCCGTGTGCTGTTTGACCGGAACATAAAGGACCGGGTGATGAAAATCGCGCCGTTCCTTAACTACGATGAAGATCCCTATCTTGTCCTTATTGACGGCAGGTTGTTCTGGATATGGGATGCCTATACCATGAGCGATCTCTATCCATACTCGCAGCCTGTCCAAGAAGGTTTCAACTATATCCGGAATTCTGTTAAAGTCGTGATAGACGCATACAACGGCGATGTCACATTCTACTTGTTCGATCCTTCTGACCCTATTGCCGGGACCCTGTCCAAGATTTTTAAGAGTCTGTTCAAGCCTTTTGACGACATGCCTGACGCCCTTAAGGCCCATGTGCGCTATCCTGCGGATCTCTTTGAGATTCAAGCACGGGTGTTGTGTCTCTATCACATGACTGCACCTGACGCATTTTATAACAGGGGAGACAACTGGGAGTTTCCCGTGGAAGTCTACGGGCAGGAGCGCGTCGAGGTATCCCCTTATTATGTGTATATGAAAACACCCGGGGAGGAACAGGCGGAGTACCTGTTGATATTGCCGTTTGTCCCTTCCGGCAAAGATAACATGATCGGGTGGCTCATGGCCAGGTGTGATGTGCCTCGCTTGGGAGAGCTGGTTTTGTACACTTTCCCCAAGGACAGACTAGTATATGGGCCGATGCAGATCGAATCCAGAATAGACCAGAACCCTGAAATATCTCAAGCCCTGACTCTCTGGAGTCAACGTGGATCCAAGGTCGTCAGAGGGAATCTCCTGGTGATTCCGATTGAAAGGTCGCTCTTGTACGTAGAGCCTCTTTACCTTCTGGCTGAGCGGAGCGAGTTGCCTGAGTTGAGACGGGTCCTTGTGGCGTTCGGAGATTCAGTTGCTATGGAGGATACGCTGGAGGAAGCCCTTAAGGCAGTGTTTGCCGCAGCATCCGGGACTGTCCGAAAAGCAGAATATGCGGAAGATGTAAAAGCTCGAGAGGGCGTAGAACCTGCCATTGAAGGTGTTGTGACCGGGGTAGGTGATCCGGATTCGGATGTGGACGTGACTGTGCAAGCACTGGTGAAAGATGCAGTGAAAGCTTACGAGGAAGCTGATGAGTATCTCAGCAAGGGGGATTTCGCAAGATTCGGGGAATCCTTGGCCACGCTGGGAAGACTGCTCGAGGAGTTGAAAGAGAGGACGGAGTAGGTTTGGCAGAAGTTGTGGTGGAATCAACCGGTGATGATGTACGGTTTTCGAAGATAGCTCCATTTAGCCTTAAGGATACTCTCATGTGTGGACAGGCATTCAGGTGGCAGAGCACAGGCAATGATGTCTGCGCGTATACCGGTGTCGTTAGGGGTAAAGTTCTCAGAGTCAGGCAGGAAGGCGAATGCCTGATTTTGGAAGGCCCGACAAATGAAGACAGTGTGGCCATGACCAGGGATTACTTTGCCCTTGATGTTGACCTGGGAGAGATCGAGAGAAGGCTCAGGGAAATTGACCCTGCACTCGGCACTGCAATTGACTTCGCTCCGGGGATACGTCTTCTCAGGCAGGATCCTTGGGAAGCGATGGTGACATTTATCATTTCAGCACGAAATTCCATCCCGCTCATTCGTCGCTCTGTGGAGCTGTTGGCTGAGAAATACGGAGACCCGATTCCTGAAGGACGCAACGGAGATGCCTGCGAGGCGTATTTTGCTTTTCCGAGTCCTGAGATGTTGGCGGGAGCTGACATTGAAGGGCTTCTGCAGTGCAGGACCGGTTTCAAGGCACCCTATATAAGCGAGGCTGCAGAACGAATCGCATCCGGTGAATTTGACCTCGCGGGAGTCGGGGATCTGGAATACGCTGAGGCAAAGAGCAGGCTGATGGAGTTTCGGGGAATCGGGAATAAAGTAGCTGACTGCATTCTCTTGTTCGCGTTCGGGTTCTATGGTGCATTCCCCATAGATGTGTGGGTTACCCGAATCATGCGCTATTTTTTCTTCGACAGCAAGAAAGTGCCGCTCCGCGTCATTTCTGAATTTGCCCACGAAAAATTCGGTGACTTGGCCGGATATGCTCAGCAATACCTTTTCTATTATGCCAGGAACAAGCTGGGCGCAGAGATTCGTGGGCTGGAGTAGGTGTTGAGTTCTTCCTAAGAATGGATGGTAAGTGATGGGAAGCACGGTTTTTGTCGATAAGAGCAGAAGGAATCGAATGCGAGCGTAGAGAATTAAGTTACAACATATCTTCTTCGTTTTGCCTGCATTTTAACGATAATCCTGGATCAGGTTAGGAGGGATTTTATGGCTGGAAAAGTCCCATCGAAGAAGGAGAAAAAGAAACCTAAGAAGCAAAAATCTGAGCAGGTTAAAGCGCAAAACACAGCGAAAGTACAACTGATTGTTAAACAGTAAGCCTGTTCTTAGGTAATAAACCACAAAGGAGTAGAAGGGCGTGGCGCGTAGAAGACAAGGATTATTTGTTAAAGACATGGCTATAGACCTTGGAACTGCAAATTCCCTTGCATATGTTGCAGGACGAGGCGTGGTGATGATTGAACCCTCCGTGGTCGCAATTGATGAAATATCAAATGAGGTAATTGCCGTAGGCGATGAAGCGAAGAGGATGATAGGTAGAACCCCTGGTGCCATTCGCGCGGTGCGTCCCCTGAAGCAGGGGGTAATTGCCAATTTTGACATGACAAAACATCTTCTCCGCCACCTGATTGTGCGTGGCTGCAGAGGGAGAATGATTGTCAGGCCACGCGTTATCGTTTCAGTCCCTGCGTATGTAACTGAAGTCGAGCGTCGTGCGGTAATTGACGCGACGATTGAGGCAGGCGCAAGGGCTGCGTTTCTCATCGAGGAGCCGGTTGCTGCCGCTATCGGTGTAGGACTGCCTGTCCAGGAACCTACAGGCAGTATGGTGGTGGACATAGGAGGAGGTATGACCAACTCCGCAGTGATCTCCTT
>MTKW01013527.1_pt1 | contig 11754 bp, 9 predicted proteins | sample 1042761 | NCBI WGS metagenome assembly MTKW01 (sample SAMN06205366, study PRJNA360243) | anaerobic digester metagenome | biome: Wastewater treatment plant; feature: Anaerobic digester sludge; material: sludge; isolation source: anaerobic digester fed with sludge from wastewater treatment plant ...
AATATGTAGTTAGAATTTAATAATTTTAAATGGAATTTTAAAAATTGTTCTCATTTCTTTGTATTTTCCAATATAACTAAAAAGACAAATAACTTCTCACACTTCTCCAATAATTATTTCATTTTTTCTCTTTTTTTGAAAGAACCTCTATGTTTCAAGAAAAAATTCACCTATGATATTTTAAAATCTCTCTACCACTACCTCTTCGCTCCCCTTCCGAAATTTGACAAAAGAGAATGTATCATTTAATGTAATAACTACCACGGATTCTGAGGAACTCTAAGACCGGAGGGTTAGAAAAAAGAACTTTTAACCGCAAGGAAGAAGGTTCGAAGTTTTTCCGAGAGGAAAAATGGAAGTCTGATCCTGAAACACTGAAGAAGTTTATGAATAATAACCTTCCCAGTGAGATGAAGGCAAAAAGGTTCGTTAGAGTCCGTGGTTTTTTTGTTCTCTTTTACCTCACTTCTGATATAACAAGAACAAGCACACTTTAAAGATATTCACCCCAATAATTAAAGAAAGTAAACCCACTTCATGGTTGTTCGATATTTAGACTTTAATTCTCTCCAGCTTCGATCTTTAAATTTTCGCTCAAAAATATTGTTGAAAAAAGAGAAAATCCCATTATTAGCTAATTAAAAAAACATCCTAAGCATTGAATAGCTTTTGAAATTTAGATTACTTGAAAATCTTCCTTTTTGGCCAATCAAAGACCAAACAATAATTTATACAATTTTGTCCTGTCATAATTTTTTTTATTAGAAAGAGATTGCAGGAGATCAGCATATGAATAATGTATCAAAATTAAAAAGTTATAATTAACATTATTCTCTAATATATTGATAATTCAGAATTAATACTTAATTTTTATTTACACACAGAATATATAATGGTAATATGCTCCTAATACCGAATTAATTTGAATTAAGGAAGAAAAATGTATTATGGCAATAACTCTCGATCATATTGATAAAGCAATCTTAAGAGAATTGCAGGAAGACGCTTCCATATCAAACCTCAATTTATCAAAAAAAATTGGGCTTTCGCCATCAGCATGTTTGGCAAGAAAAAAGAACTTAATCGAAACCGGTGTTATAAAAAAATTTGCCACTATAGTTGATGAGAAAAAATTAGGTATGGAAGTCCTTGCTTTTGTTTTTATCAATTTATCACCTCTTAACAGAAAAACCATACATACCTTTTTAGAAGATGTTCATAAATACCCACAGATTCAAGAATGTTATACCCTTACCGGAAGCCATGATTATTTACTTAAAATTGTGGCAAAGGATATGATAAGTTATAGGAATTTTATCATCGATTCATTAATGCAGAATGCTTCAATCAGCTTTGTTGAAACAAGTATGGTTATTGGGGTCGATAAAAGGACTGTTTATGTACCCATTCATGAGGACGAGTAAATAAACCAAAAAAAGATTTGAATAGGAAAAAATTATAGGAGACACGAATTAGATATGAAAACCATGAACCCAGAACATATAAAAGTTATTCTGGACATAATAAATCAAAGCCCTTACTTAAAACTCCTATCAGTAAAAGTATATGAATTACAATCAGGCTATTGTAAGGCTGAAGTTGATCTGGGGAAAAGGCACCTCAATTCTTTTGGAGGAGCACATGGTGGAGTATATGCTTCCTTGATAGACACTGCTACATTCTGGGCGGTTTATTGTGACTTAAGGGAAAATGTGGGTTTGACTACCATCGACCTGAAGGTAGATAATTTAGCCACGGTTAAAGAAGGAAAGTTAGTTGTGGAAGGGAAGCAGATCAAGGTCGGGCGTAGCATCTGTTTGTCTGAAGCGACAGTTAGGGATATCCACAGCAAACTTCTGGCATATGGTACATCCAAGCAACTGATACTCGAGGGAATTCAATCATTTAGCCAAGCTGCAAGCGTTATGGGATATCAATCATTACCTCCTAAATTTCTAAGCTGATTTTTTTCCCAACTTTATTGTTTTCTATCCTTTAAATACCGGAAACAGTGAAAAGTGATCAAACAAAAATGAGAAATGCACACCCCCCCTTAGTCACCCCTTCAATGGGGGAATGAATTTAACAATTCTCCTCCTCGGAGGGGAATTCCTCATCGTAATTCTGAGGAGCGTCTTATGCGACGTGAGAATCTCTCACTATCAATCTTTATCTTTTTATTTTAAAAACATTTTTCTATCCTGAAAATACCAGAATGATTTTTTATAGGTAACTTATATTAAGCAACTAACCAGGATCTCATTCTGGACTTTCACCCTCATCCTCACCTTCTCCCATCAAGGGAGAAGGAATCATAGTGATACGTCATCCTAAGCCCTCGCTTATTGAGGATGTGAGTATCCCATCCTTTAATTATTTTTTAAAAGAATTTTCTAAATGAGATTGCCACGTCATCTAACCAAAAAAGCGGTTAGATTCCTCGCAATGACGAATTTGGAATGGGTATGATCAATCAAGCTCCTACCAAAAGAATTAAAAAAATTCTGTCATCCTGAGCGGTGTCTTTCCGCGAGAGGATCTCATCCTGTAATTTTTTCTTTTATCCTTAAATTCTTTTTTCATTCACCCCCTCTCCCATTCTCCCCCTCGGCCTTTTTTACGCCCGATTAATGTAGCGACATGCCATGGCATGTCGAATCTTGGGTTTTCACCCTCATCTGGTGCTGCTAGGCAGCATGAGGGTCTATCCTTGAAAATACTGGAATGATTTTTTATAGGTAACTCATATTGAGCAATGAATCAGGATCTCATTTTTTTAGGCTTTTTCTTCATAAATTTTTTAAAGGAAGAGATCCTCACGTCGGTTGGTAAAATTCAACCAACCTCCTCAAAATGATAGAGAACGTTTATGAGAATCTCTCGTCATCTGATAAAAGATACCTGGCCCTTCAAAATAAAGGATTGGGTTACAGATAATCATAAATTCTTAATAAATTCAATAGCCTGCTCTAATTCCACATCTTCGCCTTGAGCTATGCGTAAGGCATTCTCCAGAGTCATCGGGATGCGAACCGAAGGAACAACTCCACCAATTCCATCACGGCTGTCTATCTGCACTAGCCGGTTTTTATCGAGAGATTGTCCATAAGGCCAACGAATTTCAATTCCTCCGGGCATTTGTGCCCCACTCCCCACCAAACCAAACGATCCATTGGTTCCGTAAAAGCCCAGTGCCTCACCATTGGGTAAATTCTTAATTCCCATCGCCAAGCCTTCCCCTGAGCTGATACATTTTGAATTAATAATTGCCACTATGGGACCACCGAAGAAGGGTTCGTCTGGTTCGATGTATAAACCCGGATCAGCAGGATTAACTTCTCGTGTTTCATCAGGACGTATTTCCCAGGAGCCGGAAAGAACATTGTAGCAACTTTGGTATTCATAAAAGGTTTTTTCGGTATAAAATGAAGCCAACATATCCGCTACCATCGAATCTAAACCACCTACATTATTACGGATATCGATTATTAAGCCTTTAACCTTCTTTTGATTAAATTCCTCAATAGCTACTTTAAATAAGCCCAATGTTGAAACAATTTCACCTGAATCCGTTAAATCAGCATCGAGCAAACCCCAGATCTTTAAGTAGCCAATATTTCCATCCAGTATTTTCTTCTCAACCATCGATTCTGGTGGATTCTGGGGATTCTCTACTCCTAAGATCAATTCTCTTAATCCATCGGAAACCATCGTTGCAGGATAGGTCTTTTTTAAAGATTCACCATGATCATCATAAGCAACCAGTGTTGCCTTGATTATTTTTTCATCATTCAAATTTTTGAACGAAAGAGATAGTTTGGTACCAATTGGGGCCCGGGTGAGATATCTCACCCTTTGGTTCATACTATCCTCGTCGGTAGCCGAGTTGTTGTAAAAAATGGTTGACACTTCATTCAAAACTGCTTGAACCGGACAACCATTCCATTCTACCAATTCTGCTCCTGTCCTCATCCTTTGAGTATAAGCCTCACTGCTTTCATCAATCCAAATAACCACTATCTTTCCATTGGTTAATTTCACAATCGAAAATCCGAAACCACCTCCAATATAACGGTTATCAATTTCCGATAAAGAATTCATATGAACATGCCCATCAGGGATAGAATGGACATATTCTCTTAAGGTGAGGTAATAAGCTGTGAAATCATTCGATTCCTGGGATTGGTTCATTCGGGGTTTGAATTGGTTATAAAGAGCTGGCCAATCAATCTTCTTCCAGTCCGTAAACCCATATTCACGAGAAAACTTAGCCTGGAGTTTATCAAATGCTTCGCTCCAAATCAGACTACTAAAATCTTCTGACTCCGGTGCCTGAAAGTTATCCTGCTGTTCATCTGCCAGTAAGTTGACTGTTAATAAATACAGCGTACAAATAACAATCATTACCACCATAAATCTCTTCAACTTGGGATCCTCCTGTTTGCATCTCGTTATTTCATAATATATCGGTCTTTCTTGATTAAAAATTAATATAGAAAAGCTGATTTTTCTTTATCAAACTTATAAATGATTTAATTTAAGAACATTAATGAAATTTCGTTGATTCTGGATAGATCCTCATACCGTGTTGTGGCGCCAGATGATGATTAAAAATACTTTTTATTAAAAACTTCACTACAAGTAGCTTAACTGTTCTTTGGTTGGACGACATGGTAATCTCATTGCCTAATTTGTTATTCTAAGGAGCTTATTGTGCGACGTGAAAATCCTATCTTTTAAAAAGTTAGGAATCAAAAGGAAGAAAATGAGAATTGGGGTATAATTGTAACATCCACCTTTCATTCCTCACTAATCACAAATTTATTAGGAGGCTATCATGAAAAGTAAAAATCGGTTGTTATTGTTAGTAATATTCTTTTTAATGATTTTATTATTAGCCAATCCCTCAGCCAATGCCTGCAGCAGAGTGCTCTACCATGGACTGGAAGGAACGGTAATCACCGGCCGGACTATGGATTGGACGGAAGACATTGGAACCAATCTCTGGATCTTCCCAAGAGAAATGGAACGAGAAGGAAGAGTGGGACCCAATTCTTTTAAATGGACTTCTAAGTATGGGAGTGTTATTGCAACTGGATACGATATCTCCACTACCGATGGTATGAATGAGGAAGGCTTAGTAGCCAACGTGCTGTGGTTAGCCGAATCAGTATATCCTAAGTGGGATGGTCAAAAACCGGGTTTAAGTTTAGCATTATGGGCTCAATATGTCCTGGATTCTTTCTCCACTGTTGAGGAAACCGTGGAAGCTTTGTCCAGAGAAGAATTTATTCTAGTTACCGCCGACATGCCAGGTCTTGATAAATTAGCGACTGTTCACTTGGCAGTTTCCGATTCTTTAGGTGATAGTGCTATCTTTGAATATGTTGACGGTAAATTGGTTATTCACCATGATTCTTCTTGTCTGGTCATGACCAATTCTCCGACATATCAGCAGCAGCTCGCTCTGAATGAGTATTGGAAGGAAATTGGCGGGATGGTTGTGCTCCCTGGTACCAGTCGAGCTGCCGATCGATTTGCCCGGGCTTGGTTCTATATCAATGCCATTCCCAAAACCGCCGATATTCAGGTAGCAGTGGCCTCGGTGTTTAGCGTGATTCGGAATGTGTCGGTACCTTTTGGTATCAGCACTCCCGAGAAACCGAATATTTCTTCTACTCTTTGGAGAACAGTTGCCGATCACAAAAACAAAATATATTTTTTCGAATCCACTTTGACCCCAAATATCTTCTGGGTTCAGTTCAATAATATCGATTTCTCTCCTTCGGCACCTGCCCGAAAACTGGTTATCTCTCCGAAACAATTTTATGCTGGAGATGCCGCTGATTTATTTGTGGAAACCAAACCCTTTGAGTTTATGGGCTTAGAATAAATAAAACCAAGTATAAAACAGAACTAGCTTTTTTTAAAATTGATTAAGTTTAATTCTGGGAAGCTTTAATCAAAAACCAGTCGATATTCAAGGTAAAATCTTACTATCAAGATATTGGCTGGTTTTTGATTTCTTGTAACCCAATTCAAGAATCAAAGCCTGACCTCCTATGAATTTTCGCAAACGTTTGTTATTATTATTGTATTAAAGTTTTTTAAAATATTAAAATTATTTTAAAAATTAAAAATAAAGTACATTTGACAGAATAGCAAACGTTTGTTATATTTAATTAATCCTTCTTTGTGGGGTATAAAAATGAGAGCTACAATAAAGGATATTGCCAAAGTATTAGATCTTTCCCCAAGTACTGTTTCACGTGCACTTCGTGATTGTTCTTCGGTTTCAAAAAAAACCCGCGAAAAAATTCTTCATATAGCTCAATCAATGGGTTACCAGCCGAATCTTACCGCTCGAGGATTAGTTTCTGGGAGAACCCAAAACATTGGTGTTATCTTAAGTATTGAAACCAGAGATTACAATTCTCTACAAATTTTTAATTCTATTGTGGTTAATGGAATATTTGAAGTGGCTGATGCAGCCAATTATAATCTGACCTTTGCCAAAGAATCAAAAAAACATCAAACCGGTGCGCTGCAAAGAATCATTGAAAATCGAGATGCAGATGGAGTATTAATTGTAAACGTAGTGAGCGAAGACGTATTAGCTAAGCTCACTATAAATAATATCCCAGTTGTTCTTATCGACAATCATTTCGACAACCTTCAATCTTATGCTGTCAATAATAATGACCGTTTGGGAGCCTATCTTGGCACAAAGCATCTTTTATCTCTTGGGTATAAATCAATTGGTTTTATCGGTATTTCTGAACAAGCTTTTAATCGTGAATGTGAAATGGGGTATTTTCAAGCTCTTTTAGAATCTGAAATACGAACCGATCCAAATTTTTTAGCAAAAGGAAATGGAGACCTTGGATCTGGTTATGATGCAATGATGAAGTTGCTCAAAATAAATCGACCACCCCGAGGAGTTTTTATTGTTAATGATGAAATGGCAATCGGTGCTATTAAAGCAATAAAAGACTTTGGGCTTTCAGTTCCCGGGGATATAGCCGTTGTAGGAATGGATGGTATGCCATTCATGGAATACTTTGACCCACCTCTAACAACTGTTAAAATCGAAGTTGCTGAACTCGGTCGTACTGCGCTGCAAATGCTTTTAGGACTTATTGAAGGTAACTATAATGGAAATCGTCAGATTGCTATTTCACCTCGCTTGATCATTCGTAAATCATGTGGTTATTTTCTTAATTCAACCGTTACGTAAAAAAATAAGTACTATCTTAAAAAAAATTCTTTTTTAAAAAATACTAAATAAGGAGGCCTAGGATATGGCTTTTGATGTTTGTTCTTTCGTTAAAAACCTTGAACCAATTGATCTTGAAAGAAAAATACCCAAGTCAGAATACGAATCTCGGATAAAAACTCTCCAAGGAATACTGAATAATCGTGGTTTTGATGTTGGAATAGCTTTTGGTAATGAACTACGACCAGGCGATACTGGCTGGTTAACTGGTTATGACCCCCAAATCGAACCAACGGCAGCGGTTATTGGGAAAAAAGGATTATTTGTTTTGGGTGGGCCCGAGGGTGAAGCTTATGCGAAAGAAACTATGATGGCTGGCACTTTCATCAATGTATTGGAGTTCAAAATACCAGAAGAAGATTACCCTGGATATGAATTTATGCCGTTAAATAAAATCCTCTTTGAAGCAGCGGGAATTGAACCCAAAAAAATTGGCATTCTCACACTACCAAGTATCCTTCCATTAGAAATTTTTCAACTTCTTAAAGAAATTCCTAATACTGAAATAATTGATGCTAGCGAAATCCTTTTAGATTGCAGATACCAGAAAAGTCCTCAAGAACTTGAAATGATGAGTATTGCTGCTCGAATTTCCACCTATGCTATGAAAGCAATGATCGCCGCTATCCGTCCTGGATTGAGAGAATTGGAAGTAGCTGCCTGTGCTGATTATGTAATGAAAGCAATGGGAGCTGACCGAGTAGGCATTAGTACCATTGTTTGTTCAGGTTGGCGAGCACCAAATGTTATCGGAAGAGCTTCTAACAAAATTATTGAAGAAGGAGACATGATTGACCTTACGGTTAGTGCTCGGTATGATGGTCTTGCCTCCTGCATGGGAAGAACAGTTATCGCCGGGAAAGCCCATCCGGACCAGTTAGAGTTTATTGATATTGCGATAAAAGCATACGAAAAAGGCATTGAAGCCATTAGTTATAGCAAACCTGCAAGCGAAGTTGATCGTATCGTTCGCTCAATTCTTGATCCCCAGGGGTTATCCCCCCTATACAGTTTAGTTCATGGTATCGGTTGGACCGAAGCCATGGAAGGAAAAGGAGCCGCTACCCAGCATTCAACCTGGAATTTCCCCAAAGGAATAGCTTTTATGCTTGATTTAGGAATATTTGGCCGTTCATTCAAAAGCCTTGATAAAAACCATGTGGGTCTTCGGATTGAAAATCCATTTATTATCGATCATGAAGGTAATACCAAATGCTTAACCGTCGACCTTCCGCTTTACTGTGAAACTGGTAAAATTTATTAACTCATTTGACCAATTAAGGATAATAAAGGGCAAAACTAAGTCAATTTAAGTTTTGCCCTTGAATAAAAGGAGGAAAAAAATGAGAAAGTATTTACTTGTTTGTTTAATATCGTTGGTAATACTCACTCTTTCATTTGTTGCGGTATCGCAAGAAAAAGAGATCAGTATTCTTCTTACTGGATCACCCCTTGCCGATGTTATGGAAACCCTACAAGATGATTTTGAAAAAGAAACTGGTATCAAGGTTAATGTTGAAATTGTCGGTTACGAGGATACCCACACAAAAGGCATTTTAGATCTTGTTTCCGGTACCAATAACTATGACCTTCTGATGGTTGATAATCCTTGGATTGCCGAATATGTCCAAACCGGTAACTTGTTAGTACTCGATGAATTTATGGCAAAAGAAGATCCCGAATACTTAGCCGGTTTTGACAAAGCAGTTCTTGATGCTTATGGTTTATATGAAGGAAAATATTATGGTTACCCAATCATGTTAACTACTACTATCCTCTTTTATCGAAGCGATCTTTTTGAACAATACGGAAAGAAAGCTCCCGAAACCTGGGATGAATTCAATGAAATTGCGAAATTCTTTACTCAATCCTTTAACCCAGAATCTCCTGTCAAATATGGTATATCCATTGCTGGAGAAAGAGGAGATGGAGCCATAAGCCAATGGTTGCCTTTGTTATGGGGATATGGAGGAAGTGTTTTTGATAAAGATTGGAATGTGACTCTCAATACACCTGAAGCATTAAAAGCACTTGAAGCATTTGTAGAATCTGCTCAATATTCGGCCCCAGGCTTTGGAACCAACTATTTCCCAGAACAAGTTGCTCATTTTACCAATGGTGAGATAGCAATGATGGAAAACTGGGATGCCTTTGCCGGAGATGTTGCTGATCCAGTCAAGAATCCCTATGCAGAAAATACTGCTTATGCATCTATCCCAGGAAAATACCCTCTTTTAGGAGGATGGGCTCTATCCATTAACAAAAACTCAAAAGATCTTGATTCAGCATATACCTTTTTGCGATGGGCATGTGGGCCTGAAGTAACTAAAAAATCACTCGAAGTATCTATCTCAACCCCCATCCGAATAGATGTCGCCCAGGATCCAGAAGTAAAAGCAATCGTTCCTTGGGTAGACGTTGTTTATGAAGAATTTAAAAATATTCGAAAATATGCCGAAACCTATCAAGGCGGTCAAATTCTTATACCAGAAGCTGAATACCATGTTTTATTAGGAACCGCTATCAATGAAGCTTTAACCGGCCAGCTCTCTGCAAAAGATGCATTAGCTAAAGCACAAAAAGACATTGAAGATCTCCTCAAGAAACACGGATATAAATAGAAATAAAAAGGAAGGCGGGGAAGTCTATTCCCCGCCTGATGCCTTATTTGTAAGGAGCAGAAAGGGGTGAAATATTTCATATGATTAAAATGAAATCCAATTTAACTCCCTATTTTCTTCTTTTACCGGCACTAGTCGTTCTCTTTGTTATAGTCATTTACCCTTTTCTATATTCTCTTTATACGAGCTTTCACTACTGGTATTTAGCATCTCCAAAACCACCGGTTTTCGTTGGATTAAAAAATTATATTGATATTCTTACCAGCAATGAAATGCGTTTCTCTTTTTTCATTACCGTTCGGTTTTTCATTATTTCTATCGCAATGCAAATGTTAATTGGTTTGGGTCTCGGATTTTTTTTAAATAACAAATATCTGCTTTGGCCAAAATTTTTTCGTTCTCTTTTTATCATTCCTATGATGATAGCTCCGGCAGTCGTAGCCACGGTTTGGAGAATGATGTATCATCCCAGTTATGGAGTTTTAACTTATTTAGCAAGCATATTTGGCATTAATGATATCGGTTGGGTTCAAAAGCCTGGAATTGCTTTATACTCAATCAGTTTGGTCGAAATATGGCAATGGTCACCTTTTATAGCACTTATTACTCTCGCGGGATTGCAAACTCTGCCTATCAGCATACTCGAAGCCGCTCGTGTCGACGGAGCTACAACAGCACAAATATTCTGGAATGTTAAGCTTCCTCTGATGAGGCCTTTTATTGCTTTAGCTTTTATTATGCGTTTTATCTTTAGTTTCCGAGTGTTTGAAAGCTTTCGAATTATCACCAAAGGTGGACCAGGCACTGCTACAGATGTTTTGATGCACAAACTCTATTTAAAAGGCTTCCAATACATGATGATCGGTGAAGCATCCGCTCTTGCATTTCTTATTCTGGCTGTCATTACCATCCTTGCCATGGCCTCCTTTACCTGGTTATTTCCCTCTTTAAAACCAGGAGGTAAATTAAAATGAAAGGCGACCGATCAAAAACTTTTTTAATAACAATATCAGCGATTGTTATTCTATTGATTTACTTGTTTCCGGTAATTTGGATGGTTGCTACCTCATTTCGGTTTGACCAGGATGCCTGGAGTTATCCACCCAAGGTATTTTCCAAGTTTACACTGAGTCAATATATAAATTTGTTTAAGACTCGACCAATTGGGGTGTATTTTCGTAACAGCTTCTCTGTTACTACCATAAGCGTTCTTTTTTCCATGGCTCTCGGTATCCCCGCCGCTTTTGCTCTGGCTAGGTTCAAAATACGGCGAAAAAAAGATATTTCTTTTTGGTTGCTGAGCCAACTTATGCTTCCCCCAATTGCAGCTGTTGTTCCCTATTATCTTTTCATGAAACAACTCGGTCTTCTCCAAACCAGAACTTCGCTTATTTTAGTTTATAGTACTTTTAATATTCCATTTATTATCTGGATGATGACAACTTTTTTTGAAGGCTTACCAAGAGAGATTGAAGAAGCTGCATTAATTGATGGGTGTTCGATTGGAAAACTATTTTGGAAAATCGTTATCCCCTTGTCGGTTAATGGTATAGCATCAGCTGTGCTCTTCTGTGTTATCACATCCTGGAATGAATTTCTCTATGCATTAACTTTAGCCGGTTTGGATAGCTATACCCTGCCAGTATCAGTTATGACTTTCTGGACCGACAAACATGTTTATTGGGGCCAAATACTTGCTATCGGTATTCTGCAAGCAACTCCAATAGTGATTTTAGGCATATTAATTCAAAAGTTTATTATCAGCGGTCTAACCTTAGGGGCCGTAAAAGAATAAGATACTGAAACCTCACGGTTTGATAATATTGTAAATCCTTCCAACCATACTGGAAAATATTT
>MTKW01021031.1_pt1 | contig 11749 bp, 5 predicted proteins | sample 1042761 | NCBI WGS metagenome assembly MTKW01 (sample SAMN06205366, study PRJNA360243) | anaerobic digester metagenome | biome: Wastewater treatment plant; feature: Anaerobic digester sludge; material: sludge; isolation source: anaerobic digester fed with sludge from wastewater treatment plant ...
ATACCTTTACCGGATGGGATCAGCTCTTTGATGAGATCACCGGCGACCTGACCGTTACCGCCCAATATATAGATCAGCTGCTCGTCGGGATCAGGGATCTGATCGGTAGCAATGGGGATAGAACCAGGCCGGGCTATACCGCCGCCCTTGAAGAGTGGGACCTTTACTGGGGTGACTTTAGCACGGCGTTGGAGGAAGCGGAGCAGCTCTATGCTGAACTTGAAGGTGCAGTTTCTTTGACAGAAGAACAAAAATTGTCTATAACTGCCGCAGAGAAGAATCTGCAAAGGGCGGTAGAGATCCTGGACGGGATCGAGGACTTCGATCTGGCCCTGGGCGGGCGGGAGCATCCGAAAGGGCTGGTAGAAACCGTGTATGAACGTTCACTGGTTAGTTCTGACGGTTTCCAGCCGGGCAGGATGAGATGCCACTATGAAAAGGAGAGCGGTAAATTTTCCTGGATGCTCTCAGGCTTTGTGCAGGAACAGGGTCTTTATGAAGGGACCACCGGCACAGGGATGAATCCGGGTCTTCAGAATGTGATGCTGTCAGATTCCATTGTCAAGCTGCAATCGGGCGAACTTGTCGTAAACATATACCATCCAGATGGGACCAGAAAGACCAAAACAGAGCTGGAAAACAACGGGATAGCGCTGGCTACCTACTGGCTTGAGCAGGCAGAAATAACGCACTGGATCTACAAAAGCCTGGTGGGGCTGGTTGAGGACTGCAAGTTGATCGGCAGAACCAGCGACGGGACAGAGTTTGTGAGGACCTATTCATTCCGTTTTATCGACGGGGAGACATATCTATTTGATCGACATTTCCGGTATTGCGTGTTTGACGATGTGGTTCAAAAAGATTTCGAGGGCTACAGCATGATCAACGTCACCCGGGGGTTAAAGTATACTGGCGGCACGATCCAGACGGCCATTGACGGGGCCGAAGCGGGGGATTGCATCCATCTGGCCGCCGGAAATTACAACGAAAGCGTCATCATAGACAAGAGCATCAACCTGATCGGCAATTACAGGGAAAGTAGCGGTGAGCACGCCACCGTTCTTGACGGCACGGGGCTGGATGATGCGCCCGCTTTCCGGATTGCCGGGGGTGTTGATGATGTATCCATCAGCGGTTTCGAGATCAAGGGCTTTGATTCCGGCATAGCGGGAGAGGGCGGCGGGATCAGCAATGTAATTATAGAGAACAACTTCATTCACGATCTGGAGGGCGACGCCGTTGTTGGAAAGGCCGGCGCTGCAGAGCCATTGTCGGGTTGGACTGTTGCCGGCAACCGGATCAATAATTTTGGCGGGTCGGGGATCGCCATTGAAAACATTGGCAGCCTAGTGATCCGCAATAACAGGTTCTCCCGGACCGGTGCCGGTGAAGGCCCGGCCATCGGCGTTACCGTACGGGCGGATTCCGGCGCCCTGACCCTATCGGGAATCACGATCAAAGATAATGAGATTGCTGACTGTGCGGTCAATGTGACGGTGCTGTCGGAAGGCAGCGGTGAGGTTATGGCCAAGGAGATAGCCATTGACGGCAATACCCTTGCCGGCGGTTCTATAGAGTTGCAAACCAAGGCAGAAGGTTACGCGAAAAAGAAGGCCACCATCGAGTATGTGAGCGTAAGCGATAACCATATCGAATTTTCGGATAAGGGTATCAGCGTCCGGAATCTGGCCACCCCGGGCGACGCCCACCTCAGGTACATTACCATCAAGAACAATGAATTGATCGGGCGCTCTACGGGCATCGAATTGCATACGGGGGGAGACGGCTACAACAACCTTAGGGAATCAACGATCACCGGCAACAAAATTACAATTACTGATCCTGATGGGCCGGGTTGCGCAGTCTGTCTGAGGGGCGTTAAGGGCTCCGCCAACTACCCCAACAGTTTTACCAAGAATTCGATCACCATAGAGGGCAGCACCGGTGTTGCTTTTGACGGAATCCATTTTTCGGGCAAGGATACGGGCAACTGGAACATAACGGACAACACCTTGAACGGTAACGGCGCGGGTAGCGCCGGCTCGGGCATCTGCTTGGGTGACGATCTGCCGGCGGCTGTTGATCTGAACATGAGTAAGAACAGGATCACGGGATGGGCGCAGGGTATCCTTGCAGGCAACCTTGCGGGCAGTAACCAGGTGAAGATCCAGCGCAACTGGATTTACGATAACACCGACCTGGGGATAGCCAATGGAGCGGGGGCTGCACTCGATGCAACTTTGAATTTCTGGGGCTGTGACAGCGGTCCGCACCATGCATCGAACCCTGGAGGTGCCGGCAACGGAGTTACCGACAATGTCAGTTTTGATCCCTGGTACCAGGATGAGGGTTTTGAGGATCGTTCTGACGGCACCGTCCATAATACGAGGTTGGACAGGTATTACAAGAGTATCCAGGCGGCGCTGGATGATGCTGCACCGGGGGATACCATCAAGGTGAAAGCGGGGGTTTATAACGAGAGCGTGAATATCAACAAGAGCGTCACCCTGACCGGGATATCCGGCAAATCTAATATTGCGGGACCGGGTGCAGGAGCCCCGATCATTGACGGTACCGGCAAAGGCGATCACGTCAGCGGCATCTACATTTCAGGCGGTGCCGGGTATGTAGTTATCGAGGGGTTTGAAATAAGAAATTTCGAGGGAGCCGGGGCTTCGGGGATTGTCGGGCACGGTGATTCCCTCTCCGATTTGGTGATCAAGTACAACCATATCCACTGTGTGACGGGCAGCGCTGTATTATTAGAGGCCTGTTCCGGCAGCGCCGGCAGTGAAGCTGTGATCGAAGACATTGACATTTTCGGTAATATCATCGAATGCGATGGTCCGGCCATATCCTGGCAGGCGGGTGATGGAGAGGGCGCGCTGAAGGATGTTTCAATTAGAGACAACACTTTATCATCCGCCACGGGTATCCACGTAGGATGCCTGACCGAGAACTTGGAGATAACAGGCAACAGCATCACCAGCTGCTATTGCGGTGCTGAAGGTCTGGGCAATGTCGATGGCAGCGGTATCTTCAGCGGTAATACTGTGACCATGGTTGGCATTGAATCCTACTGCGGCGTTTTGATTTCCGGGGATGGTGCAGCCCAGTGGACCATAAATGATAATGTTTTGGATGGGAACAATATGGGTTCTGTCGGCCTCTTATGCCGTGATCTGTCAAGGTCGACGAAGATAGATATGAATAGGAATACAGTGAGCGGATGGGCACGCGGGGTCTGTATAAGCGCAGAAGACTTGGAGGTTACGCTTCGCCTTAACCTTATCTATGATAACCATGAATGGGGAGTCATAAGCGAAGGCAGCTCCGTTGATGCTATTTTAAACTATTGGGGCGATGAAAGCGGTCCTGGGCCGGAAGGTAGTGGTAACGGTGTAGAGGGTGATGTTGAATTCTACCCCTGGTACATCGATGCTGACTGTACGGTTTCCTCGGGACAGGTGATTAATGATCAGGAAAATGTGGACGCTGCCATTGCCATGGTACCCGCTCAGATTGCTTCTCTGGAGGTGCCCCGTGGACCCTATGCCTACACTGAGGATAAATATGCCGCAGTAAAAGCCTACATTGAAAACCTGGCGGGAATGGCTGTCCTCAGGGTGAATGTGGCGGTGGGGGCCGGAACAAGCAGCGGTTTCAAGGTAACCATCGCCAGGGGAGATGCGACAGGGTTTAAAGACAATGTCCAGGTCAAAAAGTTTGCCTACCCGGCTGAAGATATGGCCGCTGCCGGCTACGTGGAAGGATTGTTGTGGGCTTTACCTTCCGCTGCGAGCGTGGATATTGACAACTACCTGGAGCACCTGCCGGCAATAGAAGAGGCCGAGGCCGCCTGGAATGCCCTGACGGAGCCTCAAAAAGACATGGTTGGCCTGTATAACTTGCAAAAGTTAGAGGATTTAGTACCAATAGTCGAGGAACTGGTCCTGGAGGAGCTGGATAACAGGATCAAGGACGCTATAGAGGATCTTAAATTTGAGGGCACGGGAATTGGGGGAGCCGAGCTTGTTGAGCGCAGGGCAACCCTCTTTATAGACGATCCAGAAAAGAAGGCCCATCAGTTTGTGGAAAGCGGCGTGGTCTCCTTGTTCGAAAGCATGTTCAAGGACGTGGTGGGGATGCGACTGGGGGATGATCCCACATGGTACGGTGTAGTGGGAACCACGCAGGGCGGTATAGAAGTTGGAGCACAAATTGTATCTGTCCTATTGGATATCCCCTACCAGTATGGGGAGACTTTCGGTGGTGTTCTTACCCAACTGGCTGAAGCCAAATTGGAAGGCCTGATCGGTAAAGAGCTGAGTATCGAAGTGAAGATCCAGCGGTTGGAAGGCGGGAGGGAGTATACAGGGGAATATGTCGTCGCGTTTTCAGCCGTCGATTAGCCCGTGCAGGATAGCAGGCCGGGTAGTTGTTGAGGATTACGCTTTTTGCGACTGTTTCCGGAGCAGGAGCAGGCGTGATATTAAGAAAGGGGAGCAAAGGGTCCTAACGTTTATCGTGCCGGGGCCTCAGAAAAGGGAGCAGTAAGGGAAACGATCAATTCGCAGCAATGGCTGGGGCAATTTTCATGGATGAAAGGGTGGCAAAGGCATGTTTAAACGCGGTCTGAAGTGTCCGGGGGTATTTACCCTGGCGCTGCTACTGTCATGTCTGTTCGTAGCGACGGTCTCAGCGATGACAGTAGAAGAAGTCGGGAACAATTCTCTACGTGTCGGCACGGACATCTATGATCTTGCCGTTACCGACTGCTACACATACGAAAATGTGCTTGCTTCACTGAAAAGGGGAGGTTCCCAGTACTATTTCAAGATAGACGGTCGCTGGTACGACCTGCTGTGCGACGATATCTGTAGCCTTGGCGACATGGCAGATCCCAACAGGGCGGTACCGCCTGTAGAAGTGCGGGCCTGGCAATTAACCTGCTGGTACGGTCCGGAAGGCGCCGTGGAACATTTCGAGCCTGTTACTTATACTTTAACCTACAGTGCCGGCGCAAATGGTAGCATTGAGGGAATCGCGATTCAGACGGTGGAGCACGGCGGGGACGGCACAGCGGTGATGGCTATTGCGGGTGCGGGTTGCCATTTCGTCAGGTGGAGCGACGGTTCTACCGTCAACCCCCGCATTGATACCGGTGTCACAGCGGATGTAAGCGTTGAAGCGGAATTCGCCGTTTATGTAGCCAAAAGAAATGATCGGATATATTCGGAAGTTGACGGTGGGCTGGAACGAGCTTTACTCGATGCTAAAAGCGGTGACAAAGTAACCCTTTTGGCAGACTATACTTTGAGAGACAGCGTAACTGTGCCCAAAGGTGTCATTTTGCTATTGCCATGCAGCAAGACGGATAACGGTTATACCAGTACGGGCTTTAACCCTGATGGAACATCTATCAGCCCGGCAGACCTGTCGGTGCTATTCAGGACCCTGATCATACCAACGGGAAAAACGATGACTATCAAGGGGACGGTATTGGTTAATGCAGTAACCGGGCGTCCAGGCGGCGGGCACTACGATCAGGATATCACTGGCGGTTATTCCCAGATTGATCTTTCAGGTAATATTGTCGTTCATAGCGGGGGCCTCCTGGATGTATTTGGCAAAATAACCGGTGATGGAACAGTTGAAGCCCTGGATGGCGGTTCGGTGGGCGATCCTTTTGTGGTCAGAAATTGGCGGGGTGGAACAAATGCGATGTATGCTTATTTTAGAGACATATTCCCTTTTAACCAGTACGATCTGCATAACATCGAGGCAAAGATCATCGTAAATTCCGGCGCCTCTTATTATGGCAATGTGAAAATGTATGCAGATGAAAAGTTTCATTGCACGCGCTTTTATCAATTTGACCGGGCAAAAGGGTTGATCAAGCTAAAAAATGGGGCCACGGCAACAAAATCTTACAACAGTGCTACCGGGCAGACAACGGTAGCCATCAACGGGGGTGCCGAAGAGGTTGGAGGTTCTATGAGGATTTCCGGCAATGATGTTAGCACGGAAGATAACTTTTACCCCATCGATGGTCACATAACCTTTGTGTTGAGCAATGGCGATTATACCATAAACAACAAAGTTAAATTTTTGCCCGGATCCAACCTTGAGCTAACCCCAGATGCTACGCTGACGGTAAAGCCGGGAGCTCAATTGGTTCTTTACGACGAATTTGTTGATCCCCCCAATAGAGAAAACACTGAATACCCGGAACGCGCCCCAGCGACATTCACCCTGGACAGTACCATAACCGTGGGAGGGGCTTTTGCCGGCTTGGTGGATGCGGGTGAAAATGCCCGGATAATAGCCGATGCAAACGCTGCGCTAGTAGTCACCTCCCCTGAAATGCACGGATATCCAAAGGACCCCGGTTGGGAAGATGAGCATTTCATTACTGTTACCACCCAATTGGGTACAAATGCTGACAGTGGTCTTGCCTGGCATTACTATCCCACCGGGGGGGATGGCAACACCGCTTTGCTAGTGGCAGAGGTTCAAGATGGTAGCGACTATGTTGATTTGGGTGGTACAGCCGATGCTTTTAGCGGTTACACCTTCGTGGTTCACGAACCCAGCCAGAGCATAAGTGGCGTTAAGAATGTCACCAAGAACAGATATTACTTTACCATCCAACAAGCCATTGCCCTTGCAGATGCAGGAGACGAAATCCATGTTGGCGAGGGGATGTACAACGAAAGTCTCGCTATTGATAAAAGTATTACCCTCATCGGCAACCCCGGCGATGAAAATGAACATGGTGCTGGCTTATCTCAGGCAGCTGTTCTAAATAGTGAAGGCATAAATGGTAATGCCGTGCGGGTTGTGGGTGCAAGCAATGTGGTTATTAAGGGTTTTGCAATCACGAGTTACGGGGGTTCGGGGGTAGCAGTCGAGGGCAACGCCGATGGCACAGCAGTGCACGATATAGAGGTTTCGTACAACACGATCTTAGGCATGGGTCAGAACAAAAGTGGGATTGAATTTTGCAATGTGACCAACTCTCAGATTTGCAATAACTTTATCGCCAGCAATGGCCTGGGTAACGGTATAAAATTAGCAGCCCATGCAGCGGGTGTCCGCCACATTACCATGACGGGGAACGCCATAAATAGTAATGTGATCGAGGGTTATCCAAAATACGGTATGTTGATTGAATCAGTTGCGGATAGCGGAACCACAGCCACAATAAGCGATGTAGATATTGTGGCTAACAACGTTTTGGCGGGTGAAAGAGCTATTCTGTTGAACACCATAGGTGGGGGATCGCCAAAGCTAAATAGTATTCGCATTGACTGGAATGAATTAATATCAAAAGAGACAGTGGTGGACGTGTGGGCGAAGGTAGAGAATCTTACCGTCACTAACAACACCATGAAGACCGAGAATACGAATTCAGATAAATGGTGGGTTTCTGGTTTTGCCACGGGCAGTGGTAACGTTAGCGGCACTGGTGTTTTCAGCGGCAACACGGTGCAGGCAGACAGTTTTATCGGTTATGGGGTTTGGATTCAAGATCCCGGCACCGCAGACTGGATAATCAACGATAATGGTCTGTATGGCAGCGGTTGGTACAGTAACAATACCAGAGGTGTTTATTTTTACCCGCCTTCCAGCTCGGTCGAGATTAACCGGAACCATATTTGGAACTGGTTTTATGGTGTCCAGGTTATGGGTGATACGACAGCCGTCATCGACTCCAACCGTATCGAACATACCGCTTATGGAATCAGTATTGAAGGAAATACGGACGTTGCAAGCCTGCGTTCGAATCGTTTTATGCAACAGGGGAATTGGTCATTGCTTAACTTTGCTACTGCTGTGATTGATGCCAGATACAATTACTGGGGCGACGCTGATGGACCAGACCAATACAATTTTACATGGGGCAATATCATCCTCGATCTCTGGTACACCGACGAGGGCTGCACACAAACCTCTGATGGTTCATCCCCCCAGGGCGCTGTCTCGCCGCTGGTTGCGGGTGTTGTACCGCGGGGCCCAAAGCCGATGCAATAAGATGTGGCCAGGATCCGGAAGCCCCGCAGGAAAGCGCCCTTCTGCGGGGCTCCGACACACCGGGTGCAGGAAATGAGCTATACTGTGGCGAAGATTGAACATTGGAACAAGGATCTACCGGGCGATAAGCGCCTCGGGGCTGGAGGAGTTGGAAGTTGTCAAAAAAAATCTACAAGGTGATTTTTTTTGCAGTAGCCTGCCTTTGCTTCATGCTGGTCTGTCTGGTTCCCAGGGTGTCAGGTGCCGCTACCGGCAGCGATATTTTTTTCGGGGATGTCAACGGCGACACTCAGATCGACGTAGCAGACGCCATTGTTTTGCTGCGCTATATTGTCGGGCTTAACGATCTGGAGCCGGACCAGATCGGCAGGGCCAACGTGAGCGCCTCGTACGATGCAGAGGGCAACCCGACCCTCGATGTCGGCGACGCCATCCTGGTGCTGCGGCAGATCGTGGGACTGACTGCAGAATTTCCAGCCCAGTCCGCAGCTTTCTTTACCTGCTTCAGCCTCGATCTGCCGGGAGAGACGGTACAGATCGATCCCGCCGCGCAGACCATTACGCTCATGGTGCCCTACAGCGCCGGCAGCCTGGAAGGGAAAACCGCCTTTTTCGGCCTACCCTACGGCGCCTCTGTCATGGTGGAAGATGTGCTCCAGACGAGCGGCGCTACGCACCCCGATTTCCGCGATCCTGTCCCTTACAAGATCATCGCTCCCAATGGCAGCACTGCCGCCTGGACGGTTTCCGTCAGGCGGTACGGGGAGGCCTCGGGCAACTGGTCAAGAGAGGGTATGCCGCCCGTGTATGCAACATCCAAATTCAGGGTAAGCATTTCAGGCCTTGAATGTGCCACCCATTACGAGGTGTATGCGGAAGACAATGAGGGGGAGATGGTTTTGCTGGTTGGGCCGGATGAAGAAGGGGATGGTGGTAATGATGGTGATGATAAAAACGATCGTTTCGCCATTAAGGAACCCCTGATCTATGCGACTATAATTTTGAGCTACCCTGCAAAGCTCGAGGTCCGTTTCTACGACGGCGCTGATTCGGCCACTCCCGTGGCCGTGGCCCGCTGCAGCGGCGCTGAAAACGCCACCGCCGGTGAGCTGATTTTCAACCCATAGCACGTAATTTGCGATCTTGCTCCGATAAATCGTTCCCCGGTGTGTCATTATGAGCGCAGCGGAAATAACCGCATCGCCAAGTATTAGAAAATTATTAACCAATATGGTTAATAATCAGTTGATTTTAAGTGGATGGTGCAGTATAATGGAACTGAGGTTTAAAAATAACACTCTCAAGAAACAGTGCGAGGATCCCGGAAGGGCACAGCGATTGATCTGATCAGGATTGAGGAGGTGATCGATGATCATGGGAAACAAAAAAGATGACGCTTTGTTCATGCCTGCCTTGGCTATTCCTCCTGGTGAGACCATCAGGGAGAATATGAGATACCTGGGCATGAACCAAAAGGAGCTGGCCCTGAGGCTCGGCCTGACCACCAAGCACCTCAGCAATGTGCTCAATGGCAAGGATTCCATCACCTATGAAACGGCGCTGAAGCTGGAAACGGTACTGGGGCCGAAGGCGCAGTTCTGGATGAACCTGGAGACAAACTATCAGTTGACTAGGGCGAGGTTGGAAAGAGAGGCGGAGATGTCAGCCGATCTGGGATGTCTTAAACAGATCCCCTACAGGGAGATGAGTGAACTCGGGTGGGTGCCGGCAACAGGCAAACGGCGAGAAAGGGTTATAAACCTAAGGGGATTTTTTGGCGTTGCCGCTCTAAGTGCTGTTCCGGAGGCCGCCAATGTTTTGTTCAGAAAACATAAAACTGTTGGGAAGGTATCCGACCCGGCGGTGATGGCCTGGTTGAGGAAGGCGGAACTGGAGGGACTGGCTGTTGGTGTTAAGAAATTTAGCCGGGCCAGGCTGAAAAACCGTATCCCCAGGTTCAGGGAGCTAACTTTTGAAGATGCGGCAGTGTTTTTTCCGGAGGTGCAAAGGTTATGCGCAGCGTGCGGGGTGGCGTTGGTTCTGGTTCCATCGCTACCGAAGACCTATATCTGCGGCGCCACATTATGGCGCCGGGATAACCCCATGATCGCGTTGACTGTACGGGGGAAGCGGGCAGATATCTTCTGGTTCACATTTTTTCATGAGCTGGCACACCTGATCAACCATACCCGAAAGATATCCAGGATCAGTTATGAACATGATAGTTGCGAGGAGGCTGCCGCCGAGGCTGCCGCCGAATATTTGATTCCCGGCAGCCGCTATGCCGAGTTTGTCCAGGAGTACGATTACAGGGATAAGGGTGTAATCAAGGAGTACGCACAGAGTATAGGGGTTGCACCATGTATCCTGGTCGGCAGGCTGCTCCATGATCAGCTCATCGATTATGCCCGTTACAGCGATTTGAGACCGCAGTTTGACGTGGAATGCTTGACTGCTGTTTCCATCTGGGACCTAGCCGGGCGGGGCAGCAGCGATGTCACCGATCTGGCGGAGCGGCACGATCACTATCTTTACCCTCCCCAAGGCTGATCTGCCCGGAGCAGGCCGGCGGGACGGCATGATCGCACCCTGTCAGGCCAGTATACATGGGCCGAGGGGCATGGTATAATAAGGATAAATTTGGAGTTATCGGTCAAGGGCTTGCTCCGGGGGTTGCATGCGGTCAGGTGGTGCGAGAGGAGTTAAAGGACAATGAACGATGAAGAGGTCAGCAGGGAAAACGGTATAGTGGCCCTGCTGGAAAAATATTTCTCATCACGCTTGGATGTGCGGCTGGCTTTCCTGTTCGGATCGGCAGCACGGGGCAGACTGAGCCGCAGTTCAGATGTGGACGTTGCCGTTTATTTTGAAGGCCAGTACTCGAGCGAGGAGAACAGCCTATGGCGCGATCTGGAAACACTGCTCGATCGCGATGTTGATCTTCTGGTGCTGAACAAAGACAATCCAACGCTGGCCTGGTCCGCAATGAGAGGGATACCGTTGCTCATCCGGGACTACACCTTTTACCTGGAATATATGCTCCAGGTTTCAAGGGAAGCGGAGGATTTTCAGGACTTTATAATCGACCTGTGGAGAGCAAAAAGGGCTCTGCGGGGTGGATCGGGATGACACCGCTGGAAAAGGCACAGAAAGAGGCAATTATCCGACGGATTGCCTTTGCAGAAATGGAGCTAACTGACTTGGCGGCATTTCGATCGATTGACTACGAAACATACCGGAAAGATCGCCTGAAGCATATCCTGGCTCATCAGTACCTGGATCTTAAATGGGAGAAGTTGCGCACGTTTACCGAGAACGCTCCGGCCGCGGTTGAAGAATTTATCCGCGTGGTTAACAGTCTGATTGACGCTTAGCCCATATTTCGCGGGTCTAACGAATTGTATTGATAGCAATTAATGCCATGCAAGCAAACAACTTGAGAAAAAGATAATAGTCGGAATAGTCTGGGAAGGTACTGTTAATCCCGATGTCGAATGTACTATTAAAACCGGCATTGAGGGTGAAATCATGACTCGTACACCTTTTCGCGGGAGAGCGGAACGCCCGCCCGGGCGCCCATTTAACCCACGCCCTGACAAAGCGTTTAAGTTCAAGATCGAGAAAATATTGGGTTCTTTGTACCTGCTAAAACCCTTAATAGAAAGGATGAATATCAAATCTATCGTCGATTCAATAGTACCGGACCGTAAAA
>MTKW01003857.1_pt1 | contig 11743 bp, 6 predicted proteins | sample 1042761 | NCBI WGS metagenome assembly MTKW01 (sample SAMN06205366, study PRJNA360243) | anaerobic digester metagenome | biome: Wastewater treatment plant; feature: Anaerobic digester sludge; material: sludge; isolation source: anaerobic digester fed with sludge from wastewater treatment plant ...
GAGCTTAAGTAATTTACTACAAAGTCGAGAAGAACATTTCTATGAAAGAAATGTTCTTTTTTTCATCCACATATGTAAAATAAAGGTTAAATACATAAAAAAATAAATCGAAAAAATTGTAAAAAAACTTGACAAATACAATTTAAGTGTGTTATAGTTTATTATTGCTATAATCGATAATGGAATACTATGCTATTGAATAGTAAAAATGATGCATAAATATTTTTATTTGACTAATATGACGATAAGGGGTGTGATTATTAATGACTCATACTGAAAAGTATGGTTACACTGAAAGAGTCAGTTTTTCAAGGATTCCTCAGGTTTTAGAATTACCCGATTTAATAGCTGTGCAAAAGGACAGCTATGAATGGTTCCTGAAGGAAGGCTTAAAAGAAGTTTTTGATGATTCGAGTCCAATCTCAGATTACGCCGGAAGTATGGTGTTGGAATTTGTCAGCTATTACATGGAGGACAAAACCAAGTATACTGAGGAAGAGGCAAAGGATAGGGATGCAAGTTACTCAAGTCCCTTAAAAGCTAAAGTAAGACTGATCAACAAAGAGACGGAAGAGGTAAAAGAACAGGAAGTTTTCATGGGAGATTTCCCTAAAATGACTGATAATGGTACCTTCATTATTAATGGAGCAGAACGTGTTATCGTCAGTCAATTAGTCAGAAGCCCTGGTGTCTACTTTAATATGGAAATTGATAAATCCGGTACTAAACTGTTTTCATCAACCGTAATTCCAAATAGAGGAGCATGGATTGAATATGACAGCGACTCAAACGGAGTGGTCAATGTTAGAATAGACAGAACCAGAAAATTACCGGTTACAACCCTTGTAAGAGCACTTATATTTGATTCAACCGAAGACATTATTGAAGCCCTTGGAGACACTAAAGAACTTAGATCAACGCTTGAGAAGGAGATATCGACCACTCAAGAAGAAGCGCTGCTTGAGATCTATAAAAAATTGAAGCCCGGGGATCCGGCTGCATTGGAAAGTGCGGAGCCTTTAATAATGAACTTATTCTTCGATGGCAAGAGATACGATCTTGCTAAAGTCGGAAGATATAAATTTAATAATAAATTAGGATTAAAGAATAGAATCTCAGGACATATATCAAATGTTGATATAGTAGATCCTGAAACAGGTGAAATACTCGTAGAGTCCGGTCAGAGAATAGATGACGATATTGCCGATGCTATTGAAGCATCAGGGATAAATACCGTAGATCTTTTAGTCGAAGAAGACATCGTAAGAGTTGTGGGTAACCACTTCGTAGATATCAAAACTTTTGGACTGAAAGTTGATTTAAGTGGACTGGGTCTATCAGAAAAAGTCTACTATCCGGTTATGAAGGAAATCTTGGATACATGTGAAAGTGATGAAGAGATTTTAGCCGCTATTAAGGAAAGGGCAAAGGAATTAAGCCCAAGACATATCATAAGAGCTGATATTTTAGCTTCAGTTAGTTATGAACTTAACCTTTTCTATGGCGTTGGAAACACTGATGATATAGACCATCTGGGAAATAGAAGAGTTAGAGCCGTTGGTGAACTACTTCAAAACCAATTCAGAATTGGTATGTCCAGAATGGAAAGGGTCGTGCGTGAAAGAATGTCAACTCAAGACCCTGATTTGGCAACCCCTCAAGCGCTGATAAATATCAGACCTGTAGTTGCTGCAATGAAGGAATTTTTCGGCTCATCACAGCTGTCACAGTTCATGGATCAGACAAATCCGATGGCAGAGCTTACTCATAAGAGAAGAATGTCAGCACTGGGACCTGGCGGTCTTTCAAGAGATAGAGCCGGAGCAGAAGTAAGAGACGTTCACGATTCTCACTATGGAAGGATATGCCCTATAGAAACTCCTGAAGGACCGAATATAGGACTGATAACTTCTATGACTACTTATGCCAGAATAAATGACTATGGTTTCATAGAGACACCTTATAGAAAAGTAGACAAGGAAAAAGGTGTAGTAACCAATCAAATAGAGTACTTGACTGCTGATATTGAGGACAGATTTATAACCGCTCAAGCTAACGAACCGCTAAATGATGACGGAAGTTTCGTGAATGAGAGGGTATCAGGTAGGGGATTAAATGGAGAAAATGATATCTATCCTAGAGAAATGGTGGATTTCATGGACGTTAGTCCTCAGCAAATAGTATCAGTCGGAACTGCAATGATTCCTTTCTTGGAAAACGACGATGCTACTCGTGCACTGATGGGTTCTAACATGCAGAGACAGGCCGTACCATTAATAAAAGCTGAAGCACCGATAATTGGAACCGGAATTGAGCATAGAGCTGCAAAGGATAGTGGGGCTGTTCTGATAGCTAAATATGACGGAGTAGTTACAGAGGTAACTTCAGATAAGATAAAGATTAAGAGAAATGAAGGCGCTAAAGAAGACGTCTATAAATTATTAAAGTTTAAAAGATCAAACCAAGGTACTACAATCAACCAAAGACCTATAGTCAGAGTTGGAAATATCGTTAAAAAAGGCGATATAATTTGCGACGGACCTTCCACGGATAATGGAGAGATTGCATTAGGCAAGAATATCCTTATCGCTTTTATGACTTGGGAAGGTTATAACTACGAAGATGCTATGCTTTTAAACGAAAAGCTTGTAATTGAAGATACATTAACTTCTATTCATATAGAAGAACATGAATCTGAAGCTCGAGAAACAAAGCTGGGTTCAGAGGAAATCACGAGAGATATACCAAATGTCGGTGAGGAAATGAGAAAAGACCTAGACGAGAATGGTATTATCAGAATAGGAGCCGAGGTAACTTCCGGAGATATTCTAGTCGGTAAAGTAACTCCAAAGGGAGAGACGGAACTGTCACCTGAAGAGAGATTGTTAAGGGCTATATTCGGAGAAAAAGCAAGAGAGGTTAGAGACACTTCTCTTAAAGTACCTCATGGCGAAACAGGTATTGTAGTAGATGTTAAAGTATATACGAGAGAAAATGGCGATGAATTACAACCTGGCGTAAACAAGGTTGTAAGAGTATATGTTGCTACTAAAAGAAAGATAAATGTCGGAGACAAGATGTGTGGTAGACATGGTAATAAAGGGGTAGTTTCAAGACTATTACCTGAAGAGGATATGCCGTTTTTACCAGACGGTACACCGGTACAAATAGTACTTAACCCACTGGGGGTTCCTTCGAGGATGAACCTGGGTCAGGTACTGGAAGTACATCTTGGACTGGCAGCTAAAAAACTGGGATGGAAGGTTGCGACGCCGGTATTTGACGGTGCTAGTGACCAAAACATCATAGATACTCTAAAGGAAGCGGGATATCCTGAAACCGGTAAGATAGCTCTAAGAGACGGTAGAACCGGTGAAGAGTTTGATAATCCTGTTACCGTTGGAATAATGTATATGTTAAAACTTCACCACTTAGTAGATGAGAAAATTCATGCTAGATCGACAGGTCCTTATTCACTTGTAACTCAGCAGCCTCTAGGAGGTAAAGCGCAGTTCGGTGGACAGAGATTTGGAGAGATGGAGGTGTGGGCTCTGGAGGCTTATGGAGCTTCACATACATTACAGGAAATGTTGACAGTTAAATCTGACGATATCGTCGGTAGGGTTAAGACTTACGAATCCATAGTTAAAGGCGAGTCTATACCTGAGCCGGGAGTTCCGGAATCATTCAAAGTTTTGATAAAAGAACTTCAGTCTTTAGCAATTGATGTAAAATTACTCAATGAGAATGAAGATGAGGTTAAATTAAGGGACTCTGATGACGATGTAATAGATATTACTGATTTTAGTAGTGAAGAAACCGATCAGAAGATTATTAATGATATAGAAGAAGTAGAAGATTCGGGATACGAAATAACTGAAATCGAAGATTAGTTGAAGATTAGTTATAGAGTTTAAACCGGTATCAATACGAGGAAAATCTGGACTTTAAGAAAGGAGTGTGCTCCTTGTTAGAATTAAATACTTTTGATTCTATAAGAATCGGGCTGGCATCGCCTGAAAAAATAAGAGAATGGTCTAAAGGTGAGGTTAAAAAACCTGAAACTATCAACTATAGAACCTTAAAACCTGAAAAAGAAGGTCTGTTCTGTGAAAAGATATTCGGACCTACAAAAGACTGGGAATGTAACTGCGGTAAATACAAGAGAATCAGATATAAAGGTGTTGTCTGTGAAAAATGTGGAGTTGAAGTAACCAAGGCAAAAGTAAGACGTGAGAGAATGGGACATATTGAGCTTGCCACCCCTGTTTCACATATTTGGTACTTTAAGGGAATTCCGTCCAGAATGGGACTCTTACTGGACATGAGTCCTAGAGCTCTGGAAAAGATACTCTATTTTGCAAGTTATGTAGTAACCGACCCGGGAGATACTGACTTATTTACAAAACAATTATTAAGTGAATTTGAATATAACGAAGCATACGACAAATGGGGAGAATCTTTCAAGGTAGGTATGGGAGCTGAGGTAATCAAAGAACTCTTACTTGATATAGACCTTGAAAAAGAATCCGAAGAGCTAAAAGAAGCTCTTATGAATAGTACCGGACAGAAAAAAGTAAGACTGTCCAGAAGACTTGAAGTAGTTGAATCTTTCAGACAATCAGGAAATAGACCTGAGTGGATGATTATGGATGTAATTCCGGTAATTCCACCTGATCTAAGACCTATGGTTCAGCTGGAAGGTGGTAGATTCGCAACTAGTGACTTAAACGATCTATATAGAAGGGTTATAAATAGAAATAATCGTCTTAAGAGACTTCTCGATATCGGATCGCCTGAAATAATCATTAGAAATGAGAAGAGAATGCTTCAAGAATCTGTTGACGCATTGATAGACAACGGAAGAAGAGGAAAGGCCGTTACCGGTCCCGGAAACAGAAATCTAAAGAGTCTATCTGACATGCTGAAAGGTAAAACGGGTAGATTTAGACAGAACCTACTAGGTAAGAGGGTAGACTACTCAGGTAGATCTGTAATCGTAGTAGGACCTGAGCTTAAGTTTTACCAATGCGGTCTTCCCAAGAAGATGGCCATGGAACTCTTCAAGCCTTTTGTAATGAATCAATTGGTTGAAGATGAGATAGCTCCAAATATTAAATCTGCCAAGAAGATGGTTGAGAGATCAAGCCCGAAGGTATGGGATATTCTTGAAAAAGTAATAAAAGACCATCCGGTATTATTAAACCGTGCGCCGACTCTTCATAGATTGGGTATCCAAGCATTTGAACCTGTACTAGTTGAAGGTAAGGCAATTAAGCTTCATCCACTAGCATGTACTGCTTACAACGCAGACTTTGACGGGGACCAGATGGCTGTTCACTTACCGCTATCTACCGAAGCTCAAGCTGAAGCAAGACTACTGATGATGTCTACTAATAATATCCTAGCTCCTAAAGACGGAAAGCCAATTGCTACTCCTTCTCAGGACATGGTACTGGGAGCCTTCTATTTGACAACTCAAAAAGACGGTGCTCTTGGAACAGGCAAGGTGTTTAACGATTTTAACGAGATGTACAAAGCTTATTACGACAAAAAAGTTTCACTTCATGCAACTGTAAAGGTCAGAGTAAAGCATGGTAGTGACGATAAAGGTGAGCTTGTTGAGTCTACAGTAGGAAGATTCATTTTCAATGAGGGTATTCCTCAAGATCTTGGATTCATCAATAGAGATAAAGATAAATATGCACTTGAGATAAATAAACAGGTAAACAAAAAAGCTCTTGGAGAAATTGTGGATAAGTGCTTTAGAAAACATGGTAATATCATAACTGCTAAGGTACTCGACTATATTAAGAGTATGGGATACAAGTACTCCACAATCGGAGCATTGTCAATATCCATGAGTGATGTTACTGTGCCTGAGGACAAATTCAGTATTCTCGATAAAGCCGATGTAGAAGTTAGAAAGTACGAGAATATGCTTAAGAGAGGTTTGGTTCTAGAAGACGAAAGATACGAAAGAGTTATTGAAATCTGGGAAAGAGCTACAGATGAAGTAACAGAAACACTTCTTTCAAATCTCGATCCCGACAATAATATTGCAATCATGGCTAACTCCGGTGCGAGGGGTTCCGAAAAGCAGATAAGACAGCTTGCCGGAATGCGTGGACTTATGTCATCAGCAGCCGGAAAAACCATAGAGGTTCCAATAAAGGCTAACTTTAGAGAGGGACTTTCAGTACAAGAGTTCTTTATCTCAACTCACGGTTCGAGAAAGGGACTTTCAGATACAGCGCTAAGAACAGCAGACTCCGGTTATTTGACCAGGAGACTTGTAGATGTATCGCAAGATGTTATTGTAAGAATAGATGATTGTGGTACAAATAAATATATATTGGCTAAAGATATCCTTGAGGGAGAAGAAGATGTAATAGTTGATTCATCTATTATTGGAAAAATTCTTTATTCTGATGTAAAAGATGGTAATAAAACTCTGTTTACAAAGAATCAAAATATCACTGAACAGATGGTTTCAGAGATGGAAGAAAAGGGAATTCCGACCATTAAGATATGGGGAGTTTCGGATACCTTGAAGCAGCAAATAATCGGAAGATATGCTTTCGAGGACATTTTAAATCCCGATACCGGTGAAATTATCGTCTATAAGAATGGTATGATTACCGAGCAAGTCGCTGATTTAATAGAAGAGAAGAAAATTCACGAAGTTAAGATAAGATCTGTTCTAGGCTGCAAGGCTACCCATGGCGTTTGTGCAAAGTGTTATGGTAGAAATCTTGCAACCGGAAATCCGGTAAATATCGGTGAGTCGGTTGGTATTATTGCTGCTCAGTCGATAGGAGAGCCGGGTACACAGCTTACGATGAGAACTTTCCACTCCGGTGGTATTGCCGGAACTGGAATCACTCAAGGTCTTCCAAGGGTTGAAGAGCTTTTCGAGGCTAGAAAACCTAAGGGTCTTGCCTTTATATCTGAAAATGAAGGAACAGTTAAATTGATCGATAATAAGAAGAGAATCGATATTGCTGTAACTTCTGATGACGGGACTGAGAAAGTTTATGCAATACCATATGGTTCCAGAATAAAGGTTAAAGATGGAGATCAGATTGAAGCAGGAGATATTTTAACTGAAGGTTCTGTAAATCCTCATGATATCTTAAAGATAAAAGGAGTACAAGGCGTTCAGGACTATATTATGAGAGAAGTTCTTAATGTATATAGGCTTCAAGGTGTTGATATAGACTATAAACATATCGAAGTTATCATCAAGCAAATGCTGGGCAAGGTAAAAATACATGATGCAGGTGATTCCTACTTCTTACCTGGATCTCTTGTAAATCTAAGAGAGTTTGAAGATGTAAATGAAAAACTTGAAGAAGAGGGCAAGGTTCCGGCTGAAGGTGAAAGAACTCTGTTAGGTATAACCAAGGCTTCTCTAGCGACAGACTCCTTCTTGTCTGCAGCATCTTTCCAAGAAACTACGAGAGTGCTGACAGATGCATCCATTAAGGGTAAGGAAGATTATCTACTTGGATTGAAAGAAAATGTAATAATCGGTAAACTAATTCCTGCAGGAACAGGTATGAAGAGATATGAAAATATCAAGATCGATTATGAAGGAATGTGCGATGAAGATGCTACAGAGGCAGTCATGGATGAGCCTACTGCTGAAACAGCTGATGATATCGTAGGAAGTATGGCTGAAGAAGATTCCGAAGAATAAAAGTGGAATTGATTTTCTATAGAAATTATTTTAGGGCGAGGATTACTCGCCCTAAAATTGGTATATAAATCGCAATTTTATCAGTAAGAAATGATCGAATAATAACTGCATTAAAATTTACAAATATTTTATAGAATTTACGCAAATATTGTTTGACATTGTAATATCTGAGTGATAGAATGTATAAGGATTATTTCTAATAATCTGAATCTTATAATTAATTGAGGCTATTAGCACATAATCGTCCTTTTCGGTTATGTGATTAATATATTTATTAAAAATACAGGAGGTGAACTAATGCCAACAATTAACCAGTTGATCAGACAGGGAAGAACTAAGATTAAACAAAAATCCAAGTCTCCGGCTCTAAGCTACAACTTCAACACTCTTAAGAGAAAAACAGTTGTTAACGAATCTCCACAAAAAAGAGGAGTATGTACTTCTGTAAGAACTGTAACTCCTAAGAAACCTAACTCAGCTCTTAGAAAGATTGCAAGGGTTAGACTTACAAACCAAATGGAAGTGAATGCTTACATTCCGGGTATAGGACATAATCTTCAGGAACACTCCGTTGTTCTAATTAGAGGTGGAAGAGTTAAAGACCTTCCAGGGGTTAGATACCACATTGTTAGAGGTGCACTTGATACCTCTGGGGTTACTGACCGTAAACAAGCAAGATCAAAATACGGTGCAAAAAAACCAAAATAATCTAAATCAGGCGTTAGTGTGGATTGTTTTTTAATAAATATATTACACAAGCGCACGAGACGACATTTTGTCGAGTACCGGAGAAACTACTATTCATGGTAAGGAGGGAAGAAAAGTGCCAAGAAAAGGACATGTACCAAAGAGAGATGTAATACCAGATCCTATGTATGGAGATGTTGTTGTAACTAAACTTATCAACAATATCATGCTTGACGGTAAAAAAGGTGTAGCACAAAGAATTGTATATGGAGCTTTTAATAATATCCAAGAGCAAACCGGTGAGGAAGCATTGGAAGTATTCTACAAAGCTTTAAATAATATCATGCCGGTTCTTGAAGTTAAAGCACGACGTATAGGTGGTGCGAACTATCAAGTTCCGATTGAAGTTAGACCAGAAAGAAGACAGACGCTAGGATTGAGATGGCTGGTAACTTACGCTCGTAAAAGAGGCGAAAGAACTATGGTTGATAGACTTGCAAAAGAAATCATGGATGCAGCTAATAATACTGGGGCATCAGTCAAAAAACGTGAAGAAGTTCATAAGATGGCTGAAGCTAACAAAGCGTTCGCACATTATAGATTCTAGTTATTAAATAGGAGGAGTTAATACCGTGCCAAGAGAATATTCGTTAGCCAACACTAGAAATATCGGTATAATGGCGCACATAGATGCCGGTAAGACCACCACAACCGAAAGAATCCTTTACTACACAGGAAAAATCCATAAGATGGGAGACACTCATGAGGGTGCTGCTCAAATGGACTGGATGCAACAAGAGCAGGAAAGAGGTATAACAATTACTTCTGCTGCTACTACTTGTATTTGGAACGGACACAGAATCAATATCATTGATACACCTGGTCACGTTGACTTTACTGTAGAAGTAGAGAGATCGCTTAGAGTATTAGATGGTTCTGTAGCACTTTTTGACGCAAAGAGTGGAGTTGAGCCACAATCCGAAACTGTTTGGAGACAAGCAGACAAATATGGAGTACCAAGGATTTGTTTCATTAATAAAATGGATGCAACAGGAGCTAACTATTTTGACTCAATCGAGACAATTAGAGACAAACTTCGTGCAAATGCAATTCCTATAGAGCTTCCTATCGGAGCTGAAGATAAGTTTATCGGTGTTGTTAGTCTAATCACGATGAAAGCAACTATCTACAAAAATGACTTGGGAACAGATATTGAAGTGACTGATATCCCTGAAGATCTTGTAGACTTAGCTGAAGAATATAGAGCAAAACTGCTAGACAATATAGCAGAATATGATGAAGAAGTAATGGAAAAATATCTTGAAGGAGAAGAGCTTACTGAAGAGGAAATCATTAGGGCAATTAGAAAAGCAACTATAAGCCTTGCTGTAAACCCTGTTCTATGTGGATCTGCATATAAGAACAAAGGTGTTCAACCTCTACTGGATGCAATAATCGACTTCATGCCTTCACCACTTGACGTACCTTCTATAAAAGGTATAGATCCAAGTACTGAAGAAGAAAAGGAAAGAGTAGCTTCAGATGAAGAACCTTTCTCAGCATTGGCATTTAAGATTGTTACCGACCCATATGTAGGAAAACTTGCATACTTCAGAGTTTATTCCGGAACAATGGAATCTGGAAGTTATGTTATGAATACTACTAAGGGTAAAAGAGAGAGACTTGGTAGAATTCTTATGATGCATGCGAATAAGAGAGAAGAAATCGACAAGGTTTATGCAGGAGATATCTGTGCTGCAGTAGGCCTTAAAGATACGGGAACAGGAGATACACTATCTGCAATGGATAGTCCAATTATCCTTGAGAAAATGGAATTCCCTGAGCCGGTAATCTCTGTTGCAATTGAGCCTAAGACTAAAGCATCTCAAGAAAAAATGAGTATTGCATTAGCTAAGCTTGCTGAAGAAGATCCTACTTTTAAAACATATACCAATGAAGAAACAGGACAAACAATTATCGCAGGAATGGGTGAGCTTCACCTTGAGATAATCGTAGACAGACTTCTAAGAGAGTTTAAAGTAGAGGCTAATGTAGGTAACCCACAAGTTTCTTACAGAGAGTCTATTTCAAAACCTGCAGAAGCAGATGGAAAATACGTTAGACAGTCTGGTGGACGTGGACAATACGGACACTGTAAACTTAGAATTGAACCTAATGAACCTGGTAAAGGATTTGAATTCACCAACAGTATCGTTGGAGGAGCTATCCCTAAAGAATATATCAACTCAGTTAAAGAAGGTATCGAAGAAGCTGTTAACAGCGGACCTCTTGGAGGATATCCAATTCTTGATATCAAAGTTGATCTATATGACGGTTCTTACCACGATGTCGACTCAAGTGAGATGGCATTTAAGATTGCAGGTTCAATGGGTCTTAAAGAAGCTGTTCTTAAAGCAGCACCTGTACTATTAGAACCATATGTTTCTGTAGAGATTTCAACTCCGGACGAATACCTGGGAGATGTTATGGGTGACGTATCCTCAAGAAGAGGGGATATAAAATGTATGAATCCTAAAGACGGATTCCATATACTTGATGCATTTATCCCACTTTCAGAAATGTTCGGATATGCTACTGACCTTAGATCAAATACTCAAGGTAGAGCAACTTACTCAATGCAATTTGACCACTATGACAAAGTACCACAAAGTATATCGGACAAAGTATTGGGAGATAAACAATAATATTTACACCATTAATAAAATCATAGTCCCAATTAGGTGACTTAAATAATAAAGAGCTACCAATAGGAGGAGAATAATGGCTAAAGAAAAATTTGAAAGAACCAAACCGCATGTCAATATAGGAACAATAGGACACGTAGACCACGGTAAAACTACATTGACAGCAGCTATAACTTATGTACTAAGCAAGAGATTCGGAACAGGTGAATTTATTGACTATGCACACATAGACAAAGCACCTGAAGAGAGAGAAAGAGGAATCACAATCTCAACATCNNGAATTAGTTGACATGGAAGTAAGAGATCTACTATCAGAATATGACTTTGATGGAGACAATACACCAATCGTAGTAGGATCAGCATTAAAAGCATTAGAAGATCCGGACGGAGAGTGGGGAGACAAGATAGTAAAACTAATGGAAGAGGTAGACGAGTATATACCACAACCAGAAAGAGATACAGACAAACCATTCTTAATGCCTGTAGAAGACGTATTCTCAATCACAGGAAGAGGAACAGTAGCAACAGGAAGAGTAGACAGAGGAACAATCAAAGTTGGAGATACAGTAGAAATCGTAGGATTAACCGAAGAGTCAAGACAAGTAGTAGTAACAGGAGTAGAAATGTTCAGAAAACTACTTGATCAAGC
>MTKW01011503.1_pt1 | contig 11728 bp, 9 predicted proteins | sample 1042761 | NCBI WGS metagenome assembly MTKW01 (sample SAMN06205366, study PRJNA360243) | anaerobic digester metagenome | biome: Wastewater treatment plant; feature: Anaerobic digester sludge; material: sludge; isolation source: anaerobic digester fed with sludge from wastewater treatment plant ...
GGGTTATAGATGATATACTTTTAAATGAAGCATGTTCTTCAGGATGTGGCTCTTTTATTGAGACCTTTGCAAAATCAGTAAATATGAATGTAGGTGAATTTTTAGAAGCAGGATTATTTGCTAAGAATCCAGTTGACTTAGGTTCAAGATGTACTGTTTTTATGAACTCTATGGTAACACAGGCTCAAAAAGAAGGAGCAACTATAGGAGATATAGCTGCAGGTTTAGCCTATTCAGTTATAAAGAATGCAATACAAAAAGTAATAAAAGCTAGGGATCCAAAAAGCCTTGGAGAAAAAATAGTGGTTCAAGGTGGTACTTTTTATGGAGATGCTATTCTTAGAAGCTTTGAATTGATATCTGGTAGAGAAGCTATTAGACCAAATATTGCAGGGCTTATGGGAGCAGTGGGAGCAGCTATAATAGCCAAGGAAAGATATAAAGGTGAAGAATCTACAATACTAAAAAAGGAAGAATTAGATAAATTTTCCTATAGATCAACTCAAGGGAAATGTGGCAAATGTGGTAATAATTGTTTATTAACAATAAATATATTTTCTGATGGAAATAGATATATAACTGGAAATAGATGTGAAAAAGGAGAAGGGATTAATATTATAGAGAAGACCCTTCCTAATTTATACGATTATAAATACAAAAGGACCTTTAATTATGTATCCTTACCATTGGAAAAGGCTCCAAGGGGAAGAGTAGGTATTCCAAGGGTACTTAATATGTTTGAAAATTATCCATTTTGGCACAGCTTTTTTACTGAATTAGGCTTTAGAGTAGAACTATCAAAGGAATCCAGTAGAAAAGTCTATGAAGCTGGGCTAACATCTATACCTAGTGAAACAGCATGTTATCCTGCCAAGATGGTTCATGGGCATATAATGGATTTAATAGATAAGGATATTAAGTTTATATTTTATCCTTCTGTATTTTATGAAGAAAAGGAAGATGCATTATCAGATAATCATTTAAATTGTCCAGTGGTAACTGGTTATCCTGAGTTGATTAAGCATAATATTCAGGAATTAAAGGATAAAGATATAGTATTTTTAAACCCCTTTGTAACCTTTGACAATAAATTTAGCCTAAGAAGAGAATTATATAAGGCTTTGAAAATATTTAATATAACATCAAGGGAAATTAAAAAGGCCATGGATAATGCTTGGAAAGAGATGTATAGATATAAGGTGGATATAAGATTACAAGGAGAAAAAACAATAAAATACCTAGAGGAAAACAATCTAAAGGGAGTAGTATTAAGTGGAAGACCTTATCATATCGATCCAGCTATTAATCATGGTATCCCTAATTTGATTAATTCCTTAGATATGGCAGTATTGACTGAGGATAGTGTAGATCATTTAGGGGAGCTGGAAGTGCCACTGAGGGTATTAGATCAGTGGACATATCATTCTAGATTATATAGGGCAGCAAACTATGTATCAAAGAGTAAAAATTTAGAGCTAATTCAATTAAACTCCTTTGGATGTGGCTTAGACGCTGTAACTACGGATCAAGTACAGGAAATTCTCCAAAGTAGGGGGAAGATTTATACTCAGCTTAAAATAGATGAAGTAAGTAATTTAGGTGCAGCAAAGATAAGAGTAAGGTCCCTAAAGGCAGCCCTTGAAGAAAAGGAATCTAAGAATATAATCTTTAAGGAAAAGAAAATAAACAATGAAAGAATAATGTTTACAGAAGAACATAGACAAAATCATACAATATTAATTCCACAAATGGCACCAATTCAATTTAAACTATTAGAAAAGGTGTTTAATACATGTGGATATAATATGGTGGTTTTAGATGATGTAAAGGAAGAGGCAGTAGACGAAGGATTAAAATATGTAAATAATGATGCATGTTTTCCATCTATAATAGTAATAGGACAATTTATCTCTGCATTAAAATCTGGGAAATACGATCTAAATAACACATCTTTGCTTATATCTCAAACAGGTGGAGTTTGTAGAGCATCAAATTATGTAGGATTTTTAAGAAAGGCATTAAGTGAATCTGGCTTTTCTCATGTTCCAGTAATAAGCGTAAGTGCTCAAGGAATAGAAACAAATCCAGGATTTACTTTTACCTATGATATGATTAAGAGATCCGTTATGGCAACATTACTTGGAGATTTGCTTATGAGGGTGTCCCTAAGGGTTAGACCCTATGAAAAGATTAAGGGATCTACAAATTTATTAGTTGACAAATGGATTGAAAAATTAATGATTCCTTTAGAAGATATGAAGAAAGGGGATTTTATTAAATATACAAAGGAGATTGTTCAATCCTTTGATAAAATTGAGGTTTTAGATATTACTAAACCTAAAGTAGGAATAGTAGGTGAAATCCTTGTAAAATATCACCCTATGGCAAATAATGAGCTTATAGATATATTAGAAAATGAAGGAGCAGAAGTAGTTGTTAGTGATTTAACAGATTTCTTAATGTACTGTTTATATAATGCAGACTTTAAAGCAAAAAGGCTAGGGAAAAGCTACAAAGAGAAAATAGCAGGTGATATAGGAATAAAATATATAGAATATTATAGAAAGCATATACGAGAAGCCCTAAGTAATAGCGAAAGATTTTATCCACCTTTAACCATAGAAGAACTTGGAGATTTGGCACAAAAAATGATTTCTCTAGGGAATCAATCTGGTGAAGGTTGGTTGTTAACAGCAGAAATGATGGAGTTAATAGAAACTGGAGCTGAAAATATTGTATGTGTTCAACCCTTTGGATGCTTACCAAATCATATTACAGGTAAAGGTATGATTAAAGGAATTAGAGATATATATCCAAAGGCCAATATTATACCTATAGACTATGATCCAGGGGCAAGTGCTGTAAATCAATTAAATAGATTAAAGCTTATGCTATCTAAAGCTGAAGAAAATGTAATAAAGGATGAGAATGAAGAAGAAAGCCTGGCAAAGTAATAAATTGTAATTAAATTGTAAACCTTTAAAACGGTAATATGATAATCTTAGGGTATAAGAAGTAACAAATACTAAGAGAAAGAAGGGGTAGCATGAAAAAGTCAATACTTATAACTATAATAATATTGGCCATAGTACTGATATTGTCACTATCTGGATGTAAGAAAAAACAAGTAGAAAAGAATCCAGAGCCTACACCTACTCCAGTTGAAAAACCAGTGGAAGAAGTAGAGGATGATGAAAAGGCTGTTATTATGGAAGAATTTCAAAATATTGTTGAAAGCGATAATGAACCTATAAAAACAAAGAATTTCATTGATGAAAATATAGGAAAACTTTCACAATTAGAAGGGGATAAGATGATAGATGCCTTGGAGAAATCCTTGGAAAAACATTTGGAAAAATATACAGATAAAATCCTTGCTTTAGATAAAAAATTTGAATTAATGGATATTGCAGGAAGTGAATTATTTTTCCCAGAAGAAAAGATAAAGGATATTAAAGACGAAAAGTTAAGGGAAGAAGTAAAAAAACTATATGATAGTATGTACAAGCTGATTAATTTAGAAGGTAGTTTTTATCCATATATAGATTATTTTAAGCTTCAAGGTTATAGTAATAATATAACAGATGAATGGAAAGAATACTTGGGAATAAGGGCTATGGATTCTAATGACCCTCCATTGGTAGATGCGGGTTTAAGAATAGGATATGGAGAATTGGCAAATAGAATAATAAAAGCAGAAAACTATTTAAATAAGTATATAGACAGCCAAAGACAGGATGAGATGTTACTGAATTATGAAAACAAGTTAAGAATTTATTTAAAAGGAATAGATAATTCTCCAATAGCCGATCCAGATACTAAGAAAATATACGATGATGTATTAGATAGTTATGTTAATACTTCCCATATGGAAAACCATGTTACAGCCCATATATTATATAAATATGTAGAAGAGTTAGAAACTAATAATTATATCATAGATGAAGATATACTAAATAAAGCAGATGAGTTAATAGAAGAAGCACTGGAGATATTAAGTGAATTTAAGTAAAGGGGCAATAATTTTGCTCCTTTTTTATTTAAATTTAAATGATTTTAAATTAGGAAAAAAGGATTCTGAAGATTTCTGGATTCAAATGGGAGAGATGTTTGTTCTAATGAGATTCTTTGCCGTAAGAAATAAGGAAGGGGAATATTTAGGAACATTAGAGTATGTTCAAAACATAGCACCAATAAAAAACCTTACAGGTGAAAAAAGGTTATTAAGTGATTAATTAATAATTGAATTAATAAAAATAATTCCTATATTGTTGGGTATAGGAATTATTTTTTAGGGATTGTATCCTAATTGTAAACAATTAGAAGATTTTTTAATTGTAATTAACTCTTTAATGTAGTATTATTTAAATAGTAGTTTTTTATAACCAATAGGAAAGTTTAATCTTAATATTGTAAGGATAAAACTTTCCGTCAATGAGTTTCAAGAAAAGCATCCTTAAGATTAAAGATACAATAAAGGCTTTTCTAATTAGACATGAGGTGTAATTGATGAAGAAGAAGTTTTTTATAACATTTGTTTTATCATTAGTAGTTTTTACATTACTTTATTCTACATTATGGGGTAAGTTCTTAGAGAAGGATACCATAGCAGCTCCCAGTGATATGGCAGATTCTGAAGATTTAGAAGAAAAGGAAATAAAGACAAAGGTAAAAAATGAGATTTTATTTTTAATGATGGGTGTAGATGCAAAAGATGTAAGGCAGTCCAAGGGAACTCGTACAGACACTATGATGCTAATGAAGGTGAATTTTGAAACAGGGAAAGTAGATCTTTTATCATTACCTAGAGATACTAGGGTATTAGTTAGAGGCAAAGAAGATAAATTAAACCATGCCCATGCATATGGTGGAACAAGTTTAACTATGGCCACTGTTAGGGAATTTTTAAATATAGATTTAGATTATTATGTAAAAGTTGATTATAAGGCTGTTAAGGCAATAGTAGAAGCTATAGGAGGGGTAGAAATAGATGTACCTCAAAGAATGAGATATAGCGATCCTACAGCAGACCCACCGCTTAATATTAATTTATATCCAGGATTACAAGTTTTAGATGGTGAGGGAGCCCATGACTTCTTAAGGTATAGATCTGGTTACAAAGAAGGGGACCTAGGTAGAATAAAGGCCCAACAATATTTTATGAAAGAATTAATAAAACAAACTCTTAAACCTAAGAATATTTTAAAATTACCAAAGCTTATAGAAACTTATTTTGATTATGTAGACACTAATATACCTATGGGTGCTGTACTAAAAGGTGTAGGTGTTGCAAACAAAATAGATGTAGAAAATATAAACTCAAAAACTATAACAGGACATAATCAGCGAATAGGAGGATTAGACTATCTAATCTACGACAGAGAAGAAACAAGGCAAATCGTTGAAGAAATGTTTGAAGACTATTTATTAAATTAGTAAATAGGAGTGAAATAGATGAGAAAAAAAAGAAAAAGGGAACATGTGGAAAACTATTTAAAAACTACATTTAAAGGAGACACTCTCTTAGGAGATGTATTTTTAGAGCATAATGCATTACCAGAATTAAATTTTTCAGATATAGATACAAAAATAGAATTTTTAGGAAAGACAATTGACTATCCTATTATCATTAATGCTATGACAGGAGGAACAGAATTTGCTGCAGGAATAAACAAAGACTTATCCCTATTGGCAAAGGAATTTAATATTCCCATGGCAGTAGGTTCTGAAACCATAATCCTATGTGAAGATGATGGATGCAGAGATTCCTTTAAAATTGTTAGGGATAATATTGGAGAAAATGGAGTAGTAATAGCCAATTTAAGTGGACAAGCAACTTTAGAGGATGTAAAATGTGCATTAGATGTGGTACAGGGAGATGCTATGCAGATTCACCTTAATGTAGCCCAAGAACTATCTATGGAAGAAGGGGACAGAGAGTTTACAGGAATATTAAAAAACATTGAAGACATAGTAAAAAACATAGATAAACCTGTAATTGTAAAAGAAGTAGGCTTTGGAATATCAAGGGATGTTGCTGAAAGATTATATTCAGTAGGTGTTAGATATATAGATGTATCAGGTCATGGCGGTACAAACTTTATTGAAATAGAAAATCTAAGAAATAGAAGTATAGATTTGACTGAATTATATCCTTGGGGAATTCCTACTGCCTTATCCCTAATAAAATGTAGAGAATTACCAAAGGATCTAAATTTAATTTCCAGTGGTGGAATTAGAAATAGTATGGACATTATAAAATCCCTTGTATTAGGGGCTAAAATAGTAGGTATTAGTGGCGAACTATTATCCTATCTAGTCCATGGGGGTTATGATAATGCAAAGGAATATTTGGAAGCTTTAACATACAAGATTAAAATGGTAATGTTACTAATGGGTAAGAAAAACATGGAAGAATTAAAGGCTGTAGATTATAAAATAACAGGAAAATTAAAAGAGTTAATTTAAAAAGTGATAGGTTTAGGCCTATCACTTTTAATCTAGAATCCACCAGCACCGCCACCGCCTGCTCCACCGCCGCCACCTCCACTAAATCCTCCCCCACCACCAAAGGAAGTAGAGGTAGAAGTTCCAGTATGGCCATAGAAGCTTCGAGTAATTCTATCTTCAAATAATGAACCACCTTTTTTACTAGTTAGAAAATACCAGTATCCCCAATACATAGGATAGTAGTCTAAATTAACGGATTGCCTATAATCATCTAATTTTTCCATGGGTAGTCCTAAAGCAATGGCATATATTAGAGTTTGATCTTCTGAAATATTAAAATTCTTTGTTTCGAAGTGAGAAATATCTTTTTTAAAATCCTTCCATAGATCATATTGGATTTTTCCTTCGTCAGATTTTCTTGTAAATAGGAAAATTCCATATATAAACAATATAATACTTAAAATAATTAAACCAACCCTATATAAGGCATTGTTAATTATAGCAAATATACCTAGGAGAAATATTAAAAAATTGAAAATCATAAGGAAAATCCCTGAATTTTTCCCTTTAGGATCATGATAGTTTCTAGACTTCAATTGTTTTTGTACCTTTTTAAACCAAGTAGATTGAGCTTTACTAAAGTTCGATAGGGATTTTTTTCTATAGTTTTCAATATCCAATGTACTTTCTTCTGTACCAGTACCAATATCATTAAAAATCCAATTCATCAAGAATTCTTCATGCTCTAGTAATTTTTTTACATCTTCTTTATTTTTAATAAAGATAAAATCTTTTTCTTCAGCCTTTATTTTTCTTCTTTTATTTTGTGTTTTTATCTCTAATTCATCTACAGCTATATATCCTCGCCTTGCAAGATCAAATAAAGTAGCTAGTATGGCTCTAGAATTTACAACTTGATTCATAAAAAGGCTAAGTTCTGCAGGACTTATATCCTTTGGATAAATACTATCCATATTTTCATAAATACTAAGATCGCTTCTAAATCTATTAAATAAAAAGCCTATAATGAAAACCCCTAAAGCAGCAACTCCCAAGGAGATATTATTAAATGTATTTTTAATTTTTTCTTTTTTTTGTGCAGTAGCTGCAATTTCTTTTTCATAAGAAATTTCTTCACCTATAATACTTTCTAAATTCCTATTTCCTGTATTAGTACTATTTGGAATATAATCTAAGGGAAATAATGTTCTAGCTTCTATATAGGAATTTGGAGATACATCTGTTACTTCTAATTTGATTAAGTCTCCTTCTATAAAGTGAATTTTCCCATTTAAAGGACCATGCCCAAATATTTTAATCATATTTTTCTCGAAATTAGGTAATTTTATAGTTGCAGAAAAATAATCTATAATAGTTTCATTTTCTTCACCTAAAAATTTATAATATAGTTCTCCAATATCCTTATGTTTTGTAGCCACATTATTAATAATATATTTAATTCTAAAGGTTTTGCTTTTGTTTTTAGATGGTGAAAAGATCATGATATTGGCATCATTTTCCTTTAAATCCATATTATATACTCTATTGTCTCCTTTTTTAGCCTTTGGATCTAAGGTATATTCTATTTCTTCCCCAGAAATCATTTCAAATATACTTAAATCTTTTATGCCATCAGTCTTATGAAGGACAATATCTCTATATACTCCATTAAAGCTTCCATTAAAACGGAAAGTAATATCTTCGGTGATAGATAAATCTCCATTTTCTAAAAGAGTAGAGTCTACAGTCCATTTAGAAATTCTTAAACTATTATCGGCAAAGATATTAGTAGGAATCAAAACTAATATTAGAATCAAAGTTAAAATAATAAATCTTTTTTTCAAAATAACACCTCCTGAATTATATATTAAATATTATATACCCAAATAAAAGTATTATTTCAAAAAAAAGGATGGTTTAATTCATCCTTTTCATTATTGGTAATATTTTCATTCCTATAATAGAGGAAACTATTATTTTTAAAATATCTCCAGGTAAAAACAATATACAGCCCATATATATTATATCCCTAATAGAAAGAGCACTGCCCATGATTACATTGAGGACGTAATACATATATGGTAGTCCAAATAAATATATAATCAAGGTCGCTATTGTTGAAGATATCCAAATTTTAGCAGATGATATATTGCTAGAAGGATGTGATATTTTTCCAGCAATGTAAGCAGCAAATACAAACCCAATTATAAATCCAAAACTAGGTTTTAAAATATGTTGTAGACCACCACTAAATCCAGAAAATATTGGAATCCCAATAAGACCTAAAAATATGTATAAAACTTGAGATAATGCGCCTAATTTCGGACCAAGTAATATACCACTTAAAATAACAAAAAAGGATTGTAAAGTTATAGGTACAGGTCCTAAAGGTATACTAATAAAAGCACCTATGGCTGTTAAAGCAGTAAATAGCGCAACTAGAGTAATATTTTTGCTTTTCACTATCCATATCCCTCCTTTCAGGAATAGATTATACTATAAATAATTTGCAAAATCTATTGTATAATTATTAAATAAATGATACAATTGTAGACAAGATTGTTGAACAATATAGATATACAATATATGAAAATAAGGGGGAAGAATATAATTGACTAAGGGTAAAATAGGTTTTAGTATAAATAGAGACATTTCTAGGACAGATAAAGACATTTTGATGAAGCTTAAGGAAATAGGAACATGTGCTATTAGCGATGCAATGAAAAATTTTAATACAATGCATCATTATATAAAACCTATAGATGAAGAAATAAGCTTTGCAGGAAATGCAATAACTGTAAGAATGAGATCAGCAGATAATTTAATGTTACATAAGGCTATAGGTTTAGCCCAGGAAGGCGATGTAATTGTAGTAGATACTTGTGGTTCGGAATCCAATTCTATATTGGGGGAAATGATGACAAGGGCAGCTTTGAAAAATGGAGTTGCGGGTATAGTAATAGATGGTGGAATAAGGGATATTTTAGAGCTTAAAAAACTTAAAGCACCTGTATTTGCCAGATGCATAACTCCAGCAGTAGGAGATAAGCATGGTCCTGGAGAGATTAATTATCCAGTATCATGTGGTGGAGTGCCAGTTAATCCAGGTGATATTGTTGTAGGAGATGCCAATGGTGTTGTCGTAATAAATAGATATATGGTGGAAGATGTATTAGAACTTGCTAAAGAAAAAATAGCACAAGACAACAAATGGTTAGAAGAAATATTAAATGGAGTTATCATAAAACCAGATGTAGAGGAAGATTTAAGAAAAAATGGAGTTATTTAATAAAAACTGATAAAATAAATATATTAAATAAACCATTGAAAGGAAGATTTGTATTGACTTCTCCAGTTGAAAAAGTATATAAAACCATAAGATATAGAATATTAAATCAGGAATATGTTCCATCCCAAACTCTAGTGGAATCTTCATTAGCTGAAGAATTTGGAGTTAGCAGAAATACTGTTAGAAAAGCACTGATGCAACTTGTAAATGAAAAATTAGTGGAGCTGGAGGCCAATAAAAGTGCAAGGGTTAAGTTCCTTACTAAAGAAGAAGCATTGAATCTTATAGAAATAAGAGAAAGACTAGAAGGACTTATAGCTTATAGTGCAGCAAAGGTAATAAAGAAGCAGGATATAAATAAAATTAAGAGAAATCTAGATGAAATGAAAAAATTATTAGATGAAGGAAACCTAGTTGAATATTCCAGAAAGAATGACATAATTCATCAGATTATAGACGATATTTGCCCTAATAGAGAAGCTATTGAATTAATTGAATCCATTAGATTACAACTAAGAAGTTATAATAAAAGAACCATATTAATAGTAGGTAGAGGGGAAGAATCTTATAAAGAACATTTAGAGTTAATAAAGGCTTTAGAAGCAAATAACCCTGAAGAAAGCGAACGAGTAATGCGTAAACATATGGCTAATGTTAGAAAAACTTTAATAAAAAATTATGAAATGTTATTTTAAGTTTAAGGAGGAGGAACTTTTACAAATTCTACTAAATAGATTTAATGAGTTATATATGCCATTTAAAAATCATGGAGATATTAAAGGTGTTATAGATATATGTGGAAAAAATTCTGCAATAATAGGAAAAAACATCCTAGTTATTCAAGGAGACAATATTAGAAAAGGAAAAGCTCTAGATATAAACATGGAGGGGGAACTTTTAGTGGAATTTTCTGAAGGAATAGAAAGAGTGTATTCAGGAGAAGTATCCATAAGAGGTTTAGAAGGATATATTTAGTATGTAATAGATTGAATTTTTATAATCTGGAGGGATATTATGGATCATGCAATCGCTGTTATTTCTCCATCAAGTGTTTTAACTCAGAAAATGGAGGAAGAAATAAAGAAAAGGAACCTTAATATTATTGTAAGACAATCTTTTACAGATGATGCTATAAACGAAGCTGAAGAGTTGATATTAAGGGGTACAAAGGTATTAATAAGTAGAGGGCATACTGCATCAGTGTTGCGACAGAATTTAGATATACCCATAGTAGATGTGAGACATACCTTTTTTGATTGCTATATGGCATATAATAAAGCTAGAAAGCTATCTGATAAAATAGCTTTTTTGGCAAGTTCAAAAGGGTTTGAGAATATATTGTATAGAAGTAAAGAGTTTTTAAAAGGGATAGAAATTATTCCCATAGACTTAATGAAGGATGAAGAAATAATAGATAAGAATTTGAAAAAATTAAAAAATAAAGGTATAGAAGTGGCCATAGGCGGATTGACTTTAGAAGAAAAAGTCAAAAATCTAGGTATTGAATATATAATGAGTGAAGCAGATGAAGAAGCAATAAATCAAGCATTAGAAGAAGCATTTCATTTAGCAAGAATAGAATTTGAAAAAGAAGAAAGAAGAATTGAACTTGAAAATAGGTATGAAATGATAAACTCTATATTAAATAGTGTATCCGATGGTGTAATTAGCTATGATAAGGATGGAGTAATAACTAATGCAAATCATAATGCAAGGAGAATATTAGGAAAGGGTGTAATAAATAAAAATGTAAAAGAATTTATTACATCTAATCTATTTATAAAATCCATAGATGAAGGAAAGAAAATTAGCAATGAAATTATCGATATAGACAAATTATCTTTAGTATTAAATTTAGAACCTATTAAGGTAGATTCTAAAGTAATAGGTTCAGTAGCAACATTTCAAAAATCTAAACAAATACAAGAAGTAGAGCAGAAAATAAGGCATAGCATGCTTAAGAAGGGACATATTGCCCATGCTAGATTT
>MTKW01011351.1_pt1 | contig 11725 bp, 10 predicted proteins | sample 1042761 | NCBI WGS metagenome assembly MTKW01 (sample SAMN06205366, study PRJNA360243) | anaerobic digester metagenome | biome: Wastewater treatment plant; feature: Anaerobic digester sludge; material: sludge; isolation source: anaerobic digester fed with sludge from wastewater treatment plant ...
ATGTTGGATATTGTAATAGCTGGAATGGCAAATGAGCCAGGTAGAGTAGCAAATTTTACAAAACCCTATGATTTAGATGGAATTCATAGGATATTAATAAGAAAATCAGATAAAGATAAATTCAAATCGGAAACAGATTTTAGCGGTACAACTTTAGGAGCCCAAACAGGATCCATACAAAAAGAAATGGCAGAAAATATTGAGGGAACCACTGTTAAAGAATTGCCAGCCCTTAATACCCTTATAATGGAATTAAAAACAGAAAAAATAGATGGTGTTGTAATGCCTGAAGAAGCTGCAGAATCATATGCACAAACCAATGATGATATAATGATAGTCCAAGAAATAGAGCTTATCCATGAAAGTGGAGGAGCAAGCATAGCTTTAAAGAAAGGAAATGACGAGTTAACGGAATATATAAATGAAATAATAGATGAATTATTAGAGCAAGGTTTAATTGAAAAGTGGAAAGCAGAGGCTAAAGCATTAAGTGATCAAGAAATCAAAAAATAATTAGGAGGCGAAAATTTGAACATTATAGAACTATTTGTAAAATATAAATATTATTATATAACAGGAATTAAAATAACATTATTAATATCTTTTTTATCCCTTATTATAGGAAGTACTTTAGGAGCTTTATTGAGTTTGTTAAAGCTCTCTAAGGTTAAATTTTTAAGATTTATATCAACAGTATATATAGAAATAATTCGTGGAACACCTATGATGGTGCAAATTGCCATGGTATATTTTGGAAGCTATGTGCTTATGGGAGTAAATATAGATGGTTTCTTAGCAGCTTTAATAGCAGTTTCCTTAAATAGTTCTGCATATGTGGCAGAAATTATTAGATCTGGTATACAATCTATAGATAAAGGGCAAATGGAAGCTAGTAGGAGTTTAGGCCTTTCCCATAAGCAAACTATGAGACATATAATATTGCCTCAGGCTGTAAAAAACATACTACCAGCTTTAGGAAATGAATTTGTTACTTTAATAAAAGAAACATCAGTAGCTTCTACAATAGGGGTAGCAGACTTAATGTATGCATCAAAAATAGTTCAAAGTGGAAGCTTTCAGCCATTTAATCCATTAATAATAGTAGCAGTAATATATTTTATATTTACATTTAGCCTATCCCAATTAATAGGATTATTTGAAAGGAGACTAGCCCATAATGATTAAAATAGAGAACTTAAATAAATATTTTGGTGACAAACATCTATTAAAAGATATAAATTTGGAAATACACGATGGTGAAGTCATTAGCCTTATAGGGCCTTCTGGTTCTGGTAAAAGTACCCTTATAAGATGTATAAATTATTTGGAAGAACCAACTTCTGGAAACATATATATCAATGGTAAGAACCTATCAGAATTAGGTAAAGAAATCGATATAATAAGACAAAAAATAGGAATGGTATTTCAACATTTCCATCTATTTCCTCATAAAACAGTTATTGAAAATATAACTTTAGCTCCAATTTTAACGGGACAATTAACTAAAAAAGAAGCAGAAGAAAAAGCTATTAAACTCTTAAAAACCATGGATTTGTTAGATAAAAAAGATGCATATCCAGATTCGTTATCAGGAGGACAAAAACAAAGAATAGCTATAGCTAGATCCCTTGCTATGGATCCAGAAGTAATGCTTTTTGACGAAGTTACATCGGCTCTTGATCCAGAAATGGTTGGTGAAGTTTTAAATGTAATGAAGGAATTAACTAAAACAGGCATGACCATGATAGTAGTAACTCATGAAATGGCTTTTGCAAAACAAGTAGCAGATAGAGTAATATTTATGGCAGATGGGCAAATTATAGAAGAGAATAGAGCAGTAGATTTATTTGAAAATCCACAAAATCCTAGGACAAAGGAATTTTTATCAAAGGTATTAGAATATTAAAGGATAATGGCAAAGAAGTCAAATATGATTGATTTTATCCAGTCTCTATGTTAGAATAATAATGTTAATGAGAAGATAAGATTTCTAGATAATTTTGTAATAGGAGGTGTTGGGATGCAAACTTTTTTTTCAGTATTATTATTGATATCTGCATTGGGTGTAATAATTAGTGTATTGTTACAAGAAGGTGATGAAGGTGGGTTAGGTGCTATAGGAGGCAGTGCACCAGAATCATTATTTGGTAGTAATAGAGGTACAAGTAAACAAGCAATGCTACAAAGGGCAACAGTAATATCTGCTGTGGTTTTTATAATATCTACTGTAGTATTAGCTGCTAGATAACGGAGGAGGAAAGGTTAATGAATTATATTTTAATTTCTGCGCCAATAATTGGAATATTGGCTCTAATTTTTGCTTTTTATAAAGCTTCCAGTATTGATAAAATAAAACCAGGTAACGATAGGATGCAAGAAATATCTAAATACATCCAAGATGGTGCCATGGCTTTTTTATCTAGACAATATAAATCTTTAGGTATTTTTGTAGTAGCTCTTTTTATAATACTAACATTTGTACCTGGATTAGGATTTAAGACAGCTATTTGCTTTTTAATAGGAGCATTATTCTCAGTTGCAGCAGGATATATTGGTATGAGAGTAGCTACTAAAGCAAACGTTAGAACTGCCAATGCAGCCATGGAATCTGGGATGAATAAAGCTTTAAACGTAGCTTTCTCAGGTGGAGCAGTAATGGGAATGTGTGTTGTAGGATTAGGACTTTTAGGTGTAGGTCAGCTTTATATAATATTTCGTGATCCAAGTATTATAACAGGATTTGGTCTTGGAGCTTCATCTATAGCATTATTTGCCAGAGTAGGTGGAGGAATTTATACTAAAGCAGCAGACGTAGGTGCTGACTTAGTAGGTAAGGTAGAAGCAGGAATCCCTGAAGATGACCCAAGAAACCCTGCAGTTATTGCAGATAATGTTGGGGATAATGTTGGAGACGTAGCTGGTATGGGTGCAGACTTATTTGAATCCTATGTAGGAGCAATAATATCTGCTATTACATTAGGATTAGTAGCTTATGGAGAAAATGGTGTATTGTTTGCTATTTCTTTGGCATCAGTTGGAATTATAGCTTCAATAATAGGAGTATATTTTGTTAGAGGAGACAAAGACCCTCAAAAATCATTAAATAATGGTACATTAGTAAGTTCATTACTTACTATAGTAGCAGGTTTCTTTTTAAGTAATTATATATTATCATCATACAAGCCATTTATAGCAATCTTATCTGGGCTTGTAGTAGGATTAATAATAGCAAGAATAACAGAATATTATACATCTGCAGATCACAATCCAGTACAAAGAATAGCTGCAGAATCAGAGACAGGAGCTTCAACTAATATCATTGGTGGACTATCAGTAGGTATGATGTCTACTGCTGGACCAATAGTAATAATATCCATTGGTATATTAGTAGCATATTTCTTCTCAGGAGGAACAGCAAATCCAGCTCAAGATTTATATGGAATCGCTTTAGCAGCAGTAGGTATGTTATCTACAGCAGGTATGACAATTGCTGTTGATGCATATGGACCGATAGCAGATAATGCTGGTGGTATTGCAGAAATGTGTGAACTTCCAGAAGAAGTAAGAGAAATTACAGACAAACTTGATTCAGTAGGTAATACTACAGCAGCTATAGGAAAAGGATTTGCAATAGGTTCAGCAGCCTTAACAGCGTTAGCTTTATTTGCATCCTATACTCAAGCAGTACAACTTACAGGAATCGACTTAACAAAGCCAACAGTTATTGCAGGTGCATTTATAGGTGGTATGTTACCATTCCTATTCTCAGCAATGACTATGGATGCAGTAGGTAAAGCTGCATTTAGTATGATAGAAGAAGTAAGAAGACAATTTAAGGAAATTCCAGGTATCATGGAAGGAAAAGCAACTCCTGAATATGGTACTTGTGTAGATATTAGTACAAAAGCAGCATTAAGAGAAATGATAATTCCAGGATTATTAGCTGTAGTTGTACCAGTTGTAGTAGGTTTACTATTAGGAGCTGAAGCTTTAGGAGGTCTATTAGCTGGTGCATTAGTTACAGGTGTACTTATGGCTATATTTATGTCAAATGCTGGTGGAGCATGGGATAATGCTAAAAAATATATTGAAGAAGGACATCATGGTGGAAAAGGTAGTGAAGCTCACCACGCTGCTGTTACAGGTGATACTGTAGGGGACCCATTTAAGGATACATCAGGTCCATCTTTAAATATATTAATTAAACTTATGACAATAGTAGCATTAGTATTCGCACAGATATTTGGAAATGGAATCTTATTTTAGATAAAGTCCCTCTTCGGAGGGATTTTTTTACTGCATATTACGNNTTTAATTTTTAAATTGAAGTATAGTAACGCAAATATTTAACGCGTCGTAGACGCTCTTTTTACTGCATATTACTGTATATATTTATACTAATATGATATAATAGTTTATTGGCAATAATAGTATTAATATAGTATTATAGTATAGAATATGAGGAAATTAATATGATAAAAGAAATCAATGGATTAAATATAAATTACATAATAGAAGGTGAAGGAGAACCTATTATAGTTCTTCATGGCTGGGGTGCAAATATAAATACTGTACTTTCAATAGTAAATGCTTTAAAAGATAGATACAAAGTATATGCAATAGATCTTCCAGGCTTTGGAAAGTCTCAAGAACCTCAAGAAGTAATAGGTTCCTTTGAGTATGCAGAAATAATAAGCAAATTTATGGAAAAGGAAAAAATAGAAAAAGCTAGTTTTATAGGACATTCCTTTGGTGGAAAACTTTCTATAATTTTAGGTTCTAAATATCCTGAATTAGTAAATAAAATAGTATTAATAGATAGTGCAGGTCTTATACCTAAAAGAGGTCCAAAATACTATATAAAGGTTTATAGTTTTAAAGCATTAAGATTTATTTATAAGAATTTATTTTTTTGGATCAAAGATGAAGAAAAAATGGAAAAATTCTATAAGAGATTTGGTTCTGATGATTACCAAGATGCCTCTGGAATTATGAGAAAGATATTAGTAAGGGTAGTAAATGAAAATTTAAAACCCTTGTTAAAGGATATTAAAGCACCAACTTTGCTTATATGGGGAGATGAGGATGATGCCACTCCATTATACATGGGCAAAATCATGGAAAAGGAAATACCAGATAGCGGATTAGTAGTATTAGAAGGAACAGGACATTACTCCTATTTAGATGATTATTATAGATTTGTAAGGGTTTTAAATGCATTTTTCAATTCAACAAACAGTTAAATCATTGTTTATTGTTAACATTCACTGTTTATTGACTATTTTGGAGGGATATTATGGATTATTTGATTATATTATTAATAATGGTTATAACATTAGTGCTTATATCACAAAGATCTAAAAATTCATTACATATGGTTCAATTGGAAGAGTACGATTCACAAAATTATAAAAAGTGGATTTTAAATAACAGGAAAAAGGCCTATAGCTTTGAGAAAACTAGTCAACCTGTAAAAAAACCCTTAGTATTTACTAAGAGGGCAACTAGATTATATATAGCTAATATAATAATAAGTGGTATTATTTTATTAATACCATCAATTCTTTATTTATCAACTAATCAAGTATTATATATTATAATTCTTGTAGCTTTAGCTTTTATAATATATAGACAACAACCAGATTTGATGTATTATTCAAATGTATTAATTAAGCCTCTAGAAGATAATATAAATATGGGATATTATAGAGCAGCTCAAGAGAAAATAAAAAATAGAAAAGATTTAACCGTAATAGGTATAACTGGTAGTTTTGGAAAGACTAGTACTAAATTTATATTAGGAACTATTCTACAAGAAAAATTTAAAGTACTAAATACTCCAGAATCTTACAATACACCTATGGGATTATCTAAAGTAATAAATAATGAATTATCAGATGAACATGAAATATTTATTGCAGAAATGGGAGCAAGAGGTATTGGAGAAATAAAAGAAGTAGCTGAATTATGTCAGCCTAAAGTAGGTGTACTTACATCAATAGGACCAGTACATCTAGAAACCTTTAAAAATATAGATAATATAATGAAAACAAAATACGAATTAATAGAAGAATTGCCAACAGATGGTGTAGCAGTATTTAATTATGATAATGAACATATAAAGAAATTAGCAGACAAAACTTTTAAAGAAAAAATACTCTATGCTCTAGAGGATATAGAAAATGCAGATATATATGCAGACGATATAGTAGTATCAGAATTAGGTTCTACTTTTACCTTAAGAGATAAAGAAGGGAATAGTATTAGTTGTACCACTAAATTATTAGGTAGACACAATATATATAATATATTAGCTGGTGCAAGTGTTGCCAAATCTCTAGGTTTAACCTTTGAAGAAATTAGTAGAGGAATTAGCAAAATAGAGCCTATTCCCCATAGGCTAAATATAATAAACCCTGGAACGGGAATTGTTATTATAGACGATGCTTTCAATTCTAATCCAATAGGAACTAAAGCAGCCCTAGATGTATTAAGTCAGTTTAAAGAAGGTAAAAAGATTATAGTAACACCAGGAATGGTTGAACTTGGAGAAATGGAAGAGGAAGCAAATAGAGAATTTGGAACTAATATAGCAAAAGTTTGCGATTATGTTATATTAGTAGGTGAAAAGAGAACTAAACCTATATATGAAGGATTAATGGAAGTAAATTATAATCCTTCAAATATATTTATAGTAAATAACTTAGAAGAAGCTTCAGCCCATATAGGTAGGCTAGCAAGACCAAAGGATGTAGTATTGTTTGAAAATGACTTACCAGACAATTACAGTGAATAAGGGAGGAAATTAAATGAAAAGAGTAGGGGTTATCTTTGGAGGACGAAGTGTAGAACATGAGGTTTCAGTAATTACAGGAATGCAAATAATAGAAAACATGGACAAAAGTAAATATGAAGTAGTCCCTATTTACATCACTAAGGAAGGCAAATGGTTGACGGGGGAATGTTTATTAGACTTTGGCAATTTTAAAAAGAATGATTTAAAGGATGCTAAGGAAATATTTCTAGCTCCCACCTGTGGGAATAGAAATCTTTATGCAAATCCAGAGGAAGTAGGACTCTTTGGTAAGAAAGTCCTAGAAACTATAGATATAGCATTTCCAGCATTACATGGTACCCATGGAGAAGACGGTACAATTCAAGGATTATTTGAATTAATGAATATTCCATATGTAGGGGGAGGAGTATTAGCTTCCAGTGTAGGAATGGACAAAATACTTATGAAGGATGTTTTTAGAGCAAATTCCTTACCAGTTGTAGATTATTATTGGTTTTATAGAACAAGTTGGAAAAATGAAAAAGATAAAATAATTGCTAATATAGAAGAAAAACTAGGCTATCCTGTATTTGTAAAACCAGCTAATTTAGGTTCAAGTATAGGAATAAATATAGCTAAAAATCAAGAGGATTTAATAGAAGCCATAGAAATAGCAATAAATTATGATAGAAAAATAATTATAGAAAAAGCAGTATCTAATCCAAGGGAGATAAATTGTGCACTATTAGGATATGATCAAGAAGTTATAGCATCATTATGTGAAGAACCTTTAGGCTGGGAAGATATATTGACCTTTGAAGATAAATATGTGAAAAGTAATGCAAAAGGGGGCAAATCCTCAGGAGAAAGAAGAATCATACCAGCAGATATTTCAGATGAGTTAAGAAATAAAATAGAAGATTTAGCTAAGAAATCCTTTATAACTATTGATGGTAGAGGAACAGCTAGAATTGACTTTTTAGTAGATGAAGAAAATAATATATTTGTCAATGAAATAAATACATTACCAGGATCCATAGGATTTTATCTATGGGAAGGTAAAGGGTACCCTTTTAACAAATTAATAGATGAACTTATAGATATTGCTCTTATTACTTATAAAGACAAGAAAAACAACATGTATAATTACGATGCAAATTTATTTAATAGGATTCAATATGGAGGAAAAATAAAATAATGTAAGATATTTAAATATCTTACATTATTTTTATTTAAAAGGGTACATAATAAATAGAAGAGGATATATAGTGATAAAATACCTCTAAAGGAGGATAAAAATGAGTATTAGAGAAAAAGTCGTAGAATTTATTAACTCAGAAGACTATAAGCCTATGTTGAAAGAAGAGTTGCTAATAAATTTTGGTTTAGAGGCAAAGGATAAAAAAGACTTTTATAAGATATTAGATAGTCTGGAAAGAGAAGGATTAATAATAAAGGCTGCCAATGAAAGGTATGGAGCTATAAATAAAGATTATTTAGTAGTAGGTAGATTAGAAGGGCATGAAAGGGGCTTTGGGTTTGTAGTACCAGATGAGCCTTTAAGAGAAGATATATTTATCCCTGCTGAAAATATGGATGGGGCAATGCATGGAGATAGAGTAATAGCTAATATAGTAAAAAGGTCTGAAGGGGATAAAAGAGAAGAAGGAGCTATAATTAGAATATTAGAAAGAGAGAACCATACTATTGTAGGAACCTTTGAGGGGAATAAGGGCTTTGGATTTGTAATACCAGATGAGCAAAAAATTTCTTATGATATCTTTATTCCCAAAGCCTATATCAATGGAGCTGAAGATAGACAAAAAGTAGTAGTGGAAATAACTAGGTGGCCTGAACCAAGGAGAAATCCAGAAGGTAAGGTTATAGAAGTATTAGGATATTTAGATGAAAAGGGAACAGATATATTATCTATAATTAGACAATTTAAATTACCTGAAGAATTTCCAAATAGCGTTCAAGAATATGCTTTAGACATACCTGAAGCTATTTCAGAAAAGGATATGGAAAACAGGGTAGATCTCAGACATCTAAAGACTTTTACAATTGATGGAATAGATGCAAAGGATTTAGATGATGCTATATCTATAGAGATGTTAGATAATGGAAATTACTTTTTAGGGGTTCATATAGCAGATGTATCACATTATGTAGAGGAAAATTCTATTTTAGATAAAGAAGCTTACAATAGAGGAAATTCAGTATACCTAATAGATAGAGTAGTCCCTATGCTTCCTAAGGAATTGTCTAATGGTATATGTTCATTAAATCCAAATGAAGATAGACTTACATTATCAGTAATGATGGAGATTAATAAAGATGGAAATGTAGTTGATCATAGGATTCAAGAATCTGTAATAAATAGCAAAGCAAGATTAGTATATGATGATGTATCGGACTATTTGGAAAATGATGATGAAGAAGCAAAGGAAAAGTTAAAGGATTTATTAGAAGAGTTAAATTATATGAAGAATTTAATGAATATCCTATACGAAAAAAGAGAAAGAAGGGGAAGTATAGACTTTGATTTTCCTGAAACTATGATAATACTAGATAATGATGGTATACCTATTGATGTAAAGAAAATAGATAGAAGAATAGCCAATAGGATGATAGAAGAATTTATGCTAGTTACAAACGAAACTGTAGCAGAAGAATTTTATTGGGCTGAGATTCCATTTTTATATAGAATTCACGAAGAACCTAATGAAGAAAAAATAAATATTTTTTCTAAGTTTATTCATAATTTAGGATATAATTTAAAGGGGAAGGAAATTCATCCTAAAGAACTACAATTGTTAACTAAAGAAATAAAAGGGAAAAAAGAAGAAATGGTTATTAGTACACTATTATTGAGATCCTTAAAGAAAGCTAAATATAGTAGTGAGGCAGATATCCATTTTGGTTTAGCATCTAAATATTATTCCCATTTCACTGCACCTATTAGAAGATATCCTGATTTAGTTATCCATAGGATAATAAAGGAATATCTAAAAGGAAAGCTTTCATTAAATAAACAAGATATATTAGAAGCCAAATTACCAGAAATAGCAGATCATACATCTATGACAGAAAGAAGAGCTGAAGAAGCAGAAAGGGAAGTTGAAGATCTTAAGAAAGCACAATATATGAGTAAGAGGATTGGTAATACCTATGAAGGAATAATATCTTCATTAACTAGCTTTGGTATGTTTGTTCAATTGGAAAATACTATTGAAGGGCTTGTACATTTTAACAATATGTTAGATGACTATTATCATTTTGATGAAGAAAATTATTATCTGATAGGTGAAAGGACAAAGAAGAAATATAGAATTGGAGATGTAGTAAAAATAGAAGTCATAGGGGTAGATATATCTAGAAGAAACATTGACTTTGGTTTAATAGACTAATTGACAGAAATTAAGAAATTTGCTACACTAGACAAGATAATATATTGAAGGTGATATGATGAAAAAGAGCGGAGTAAAAGTTGTAGCAACAAATAGAAAAGCTAGACATGAGTTTTTTATTGAGGATACAATTGAAGCTGGAATAGTATTAAAAGGTACTGAAGTTAAGTCTATTAGACAGGGAAAATTAAATATTAAGGATAGTTATGCCACTATAGATAATGGAGAAGTATATCTTAATAGTATGCATATAAGCCCCTACGAGCAAGGTAATATTTATAATGTGGATCCTTTAAGAAAAAGAAAACTTCTACTAAACAAGAGAGAAATTAGAAAACTTACTCAAGATATAACCTTGAAAGGTTATACACTAATTCCCCTGTCTTTATATATAAAAGATGGAAAAGTAAAGGTAGAATTAGCTACAGCCAAGGGTAAAAAACTTTATGATAAGAGACAAGACATAGCACAAAGAGATGCAGAGAGAAGAATGAGACAACATACTAGTGAAAAATATATGGGTTAATGCGACAGTAGGGACGGTTCTCGCTGTCGCATTTATAAATAAAATATTTAAATAATATCAAGGAATGATACCATATTATTTTTTGATATTATATTTATTATATCTGCATAGTTTTTCTTTTATTGGGTATAGGTTTCAAATGAACTAGAAAGTGAGGGATTTTTATGATGTGGAAAGAAAAATATAGAATTGGTATTGACTCTATAGATGTTCAACATATTGAACTTTTTAAAAATTTAGGTGAGTTTATACAGCTTGTTCAACGAAAGGATATTAGTTGGGATAATAGATTGGACAAGGTTAAGGAAACTTTAGGGTTTTTACAAGATTATGTTGTATACCACTTTGATGATGAAGAAAAGTTTCAAGAAAGCATAGATTATCCAGATATTGAAATACATAAAAAAGCTCATAGTGATTTTAAAGCAGGAATAAATGAATATGTAAAGATATTCCAAGAAGGAGGCTTTACTGAAGAAAAAATGCAAGAACTTAGTGCTAAGTTAATGACTTGGCTAATTATGCATGTAGGTAAAATGGATCAAAAGATTGGTGAATATGTAAAGAGCAGAGAGGTGGAGTCATAATGAGAGCAGAATATGTAAACTCTTTTTATGGGGCAACTCAAGATATATTTAGACTTATGCTTGATTTAGAAGTAGAAAGAGGAGAATTAGAAGTTGTAGAAGGATTGACATCTAGTAAAGATGCTAATATAATGTTAGGAGTTACAGGCGATTTAAAGGGAACGGTCCTTTTTAGCTTTACTAAAGATATGACTTTAGAGATGGTTAAGATCATGGCTGGAATGGAAATGAAAGAAATAGATGTATTCGTATCTTCAGCTTTAGGAGAAGTTGCAAATATAATTGGCGGTAATTCGATAACTAATTTGTCTTCATATGGATATAAATGTGATATAACTCCACCTCAAATTATTATAGGTCAGCATAAAGCAGTATCTATGGCAAATGAGAGAGCATTGGTTATTCCTATGAAGACCAATATAGGAGC
>MTKW01007010.1_pt1 | contig 11720 bp, 10 predicted proteins | sample 1042761 | NCBI WGS metagenome assembly MTKW01 (sample SAMN06205366, study PRJNA360243) | anaerobic digester metagenome | biome: Wastewater treatment plant; feature: Anaerobic digester sludge; material: sludge; isolation source: anaerobic digester fed with sludge from wastewater treatment plant ...
GCCCATAAGTGAGATTAGTTCTTCATGCACAATTTTAACTACCTGCTGTCCGGGGGTAAGGCTGTCCAGCACATCCTGGCCGACTGCCCTTTCGGATACTTTTGCAATAAAATCCTTAACAACCTTGAAGTTAACATCGGCCTCAAGAAGCGCCAGTTTTACTTCTCTCATCATTGCTTTCACATCTTTTTCAGTTACTCTTCCGGCCCCTCTTATTTTTTTTATAACGCTTTGCAGTTTTTCTGACAGTCCTTCAAAAACCATTTTTTCACCTTCCAGGTGTTGTTTACATTGTTATAATACTATTCACTGCTTTTTTATATACACTTTCAAATGCTGCGGTTCGCAGAGCAAAATATATTTTAATAACACTAAAGTTCTGATATAACTTTTTCCAGTTCCTTCGCGCAAATATCAATTATACGGTTTTGATAATCTGCGTTATCTACGTTTTTTAATCCTTTTAAGTTTTCCAATACCGCGCGAAGGGTTTTTTCATGTTTAGCAAACCTGCTTACTAGCCCAAGTTTTTTTTCATATGACTTAAGGGCTTCCTTTCCCTTTTTAACCCCGTCGTATACTCCCTGCCTGCTTATGTTCAGCTGTCCTGCAATCTCTCCAAGAGAACAATCTGCATTATAATGCATATCAAGAATTTCAAATTGTCTTTTGGTAAGCAATTGCCCGTAAAAATCAAGCAATATGGCAATCTGGGTACACTCTTCCATGAAACCACCTGTTAAGCATTTTTGCTTTACACCTTAAAAATTATACTGTTTTACGAAATAATTGTCAAGCATGAAATTATTAAGATATCCCGGCTTTCTCCAAAAAAGAAAACACAATATTTTCATATGCTTTTGGATCTGAACGCATTGACTTTGCATGCCCTGCACCAGGTGCTATATATAGCTCGGCACAGCCTTTCTTCACATTACGCATCTTAATGCTCATTGAGGTCGGCACATAATCATCAGATTCTCCGTGGATGAATAAGACAGGCTTATTTATATTTTTCACATCATCATATGGATTTACGCTTTTTACGCTGAATTTCCCTTGCAGCCATATGAAAAAATCCGCTATTTGCATTAAAGGGAAAGCAGGAAGGTGGTAATCGCGCTTCAAAAGATATCTAAGAAGCTCCCAAAGGCTTGAATACGGGCAATCGGCAATATAGAAATCCGCTTTATCCTCCATTCCGGCATATTGAAGCAGCGTCGCAGCCCCCATCGACTCTCCGTGGATTCCTATTATCGCAGAGCCGCCAACTTGTCCGCGAATATAATCAACAACTGCTTTAAGATCGTATTTCTCAAAATAACCATATGTTGTTGTTATGCCTCCGCTTTTACCATGACGCCTGTGATCGTACAAAAACAGGTTCCAGCCCCGTTTGTAATACATCCCTGCGTATTTTATCATACAGATTCTTGATACTGTAACACCATGGCAAAAGATAACGGTCCTGCCATCCGATTTTTCATTCCGTACGAAACTTCCGGAAATCATATATCCAAACGGGGACGGCACTATAATATCCTCTTTTTTCAGTTGTTCATACCAATTTATATCAAATGATGGGTTTTCAGATTCATATTCCAATATTCTTCCAATGTTTTTTAAAGGTATATAAATTACCCTTCGAGAAAAATAAAACCCCGACAAAGTTAAAAGGGTTATAATGATCAATAATAAACATATAATATATGCGATCATCTAATAATCCTACCCCTAACATTAGTAATCTAAAACTGTTCTGCCCATCAGTATCCCGGAAACGGATCGTCAATTTCCATTGCCTGCACTTCTGCGTCACTAACACCTGTATATAGAGTTGTAATGCCGTCTTTTCGTATCAGGCCGGCACTGAACAGCACATCCTTTAAATCCTCCCGCTTGGCAGGCCCTGACAAAAAATCGCTGCGTTCAGCTATGATTTGATACCTGCTGAAGGTTAAAGTCTTTGGATCAAGAATAAATGTCATTGGGTAATACTGTCTGTTTGTACCCCGAATGAACCTCGCAACATGCCCTAACACCCCGACTTTCCCATCGGGCAGAAGAACCGGCTCATTGCATCCGCCCCATTCCATTGGATCAAAAAGATTAAGAAGAACCGCTCGTTCTATTATATCCTGAGATATATCGAATAGGGACGGTACTGTGGTAAATCCTATTTTGCCCCGGCCGCCTGTCTTTCCCTGAGGGCGTGTAAAAACCCCAATGCTTCCGTCTGAAAGTTCCACAAGTCGAATATCCTTCATACCTTTTGGTCCTTTAATCAACTCGCCCATCTTTTCAAGGGATTCTCCGTAATAAATTACCGTTCTCCACTGAAGCTGTCCGGGGTTATTCTCATCCGGGAATATTTCAGTTCCACCGAATATATGCCAGCGGCTAATTCTTGTATAAAAAGGATCCTGCAATTCATATACCGGCATCGTTTTATCAACTGAATAACTGCCATCGGGATTTTCCTGAAAGAAAATCGCTCTGGCGTTTTCACTGTTCCGTCTTTCAACCCTAACAACCATATAAGTTTTTTCCTTGTAAACAAAGGGCGCGGTGGGGTTGTATGTGTCGTGCCCGTCCATCCCCCGGAAAATAATTTTCCTGGGATTATACTTTCTTTTACTTCTCATTCTGTATTCTTCAAGAAGTGTTTCAATTGTTTTAATTTTCTCCATGTTTATAATCCAAACGCCTTATAAAGCTCTCCCATTTCAATTTCAGCCAATGCGATTCTTTGATCTGCGGCGCCGTAATATATCCTGATCTTGTCGTCATCACAGATTATACCACAGGTAAATACAACATGGTTAAAAAAACCGTATTTTTCATAGTCTGTTTCCGGTTCCAGAAGAGGCGTTCGGGTTTTACACAATATTTTATCCGGATGCATACTATCGGTCATAAAAGCCCCCAGGCAATACCGGTTATTCCTGTCTGCAGCGTGATAGATATGTATCCATCCTTTATCAGTCTTAAAAGGCGGTGCGCCTCCGCCAACCTTCCCGTTTTCCCATCTGCTGCCGCTATCGGCGGAGAGCAGAAGACGGTGATCTCCCCAATGGATCAAATCTTCCGAAGACGCAATCCATATATTCGGCCTGCCAATGTCCCCGGGAACTGGCCTGTGACAAGCGTAATATAAACCGTTTATTTTCTCCGGGAACAGGTAAACATCCTTATTTTCCGGAGGGAAGATAATTCCCATCCGCTCATGGGTTTTGAAATCCCGGGTACGGAAAAGAGCTACGGCAACACCATACTCGGAAACAACCGAACAGGTAATATAGTACCAGTCTCCTATACAGGTAACCCTTGGATCTTCCACACCCCAGGTCTCATATTTGCTTTCCGGATAAATAAAGGGTTTGTCTTCAATCCGGAAATGGACGCCATCCTTGCTTCTTGCCAGACGGATGTGGGACAGGGAAGTTAAATACCGTGTATATTTATTACCCTGGGAATCAATCTTCGAAACAAACCGTGAATCTGTGAAGTCGTACTTTTTTACTTTCTGATGCCTGTCCAGTAAAACCGTGGTTGTTTTCCAGATTCCGGAGTTTTCACGAACTACAGGAATATGAATCTTTCCTGTTTCATTCGATATAACACTCTCGGCCACACGCAAAAGCAGGATAACTTCCCCTTCATACAAAGCGGCACCGGCATTAAAAACGCCTTCCACTTTGAATCCCTCACGGGAGGGTTTAATATCGTCAGGAACAATCAACGGGTTTTCAGGATGTCTTTTTATTTTAATATCCATATGAAATCATGTCCTTTTATTAATCGAATGTGAGCCGGATTGACGCTTCATCATACAATCCGTTTTTTGTTGATGCCTTTACCGTAACCTTTTTTGAACCTTTTCCAAAGCGTTTTGCATTTATAACGGCTTTATTGTTCTCAATGGGTATCGGCTGATCTTCTATAATTAAAACGGCATTATCCACAGCGTCATCAAAGTTTGTGCAAAGTGCAATCTCCACCGTTGTTCTTCCTTTGACAACATCCCGATTTTCCGGTCTTACGAAAGATACGGTGCTTCTATTCGAGGAAATATACACCCCGTTGACATAGTTGTTCAAACCCTTTCCTTCCACTTTCATTCCCTGCGGAATTTCAACAACCACTACTGCTCCATCCGGAGGAATATCCAGGGGTGTTTCGTTTGTGACTCCTCTTTTTATTATGGTATTTGTAACCGTATCAAACAAATCCACAGGCTTATCTCCCGCAACCCGGTAAGTAATCTGCTGGGAAGTGGAATACGGATTGTAAATCAGAAAAGTCGGATATGCCAAAATTTTCGTCATCTCCGTACTCAGCAGGTCAATCTTTAAAATCCCTTCCACATCTGTTTCTTCGGTCAGTACACCTAAAACCCCGATGTGAGCGCCGCTGTACAAAGATAAATTCGTTTCCGCCCAGCCGTAAACCGTTGGGTCCCCTCCAAACCAGGGCACCTTTCCGTCCCGCTGTTTTCTGATGCCTTCAAAAGGAACAGCATCAGTAATCTGTTTGGAAGGCACTTCAGGTATTTGAGCCTGATGCTCCGCAGGTGTTTGGTTCGCGAAAAAATACCTTGCGTTACTTGACAGATGCAGGATCCATTTCCCGACATCACGGGCATACCGGGGATCATACCGTACCATTGGTGCAATTGCTCCGCCCGCGGCAAAAGTATTCATCGAAAAAGCATAGCCGCCGCCGTCGGTTGTACTGCCAAAAAGCCCGTTCATTTCATAATCTCCCCATTTCCCGTTTATACAGCCCCAGCCGCCCCGGGGAATGGAATTTCCGTCAAAGACTTTGCTTAAGGCTCTGTCCAGACTGTAGGAAGTGCCATGCAGAGCATTCAATCGTGCCATAAGCACCGGCGCATAATACATGAGAACTTCATATAACGGACTGCCAAAAAAAGAATCGATATAGTCCATCAGGTTTGTTGCAGCCGTAAGATATTTTTCTTCTCCGGTTATTTCATAACCATAGTACATTAATACCGCAATTCCCGCCGCACAGTCAGGTTCTGTCCATATTCCATTACGATACGGCTCTCGGGTAACAAAATTAAAACCGGTATAATTAAAATCCGCATCTCCGTTTCTGTACATTACTTCATAAGCATAATACCAGCTTTCAATGTTTTTCAGCATATTGTGCTTCATAATACCGGGGTTGTCATAGAGCATGGCTGTATGGGTGTACAATATGGCCGGATAGATCAGATACCACATGGATGTTCCGGCAGAATTGCCTGAGGGGTTGTTCAGGATAATCCCTTCCTTTTCACTGAAAAAGGCATTCAACGCCTGAACATAATCCACTCCGTTTTGATCGGATTTATCCACCCCTGACAATGCCGCGCTTAAAACAGCCGCAATGACGGTAACGGCTTCCTGTTCGCCGTCCTTTCCCATTCGCCCGTCTCCAACATAGGCCGGTATTCCAATGCTGTTGAAAGTATGATCCTCCCATATTAACGGCCGATACGCATCTTTTATGTCAAAATCAAATACAACCTTATCAAAGGCTCTGGCTATTGATGCATACTCTATATATTCATAATTTTCGGGCAGTCCCTCGTTATAGCTGGATACCCTCTGGATTTCCTTGTAAAAGTTATTAACAGCTTTTTCATTTTTACATGAAGTGGTCATTATAAGAATAATGACCACCATCAACCCTGTTAGCAATTTTCTCATAATATCCTCATTATTTTTGGTTGAAGATTTTTACCGATGTTATCTCAACAACTGCTTCAGGGCTTCCCGCCGCATAAATCCAAAACACACCTTCTACCTTTTCGCCATACAGATCAATGAAATCCTTCCCCAGTTTTTCACGTAAATCCACACCGGCGTAATTGTTCCATTTAAAGTTGTTGTCTTCTATCAGGTAGAATCCCCAGGCGTGATCTTCGACTTGAAGATTGGATGGTACAAACTTGGCGCCCCACTTGAATCCGTCAAGATTCTCCCTGACCTGAACAAGCAGCATCGGGTTTTTTGACAGATCCAGCGTAACCTTTTCAGACTGCACGCCTCCCCAGCCGTCGGAAGCCGCATTAATCACAGCAACGCCATCGCCTTTTTCCACTGTTCCTTCTCCGCCGCCGGGAGTTTCCATTGATTTCCATGACGATATATCCTGAAAATCTTTTTCGTAAATAAACACTTCTTTTGCTTCCTGAGTGCATGCTGATGACATGATAAGCACAACTAACAGCATTGACGCAATAAATACTTTTTTAAACATTTTCAACCCTCCGTTTGAATTATTAATTTATCCCTTTATCCTTTAATCCCCATCATTTTTATACCTTCTACGAAATACTTTTGAGCAAAAAGCAGTATAAATATAACGGGAATCAAAGCAATAAATGACGCAGCCATTAACGGCCCCCATAATGTCTCTCCGGTCAAGTTGCTGAAAGAAGCAAGACCGAGCTGAATTGTATATTTAGCAGGATCATTTATATAAATAAGTTGACCCAATAAATCATTCCATGTTCCCAGGAACGCCCACAGTCCTATGGTTACCAAGGCAGGTTTGCTAAGCGGAAGAATCAGCTTGTAAAAAATTTGAAAATAATTGGCACCGTCAATTACCATTGCTTCTTCTGTCCCTTTTGGGAAAGTGGAAAAATACATTCTGAGGAAAAAGATAAAAGAAACCGCTCCGAAATATGCCGGTAGTATCAGCGGAACATAACTGTCCGTCAATCCCAGCCAGGACCACATAATGAATGTTGGAATCATAGTAACCTCATAGGGCAGCATCATCGTTGCCAGCAGGATAATAAAAAGGATGTTCTTGAATTTAAAATTAAACCGGGCAAAACCATAGGCCACCAGTGCGGATACAAAAACCTCGCCTCCTATTTTCAATACTGCGATAATTACCGTATTGAACATATATTTGACGATCGGAATCACCTCAAATGCCTTTACGAAGTTTTTAAAATAGACCGGTGAGGGAATCCATCTGATGGGCACGGTAAATATCTGGTTGTCAGGTTTGAAGGCCGTACTTATCATCCAGAAAAATGGAAGCAGCATAAAAGCTGATCCTGTCAGATAGAATATGTACAGCAATACCTTTTTGAACACTTCTTTATAATGCTCCCGCATTGGTTCACTCACCTCTACTCGGAATAAACCCAGTATTTTTTTGTATAATTAACTATAAGCGTCAGACTAAAAATAATCACAAACAAAATCCAGGCCAAAGCAGTCGCATATCCCATTTTATAGAAGGAAAAGGCCTGACCATACAAATACACCATATAAAAAATTCCTTCTTCACCCGCGCCTCCAAGGATATACGCATCGGTAAACTTCCTGAATGCACTGATTATACCTATTACCATGTTGTAAAACAGGATGGGGGTAAGCATCGGAAGTGTAATATATCTGATTCTATGTATTAAACCCGCTCCGTCAATAGTAGCGGATTCATATAATTCTTTCGGAATATCCTTCAGTGCGGCTAAATAAATATACAAACCGCCGCTGGCTCCCCAAATGGCCATAATTAAATAAGACGGCAGCACCCAGTCAGGATCATACAACCAGTTTGGGCCGGTAATTCCCAGTATTCCTAATAGTGAATTCAATACCCCGTAATTCGGATCCAAAATCCATTTGAAAACAATGGCCACCGCCACGCCGGAAACAATGGAGGGCATATAAAATATGGTGCGAAACACTCCTGTCCCCTTGTATTGGTTATTAAGGCTGATAGCCACTAACAATGCAGTAAAGATGGTCAGGGGTATGGCAAAAATGGCATACCTGACAGTGATCAGTAATGTCATATAAAACATCTGATCTTCGAAGATGGCTTTGAAATTTTCCAGCCCGATGAAGTTGGCATCCCCAATAATGGACCAGTCCGTCATTGATATAAACAGAGCCGCAATGATGGGGATCACCGTAAACAATACCAATCCTGTCAACCATGGAAGAATAAACAAAAAACCCACTTTGCTTTTTTTCATACCATGCCTCCGGTTTTATTTCCTTTTGGCGATCAATTCTCTTGCTTCCATTGCAATGGCTTTTGCTTCACTTTCATAGTCAAAATCAGGATCATTGAGCATTTTGCTGTAAAGTTTAAGCCACAAACTGTTATTTATCTCATTCCATTCCGGTACATAATTAGCTGATCGCGCATTGTTCAGGCATATCTGAATTGTATCCAGCGCAGGCGCTTTCAATGGATTAATCTTCGCAACCTGATCAATTTCCCCCTTGATGGGCGGAGCGATTTTCCACTTGAAGAATTCCAGGGTGATCGTTTCCATAATCTCATATGCCAGGGGGTTATCAGCTACTTGCTTACTCATAACAGTGGATGCTGTCCAGTTGAAAGAATGGGATCTGTTATCCAGCCCAACGGGCATGGGTGCATAGCCTATCCTGAATTGTTCATTTTCTGGCATCGCATTCACCTTGGTTTCAAAATTATCCTGGATTCCCCCCATAAACATGGCAGCCCGCTGTTTTTCAAACCATACATTATTAGATCCCAGGCTGGATACTTCACTGTAAGACGGAGAGATGCCCGCCTTCAGTATTTTATTTAGAATTGCCAGACCACTTATGGATTCCTGAGAATCCAGAAGAACGTCCACACCATTTTCCGCAATGATATCTCCTCCGCCTGCCCATATGAATGTTTCGATATTTGGCCATCCGTCCACAACATAACCATATTGTTTGTAATTGTTTCCAAAAGCATCTTCTTTGGTTGTGGTGAGCCGCTTCGCAATGTCAATAAACTCTTCCCATGTCCATCCGCCGTCAGGAGAAGGATAGGGAATTCCGGCTTCGTCAAACAGATCCTGATTGTAAAAAACAATCAACGGGTTTGCTATCCAGGGAAGTCCATAACAGCGTTCTTCATAAATCGCAGATTGTAAAACACCCGGATAATATTGCTCCCTTGTTAAATTACTGCTGCTTTCAAGCTTATCCGTAATATCGGCGATAGCTCCCATTTTAGCATATTTTGAAATAAGCTCTTGTGTAAGCCAGAAAAAATCTGGCGCTTTTTTTGCGGCGATATTGGTGGAAAGTTTAATATAGTAGTCCGACGGGACACTTAATACTTCTATTTTATACTTTCCGTCGGCGTTCTGGTTAACACGGTTAATGATCTCATTGAATTCCTGAAGTTCAACTCCGGCAGCCCATGTAGCAAAGGTAAACGTATTTTTCCTGCTTCCGATATTGGAACAGCCAGTCAAAGAAAGGACAGCGCAAACAATAAAAATGAACACTATGCCAGTTATCTTTTTCACTCTCATCTACCCCCGGTTTCAATGCGCAATCTACTTGAACAAATTATTGTTAACCTTTTGTTATCTATTTTTAGCTTATTTATATAATACTATCATTTCAAATTAATGTCAACAGAAAAAATTAAGTGCAAATTAATCTGAGTTTATCCCGCCAAATATACTATTACTGCATAATAATTTTTGTTAGTTAACATATTAACAAAACCATTGATTTATGTCCTAAATTATTATATAATTTTATTGGCCTAATTAGTTTAATGAATATACAAGGAATCAAAGGAAGAGTAATATGAAGAGTAAGAAAGTAACAATGCAGATGATTGCGGATCGGCTTGGGGTATCAAAAGTGTCTGTTTACAAGGCTCTCAACAACCAGCCTTATGTCAGCAGAGAGCTTAAGGATAAAATAATTCAGGTGGCTGATGAACTGGGTTACCGGAAAAATAAAAAAGGCAAGGCTGATTTAAGCCACCTTGCTTTTATTGTCCCTGTACGCTTTTTCCTCGAAGACGAACATTTTTACAGAAACATTTTTTATTATATTAATAATCTTGCACACCAAAACAACATTCATCTGGCCTTGTTCATCGTCAACCTGAATGATGAGACGGAAGTAAATCTGCCGGAGCCATTGACGGCTTCTGTTTTTGACGGTCTTTTTCTTGCAGGGGAAATTAAGGATAAATATATTGAGGAAATTGCAAAACTGAAAATTCCTACATTGTTTATTGATTTTTATAAACCAAATATGCAGTTTGACTGCGTGATTTCAGACAATTTCCTGAATGGGTTTAATGCTACCAATTATTTGATTGAGCGTGGACATAAACGCATTGGTTTTCTTGGCGACTATACTCAAACCTCAAGTATTTCCGATCGCTATTTTGGGTACCAAAAAGCCCTTGTCACCCGCAACCTGGATATAAATACCGACTGGCATCTTGTTAATAACAATACCGAAACAGGTGTTTATACACTTAACATTGAGATTCCGGATCCGTTGCCGGACGCATTTGTATGCCACTGCGACATGGCTGCTTATTTTCTTATCCAGCGGCTTACCATGCGCGGAATAAAAGTACCTGAAGACGTTTCAATTATAAGCTTTGATAATACACTGCTGAGTGAATCATGTACTCCTGCTCTGACATCCGTTAATATTAGCACCAGGGAAATTGCAGAAAAGTCATTTCAGCTCATAGTGGAACGAATAAACAACCCCCACATGTCTACTCAAAGAATATATACAGCAAGCACCATTATCGAAAGGGATTCTGTCCGAAATATTAAAAACCGCAAGAAATCTTCATAATAAACAATTACCCCCGCTTTTAGATACAAAAAGTCAGGATACTTGCAAGTATCCTGACTATATATTTTAAATCTGTCAGGTTATCATCTTCTTGAAAAATATTGTGCCAGTTCAAATATCCTGTTTCCGGCATATTCGAAAAATTCCATAAATGCCGGACAATAACGATTAAGAACAGGCTTTCCGTCCACAAAGGGTTCCCTGTCCCTTCTGCAGCCGCCTCTGCACAAATGAAACCATCTGCAACCTTTGCATTTGGGATCGATATGTTTCGAAACTTCAATAAACTCCTTTGCCTTTTCTGAATTTATTATATCTTCAAACGAGTATTCGTTATAATTGCCTAAACACCATTCATCTATAACATAAAAATCACACGGATATACTCCCCCGTTTGCTTCAATTATAAACTGGCATGAGCATACTCCGAACATACCACAGGCTTCAGGTTTATAACCCATTGCCAAACCGATAATATTATCAAAATACCTTATGCTTATCGTATCTCCTTTTTTTATGTCGGTGTAGTATTGATCAAACAATGTCTTTAAGAAGAAAGCGTACCTTTCGGGGCTCAACGAATGCTTATACCCCCCAGGCTGTTCGCCGAGAGGATCAAGGCAGGGAATAAACTGCAAATACTTAAACCCCTGACTTTTAAAGAATTTATATATCTTGTTTATATACCTTGCTACATTTGATGTTACGACAAAAAGGATATTATATTCTACATTATACTTGTTGAACAGGCTTACCGTTTCAATAACCCGGCTGTACGAACCTTTCCCGTTAGGCATTACCCTGTGGGAATCATGAATATCCTTTGGCCCGTCCAATGACAAACCGACAAGAAAATTATTCGCTGCAAGAAACTCAGCCCATTTATCATCTATAATAATGCCGTTTGTTTGAATTGCGTAATTGATTTTAACATTCTTATTATTATATTTAGTTACAAATTCGATAAGCTTTTTGTAAAATTCAAGACCGGCCAGGGTAGGTTCCCCGCCTTGAAATGCAAAAGTACATATATCGTCCGAATACTCCAATGCTTTTTTAACAAGCACTTCCAATGTTTCTGTATCC
>MTKW01000074.1_pt1 | contig 11709 bp, 9 predicted proteins | sample 1042761 | NCBI WGS metagenome assembly MTKW01 (sample SAMN06205366, study PRJNA360243) | anaerobic digester metagenome | biome: Wastewater treatment plant; feature: Anaerobic digester sludge; material: sludge; isolation source: anaerobic digester fed with sludge from wastewater treatment plant ...
TAGGAAGCATATTATCCCTCCTCCAAGATTTGCCACGGTAGTAATAAGCCTTCTAGCTTTTCCGGAATGCTTTCAGGGGCTTCAGCAAGTTTATAATTAGCAACAGATACTCTTGCGCCGTCACTATCAAGCGATAGCCCCGTAACAAGGTAGGGTTCATTTATGCCTAATTGCTCGTTCCGCAAAAGATAAGTTTCCCCAACCTCTACCCACGGACACCAGATACAATCTACTTCTGCGGTTTCATAAAACGCCCACACTTCGCCTAATAAGTCCTTAGCGTCTTGTGAGGCTTTGCCTTCGGTAGTTAGGCGGGGATTGTCTGCCATTACATATGTGCGCTGTCCTACTCGGTTAAGCAGCTCATATTTTGTAGGCTCATCGGTATAGTGATAGTTAATATCTACTGTTTTGCCCTTATCCAAGCTATAAAAGGTTAATATAGTATCTTCATCTAATCCCCCGTATGATATTGAAAATTGATTTCTCCACGGCGATTCTTCTACAAGAGTAAAGCCTTCTACTACAGGCTGTAGTCTTCTATGGGAAATTACCCCTCGATTCGCAAGGGATATTTGCAATGTATCGGGGATTGTTTTTGTCTCTTTCGCGGAACCCCATAAAGCTGCTTCTCCGAATAGCCTGTCGTCCTCGTAAACCTTAACCTCACGAATAGGAAACTCTGCATATACGGTTCCCCAAAATGTATCTGCGGTTCCGTATTCTTCCATAGTAACCTTGATATATCTAACGTCATATGCCTTATCGAAGCCGTCTATGGTGATCCATTGGCTAGAGCTTCCGCGCCATCTCTTGGCAGAACGGGATGGGATAAACCATTCTGTCCCATTCTCGGACACCCACGCCGTCCCTGTAACAGTACACGCGATCCCGTCTACGTCTCCTATTAGAATCATTATTGCGCCTATTTCTATCGTCTCTTTAAGGGTAATCCTGAACATGTCCGTAGGGATGGGCATACTGCCCTCTCTGTACCACCTGCACTGAGTGCTTACCTTGCCGTCGATAATTCTGGCAACCCCGCCCTCTATCTTTGAGCCTGAATATAAATTCGCAATAGAGGCCCCTGCACATTTGTTCTTGAGGTCGGCTTTTCTCCCAAGCGCAACACATTTTGTGTAGACATCCTGATCCGACTTAGACCACTCTATTTTTCGCTTAGGGGATATTTCGCTAACGGGAGCAGACTGGTAAACGTAGTTCCCGTATAATACCCCGTCCTTTTGTCGGAACATCCAGTTCGGCGGCATATAGGAAGTAATAATTTCCCTTAAACAATCAAAGTGTGTCTTTCTATCCTCATACGTCCACTCAGTAAGCCCCACAGTAGGCTCTAATACGCCTTCTGGCGTAGTAAAGTCAAGCTCTACATTATATACCCCTGCATCCTTACAAATAGCCCGTATAACGTCGCCTATTCTGTTTGTAGACATGTTGTAGTATGAGTATGACATAGTAACAGTGCCGTCTTGAGGCTCTGAAAAATAAACTTTGCCGGCCGCCCAGTCTATCTCATACCCGTCACTTACAATCTTGCCCGCCACCTTAACTGTAGGCGTAGGAATCTTGCAAATGTTAGGGTGTGACGCTGAGAAGATAGTCTTTGTAGGATTTGCACTTAAAGTCTCAGACGCTGCTATTTTCACGGGTTCAAACACGCCTGTAAATATGTCTACCAGAAGCTCTTTCATGCCATCCCTTGCAGTAACAAATACCGGCTCAGGGAAGCCCTCGTCTTGTCCGAATCTAGGCATGTCCATCCAATACGGGCCTTTAGGCCACCACTTAATAGAGCCATCGGGAAACTCTATCCCAAGATCAATGTCTATTCGGTTCATATAATGGAATAATGGACTATATATACCCCCCACGGTATTCCATTCGTTTCTTTTGTTAGGATTATATTTGCCGTCAGGGTTATTGACCGTAAGCGTAAGGGTAGAAGCTCCCATACCCCTGTCGTATGTTATATTGTGATCCTCAACGTCTTGTAGGGGAATAGTATGCTCTACCCCATCGACAATACGAGTAACCTTATATCTTTTTAAGGGGGTAAATCTTGCTTTTCTAAGATATTCTAATTGTGTTACTGTGAACATAATATCCCCCCTATAGGAAGCATGGACACCACGTAAGCCTTATCGTAGCAGCAGCCCCTTCATATTTAAGTGAGTTTGCACCAACCTCTAGGGGGAATACCCCGTTTAACATGCCGGATCTATCTGATCCGCCTATAGACGCGGATTTGGTTAACATGTTGATTCTGAGTGTTTGTCCGTCTAAAATCGTTCCGTTATATTGAGTAGTTCTGCCTGTTGTTAAGTTGGTTATCTTTGGGTTTTCGATAGTGCTTGTGGCTATAATGTCTATGGTGAAGTTCCATGTTCTATAGTTGCCGTCAACGTTAATAGCCCATACTGCACCGTTATTACGGGCTGTAGGCCCGTCTGTTGCTATCGTCTTGGAGAAAGGCCATGTAGATTTGAGATCCATCGCCAGGTCGAATCTTCTGTCTTCGCCTGTCGGCCCCTTCATATTCCAAGAAGGGCTAAAGGATACTATTCTCACTAGCCACTCTTCATTAGGAACGTCGCTCTCTATCCAAAATTCTTTCGGGGCTAATCCGCGAAGATAAGATTGTTCATCATGCGGAATCTTATCAAAAGCACATTTTATCGAAAGAGAAGGGTAGGGCCTCTCGTTGCTGAGAAGCCCTACCGAACCATCTTCTAGCCTTACTTCCTTATGCAATTCATCCCAGTCATGTGTAACCTGCCATACAAGGGGGTTTCGGGTAAGTTGTTCGCCATCGAATTTCCACTTTGCCACTATCGCACCCCCCATGAACCCGCACTATTTGTTTGCTGAATCTTCTGCCATTCCATGTATGCAGCTTGTGCGAATTTATTGCCAGCGTCAGTGCCGTCTTTGGCATTTATTACTACCGAATCCTTGCCAAAGTTTAGATTAACATGTCCTACTTCTGTCATTTCGCGCCCGCTTCCTGAAAAATATACCCGTTCAGGAGATGCGAACGGGTTAAATTCAGGCGAATAGATTTTGTAATGATACTGGTCTTTAGGGGCCGCTGCCCTCTGTTGTGAGCTTTGCCTTGAGAACATGCTAGTAAGCAAGCTAATACCCATTACAGCCAATGCTACGGGCCAATTAAACCCTGCAAGGGCTGCCCCAAGTCCGCCTGCTGCTCCAAGCCCCGCACCCGCAGTCCCGAGTCCAGCGCCTAGCCCTGCTGCTGTTGCGCCCGTGCTAAGTCCTGCTTTGCCTCCCGCGTAGATTGAGTTCCAGAGGGAGAGTCCTGTTGTTGGGCCTCTGGCAGAACCCGCATACATTGTATTTGCAAGGGATAGTCCACCAGTAGAAGCCCCTAGCCCTGCGATAATGTTCGCATTGCCTCCAGTGCCCAGTGCGACGCTCCACATACTTGCAACTGCTTGTCCGCCACTTATAATAGCGGCTTCCATTGAAATGGCTGCAAGCTCCCCGCCTGAGACTATACCTGAGTGTATTCCAAAAGCGTCTCCTGCTTGTCCTGTAGCCCATTGCTGGATTTGTCCCGCAAGAGAATCGGGATTATTAGGATCTCCGAATATTCTACGGGTTAAACCCTGAGCTAACGTGTCTGCCATATTGCCTATAACATCTGTGCTGAATGTTGATAGGATATTTAGTAGATCCGTTTCGCCTTTAAGTACATCTGATATAGCCCGTTTGAATGCACCTTCTAGGTTTTGTTCAAAGGATTTTCCTAATTCTTCTACTTCGCGGGCTAATTCGAGAAAATACTTCCGCGATACAAGATCCTGAATAGTAACCCCTAGCTCTCCTAGCTTCTCTTTAGCAAGCTCGGTAATTTCTGCAAGGCTCCCAAAGCTATCTATCATTTCATCTGTAATTTTGAGGTCGGGGTAGTCCTTAGCAATCTCTCTTAGCGACTCTTTTAGTGACTCAAGAGCTTCTTCGCTTTTTTCTGTTTGAGCAAGCCAATCAGCACCAGCCCTAATGTCGGCAATAGCCTCTATTGATCTTGTGGCCTTATCGAATTCGTGTTGCCAATCCGACAACGCCCTCTCAGCAGGCATTCCGAATATTTGATTAAAGTTAAACGCATCTTCTAGTGCCCGTCTTTCTTTGTATGAATCAAACGTATCTCCTAGTTCTTTCCCGCCTGCGATAATAGCATCAACTGCTTCAGCTAAGTCATACGCTTCAAGCGTAGCCCTGTATAGCGAGAATGCCATATCCAATACCGATTCAGATACCCGTCCGNNGTGGCTTGGAATTTCTGCCTCTGGATTTCCATTAGGCGAATTTCAGAATGCAGCCCTTCCGCGAAGTGTTCCTGTGCAATAACTGCTTGCGTAATAGTGCGGGAATACTCTTCAAGGGAATCGTTTAGTGCTACAAGTTTTTCTATAATCGGGAAGGACTCTATGCTATCGCCTAAGCTCTCTAGGTTAACTTTTGTAATGGCAATTTCAAGATTCGTGTCTCTTAGCTTTCTGCCTAGCCCCTGTATAAACTCGGCCTTTCCCTTAGTAGGTGAAGGCCCTGCTTCTTCTGTCTCTTTATCTATTGTTTTTTGTATTTCCGAAGCAAGCGTTTCGAGGGTCTCCAGATATTCTTCAGTAGCTGAAAAACGAGACTTCAACGCATCGAGGGTTTCGGGCTTACCTCTTAGCGTAGCGTCTAGCATACTAAGCGCGTGTTGTGCTTCGTCAACCTTATCGGTGAAGTCTTCAAGCCCTGATTCTGCAAGCTCAATGTTGAATGCCTCAAGGTCTTTCTCTGCACTTTCAATCGTTCCCTCAAAGCTGGCGAATGCGACTTCGTTATATTCCGCAAACTCGGCATACATTTCCTTGACAAGCCCTAGCTTTTCTAGCCTTTCCTCAAGCGTAAGCCTTGGGTCATCATAGATAGCCTTAACTTCCGCGCTGAGAGCATTGGCAAGGGCTTCTCCTGTTCCGTGAATATCGTCCTTATCAAAGCCATATATACGGAAATACCAGTATGGATCTTGCTTTGCCATGCGACTCTTCTGAAATTCGTCTTGCTCTCTGAGGATTGTCGTCATGAGTCCCTTCATGACATCCGCGAAGATATATTCCGCACCTTCCATTCCCTCTGCAATGAAGGAGTCCATAGCTTCGCCTAGCAGCTTGAGCCTAGTAATGTCGTCCGTGTTAAGTTTTGTTATTTCTTCTATTCGTAGCTCTGCAAGCTCTCTGAATGTTGTTTGGGCACGGGTTTTTATCCCTTCTGATAGAACTTCTTTTTCTATCTCGGCCATAGCAATAAACGCTTCGGCCTTTCCCTTGTCTTCAGCAGAAAGGGTCTTATCCTCAAGCCTTGCTCTCGCCTCTGCAATATCAAGATCCAAAAGCCTTATATTGGCAAGGTCTTTTAGGTCTTCAANNGCTGCCTGAGCTTTTATGTAGCCGTTAATGGCTTCTTGGTAGTCCTTTTGCCACTGTAGCCATTCGCTAGGGGTCATATCGCCCGCCCTAACAACGGCCTCGCTAACGAGATCCTTGAGGACTTTATCGGCCATTGCTACTGAGTTTTCTAATATTTCGCGGTCTACTATGGATGCTGCTGCTTCGCCGCCTTCAAGTAGTGCGTGTTCCCGCTTGATTTCTAGTTGCGCCCTCGTTCTCTCAAGCCCTATTACAGATTCAAGTGTGCGCTGAAGGTTTCTAAGAGACTTTTCATAAGCATCCGTGTTCTTTATCTGAGTATTGTTTAGCTCTATATGTTGAATTTCCAACTCTTCAAGTGTTTTGGCTTGATCTTTGTAGGTTTTATCAATAGATTTATGCTGCGAGTCAAGGGAGGCAACAGTGCTCTTTGATTCGCGAAGCTGTTTTTCGAGATCCTCTAGGTTTTTCTTCTCTGCCTCTGGCCATTGGGCTTCCTGAATATCGCTAAGAGATTCTTNNGATGCTGTCGCGGCTTGTTCTTTCCGTACCTGTGCTTGTGATTCGGCGTTCTGCTTGAGCTTTAGGTTTGTTCTTTCAATCTCATTCGCGTGAATAGAAAGCATTGCCACTTCTCGCTTATGGGCAAGTGTAAGCTCAGTCTGTTCATCCTTTAGCCTTTCCATGAGATCCTTAGACTCTTCAATTACCGGGATAGTCTTTCTAAGGGGTTCATCCCATAGCTTGGGGTCTTGCCAGAAATGCCGTTCAGTGGGGCCTGGAAACATACCGACGTGTTTTTTGCCTTCCTCATCCCACCATGCGGGGTCTGTAGAATATCCCATATCAGCGTATATTTGAGTGCGCCTCGTGTCTTCTAGGGCAGATAGAGCCCGTCGAATTGCTCGCTCCGCCTCTTTTGCCGCTGCCTCTTCTTTTTGTGCGAACGCAAGTGCCCTTTGCCACTCACGCTCAGAGTCTTCCCGCACCTTCTTTTCTCTGTCTTCCCAGTCTTTTCCTCCGGAAAGGCCCTCGTAAAGACTTCCAGTCATTATGCGCCGTCGTTCTACTTCGCTTTCAATCCATTTATCCTTGCGAGCCTTGATTTCTGCTACTTCTTCTTCCGCGGCCTTTCGCCTTTTAATGGCGGCTTCTAGCGTATCTCCTGCAAGGGTGTTTTGGGCTTCAATATGATCTTCGAGTCTTTTTGTACTAATACTAGCAGCCCTACCCATGTCGTCCCACGACTCAACAACGTTGGGCGCAATTTCGGCAAATCTCTCTAAAATTTTATTTAGTTCTTTTTTCGCGGTTATATATTCAATGGTTCCCTTCTCGGACTTCTCCATAATCTCCGTCATGGCTTCATATGCTTTATAGTTGTCTTCTAGGGTTCGGGCCTCCTCTGCCGCTTCTTTCTTAGATTTTTCAGCAAGCCCAATAGCCGTTCCGACGGCTAGGGTTGTTGCCCCTGCTCCTAATGCTGCCAGCCCAAGGGGGGATGTTAATGCGCCAGTGATGGCCGCAAGGCCCGCAACGCCACTACCCCCGCCAATCCATTGGAGCAGCGTAGTGCCTGCAAAGACGCTAGTCCCTAAGTTTAGTGCGGTTAGCGCAAGCGAAAGCATTCCGACAACTTCTACTATTTGCTTTAGGGCAGGAGGCCAGCCCTTGAATGTTTCAAGCGCACTAGTTGCGCCTTTAGTAACGCCTTCGAGCACACTGATTAAGCCCGCGTCGCCTAAAGATACGGATAGCTCCTGAAGAGTTGCATTAAACCTCTCAATGGTTTTCTTATAGGACTCCATTATTTCTTCATTTTTTCTCTCTGCGGAACCCATGCTTGCAGTAGCTATAATAGTGGCCTTGATTGCCTCGTTGTGATGGTCTAGGAGCGTAATAAAGTCTGATACTCTTCTTGCTCCGGCAGCCTTCATAGCTAGGTTATATTGCTCTACACTTGTTAGGTTTTGCCATTCATTGGCAACGTCTTTCAATATCTCAGACACGCTACGATACGTGTCAATATCTTCTTTTACGCGGAATCCTAGCGATTCTAAAGCCTTAGCAGTATCGGGTCGCAACAGATAGGCATATATGGTCTTGAGTGATTGTCCTACCTCTTTGCCGGACTTGCCTGTAGCTTCGCCTAGTGCCGCGATATGCCCTGTCATTTCCTCAAACGTAACGCCCATGTTCTTACCAGCAGCACCCGCAACCGCCATGCCTTCCGCAAGGTCTCTTACCTTTACAGCGAACTGGTCTGCCGTGCCTGTCCATACGTCGATAATGCGCATAGACTCTGAGGCTTCCATGCCAAACTGTTTCATAGTGGCAGTTAATAGCTTAACCGCCTCGGACATATCCTCAATCTCGCCTATATTAGCAAGGAGTGCGGTCGGCCTTAGAAGTTGTTCGATCTCTCGTTGTGCCTTGCCTTGTTTCGCCCACTCCAAAGCAGCATCAGCAAGACGAGTTGCCAAAATACCATAAGCCTTAGAGACCTCGAAAATCTCATCCTGGAGAGCCTTGAGATCCGTAGTCTCCTTGTCCATAACGCTTCCAATACGGATCATGGAGTCTTCGATTTCTTTATAGGCTTTTACTATTGCACTAGCACCGCGAATAGTCCCGTAGAAGAGAGAGCCTGTAATAAACCAAGACGTTCTATACCCAAGTGCCTCCATCATAGGAGTCTGTTTCGGGGCGCGTTTTACTGATTCGTTTATTTTCTTTTCTGTTAGCAGGTCTATTCTTGCTTGCAGTTCGGCTAACTGGAGTGCGTGTTTTTCAGCTGCTCTCAGCTGATCAGCCCTAAACTGTTCTTTCATTTGCGTTATTTTGACTTGATGTTTTTCTTCTAGGGCTTCTAATTTCTGGTTGAGCTTTGCTTGGGTCGCATACTGCTTGCTCCCCGACAATTCAAGCATTGCCGTCATACTACTACTAAACTTATTCATATCAGCAAGAGCCTTAGTAAGCTGTGGCCCCGCAAACGCCTGATTCATCGCCGTGCTAAACTTACCAGACGAAGCAACCATCTCGTTTAACTTTTTATTAAACCTATCTATGTCCTCGGATAAGGCTACAAGACTTTTTTGGGCGGGCCCTATATCAAACCCTAATTCGGATATAGTTTTATATGCTACATTTCCTTCTTCAGACAACCGCTCACCCCCTCTCAAATACGCATTTTAAGACACGAAAAAACGGGTATCTATAACTTGATACCCTAAAGCTATAAAGTCGCGCAAAACATATTGATTTTTGCGGCTGGTGCAATTCTAGGAACCTATGTTCGATGTTTTGGGGCCGAAAAGGGATTCGAGGAATGCAATATCGTCTTCTGTGGCGATTTTATCTTCTTTTATTTCGCCGCCTGCGAGTTTTATCTGAAACATTACTTGGTTGTTTACTTGTCTGAGGAGAGCATCGATCTTGGGCTTTGATGTGTTTAGTATTTCTTCATCACTCATGTTGCAATAGTGCATGAGATAAAACCACGTAGTAGCCCAATCAGATTCTTCGCCCTCCTCTACGGTTTTTTTAGGCCGTTTATCTCAATGGTTTTCTCTACTATCTCTTGCGCGGTATAGCTGTCAATATTGTCCCAAATCTCGTCTTCGGTAATATCGGGATGTTCTTTTGCTAAACATACCTTTATTAGCTTGACATATTTATCCCCAATTTCCGGTTCGCGAGAGAGGGCAAACATTGGATTTCCGCCTACTTCATTCAGTAGCGTTAGAAATTCCTGTAGCCTTCTTAGAGATAACGGGGCTACTTTATATGTTTTTGTATCCGTCTTTATTTCAACAGGGGTTTCTAACATAACATCAAGAGGGGTTTTNNATCTTAGGTCGCAGCAATATCGAAGTGAGAGAACTTTACGAACTCTCTGTCAGCGCGTTCAGGGTCTAATACTCTAAATGTCATTGCGTGGACTGCGGGAGTAGCCCTGCCCTGAACAATCTCGAATGCGCCCATGTACCTGGCAAGGTGTACAGTAGTCTGAATTCCACCGAAAGAGCCGTCCTTACGTGAATACTTGCCATTGTGGATAATGGTAACAGGAACCAATAGGGGATCGGCTGCAAGCGATATTGCAACAGTGGAATTGTCTGTATACTGGTAGTCAACTGCAATTCCCTTGCCCGCATCCGCTTTATGGAACGTAATCACACCTGAAGCAATTCGGTATTCGCCCGCCTTGGTAGGTGCGACTTCCGTCGATGTAAACTCTTCGCCTGTATCCTTGTACCTAACAGTGATAGATCCAGCCTTATAAGCAGTTTTATGCTTCAGATCCACAGCAGCCGTATTGCCCGCAGCAGGCGCATCGAAAATTATACCCTCTTCAAACACCCATATGTCGGCAGGCTGCTTTTCTTTAACCTTGGTTCCCGCCAACACCTTGAACATATTCGGATGGAACCGAGCATTGGTTAGCGTAACAGTAGCACCAAACTCTGTCGCAAACGCCTCAAACGGAAGTATTGAGTCACCACCATACACGTCTTCCGNNTTAACCTTTCTCGCCTCGCTCTCGATCTCGCCCTCTCTAATAGCAAGAGCCGTCTTTTCTGCTACTAGAGCTTCCAAGACGGCCTTAGCTTCGTCCCTCTGCCGAATCAGTTTCGACAGGTCTTTTATGTTGAGCTTTTCTTCAACCTTCTCTTCAATTTTCTCTTCCATAATTAGCCCCCTCTCAGAGTCAAAAATGAATACCTAACCCCTATGCAGTAATAACCTGCAACGGTAGCAAGNNTCAAGTATCTGTCGTGCAGCGTAGCGATCCTTATACGGGGTATGAATATCAAACTGATATATCTTGCGATATGTTAAGTAGTTTCTTTGTCTCACCCCAGGGGCGGGATAATAACATATTATCCTCTTGCCTGCCGGGTCTTGCGGGATACGTACGTCCTGGATATGGGCTTGAGGAGCACCCCCTAATAAATTCAAAAGCGGCTTATCGCCGCCTAAAATTCTCCGGAGGTCTAATGATTCTTGGTAATAGCTCATAGGCTCACCACCAAATACCTAGCAAAATCAAAGGTTTTCCCCAGCTCTTCTAGTCGCCTGTTAATCTCAGGCTCAATGTTCCTTATCGAGTTCTCTAGCCAATGTGTAGCCTTAATTCCCTCGACGCTTGCGGCGTGTCGCTTTTTTCCAGATTCATCTGTCCATACTAGCCTGTCTGCTCCAGGGTGTTTGCCTCCGCCAAGGTCATACCATACGTTTCCTTTTCCTCGCGGGACAATTTCGCTAGGATACCCGCTTCTCCGAATGTTGTAATTTCGGGGTTTCCTCTTGGGGTCAGCATGTATACCCGTTCCGCGCTCGTAGTAGATAGCCGTATACTCTTCTTTAGAACCCGCCTGAACATAGCCTCGTATGTAGCTTTCCGTTGTTTTCTTAACATGGGCTTCTATCGTTTCTCTTAGCCCCACNNCCCTCAATAGCAGCCTGAGAATCGAACCTTATCATCTTTCATCAGTCGAGACTTGTAATATTTTCAGACCCGGCGCGGAAATATCGTCGATAGTATCTACCTGATATGTCTTAGCCCCTACTACTGCGCGATCTAGCTCGTAACACTCTTGAGTTGCGGGAATATGGAATGTGCAAATAGTAGTATGGAGAATTCCCGGATCTTCTACTCTCATCCTCGCAGATACAAACATCTGATGCCCCCATGTAGAGCCCCTGGAAACCCACTCGGCAACAGGATTACCATACTCATCAAATTCAGGGTTCCCATACTCGTCATGCTTTTCGGTAAAATATTGAATGCCTACTTCCGCATTACAAATACCTAAAATAGCGTATATTGCGCCTTCTTCTTTGCGGGACGCCAAAACGAGATATATCGTATCGCCTTCTTCAATTAAATCCCCACACTTAACCTCGTCCGCGAGAAGACACCGACCCTGCCTCCGATACTGCACTACCTGTTCATTAGTAGAACGCCCTAGCTTTGAGATAAGCATCTTAGACGGGACACCGTTTATTACGACATCCTTGCCGTTCATTTGAATAAACGCGTTATATGTCATTAAAGCCCCACCTTAAAATAGGCTCTATCTTCCGTCTCCACAAGGTTGCCAATAAAGCCCCACATTTGGTCTTTGTATGTTTGCTTCCTAGCCTCCCAATCAATAGGCAAGGCGCGTGTTTCATAATCACCCATCTTAACAATTACCTTGTGCTTTTGGAGGCAGGCATCGCAAAGATAATAGGCTACCCT
>MTKW01029747.1_pt1 | contig 11707 bp, 11 predicted proteins | sample 1042761 | NCBI WGS metagenome assembly MTKW01 (sample SAMN06205366, study PRJNA360243) | anaerobic digester metagenome | biome: Wastewater treatment plant; feature: Anaerobic digester sludge; material: sludge; isolation source: anaerobic digester fed with sludge from wastewater treatment plant ...
CCACGTGAAGAAGATTTCAAGAAGGATAATTTGCCATGGAGGGTCAAAAAAGAAATTTCCGGTGCAGGCTATTTTTACGATTTGGCTTCGCATCAACTTGATTTGCTTGATTATATATTGGGGCCGATTGAAGATGCTAACGGATTTACCTCCAATATTGCCGGATTATATGAGGTGGAAGATTCGGTAAGTGGAGCATTTCGCTTCGAATCAGGCGTGGTCGGAAGCGGAAGTTGGAGTTTTGTCGCATCAAAAATTACTCATGTGGATGCAATCGATTTTATAGGAATACAAGGTAAACTTACCTGCTCCACGTTCGATTTCACACCCATTGTGCTTGAAACCGATAAAGGTCGACAAGAATTCATAGAAAAAAACCCGGAAAACATTCAGTTTTATCTCATTGAAAGCATTGTTAATTACCTGAACGGAAAAGGAAGTGAACCGGTAAGCAATTGCATAACGGCAACCCGTACCAACCGAGTAATGGATAAAATATTATGAATTACTAAAGTTTCGTACTTCAAAAAAGGCTGAAAATAAATCAGAGAGCATAAATATTTTGAAGGGTTTCAAAGCGTTGAAAACGACAGAAGGATTTTCGGAGTTCAAGCATTTGAAAAGGAGCGGTTATTACAGTTTTCAATTGGCATTGTCGTCAATGATTTATGCCGTGACGTCGGGCAGTAAAACCGCAGTATCTTCGCTGCCTCTGCCATATGTCTTGTGCGACAGTCGGTTTACCTGTCAGGCATTAATTGCCTGAATGCTTGCCATGACAAAGGTAAGGACGACGATAATAGTTTTCATATCAATAATTATTTGTTGTAGCTGTAATAATCCTCATCACTCACCGGTTCGTACCATACTGCAGGCCCCATATTGCTGCGGGTTCCTATGGCGAGGTGCTCCATCGGGCTGTCGGGTGTTGCTCCGTGCCAATGGACCACATCGGGTTTGATCGGGATAATATCTCCTTTTTTGATTAACCGGATAGGCATGCCCCTTTCCTGATAATATCCCTCTCCTGCTATGACAATCAGGATTTGCCCGCCGGGGTGCGAATGCCAACTGTTCCGGCATCCGGGTTCAAATGTTACGTTACCAAGTGTACAGTCGAAGTTTTCGGTATCGTTCATCAACCATTGCAGGTAGGCAACTCCCTCGAAGTTGTTGTTGCCGATTTTTTCTCCTTTAGGAAAAATCGCATTTAAGCAGACATCATTATTACTCCCCATTGTACTTTCAGTATTATCGGACTTGTTGCTGCATGCCGTCATAATAACTACAAGGCATGCCGAAAAAATCACTTTTAATCTATTCATAACATTTCTTTATTAGAGATTAGTTTTAAAAAAGCTAACCAGCTTCTTTACTGCTTGTGATACATATTCGGGCTTCCAATAGGTTTGTATATGGGTAGCCCCGTCAATCAGGAACAGTTCCTTATTTTTGGCATTTATCGCTTTGGCAAACGCTTCATCCGTCATATACTTGGTATCGGCCTTGCTTCCCGCCATCATCAAAAGAGGTTGATTGATCATATCCATATTCGTGGTGGCATCCCAAGTCATCAAGTCAAGTAAACTGCTCATCGTGTAAAGGAATGTTGAATTTGGATGTGCGTGTGTCCTGTAATAGTACACATATCCCTCACGATACAGGTCCGTTGATGTTTTAGCGATTTCCTCATCGGTTATGCTTGCTACACCCGCATAGATTATCTCACCTCCGGCAGCTTCCTGCGCACGTGCTTTGGTAGCTTGTTCCAGGCGTTCCTGAATGGTATTCAATTGTGAGTTCTGAAAGCCGTTACGCCTTACTTCTCCGGAATTGAACATACTTAAAGTTGCGACGGCTTTGAACCGTTTATCCGATTGGGCGGCTTTCAGCGTATAGCCACCCCCACCGCAGATACCAAGTACTCCCAGTCTGTCCGGATCGACCCCCTCATATCGGGAAATGTAATCTGCCATCCCGCGTATATCCTCAACACGGTTTTGAGGTTTGTCCACATTACGGGGCAGTCCACCACTTGCACCCTGATAGGCTGCATCTGCAGTAATTGCGATAAAACCATTCTCCGCCAAATGTTGAGCGTATAAACCCGCTACCTGCTCTTTTACACCTCCATTGGGGTGTGCAACTGCAATTGCTGGATATTTTTTTGATGGGTCATAGTCGGCAGGGGTATAGACATTGGCTGCTATATCTAATCCATTCAGTTTATACGTAACCGGATGGATATTCACTTTCCCTTTTTCATTCCGGGTTATTGCGCCATCGTACACGAGGCCATAAGGGTTTTGCTGACGTTCATTCTGAACGGACTGTGCGTTTACCGCATCTATAGCTGCCATTGATGTTGCTAATGCGATTATTGGGGTTATTTTCTTCATTCCTTTAAAATTTAATTTTTGATACATACTGTTTCGTTTTTAATGTTTATCCAATCCTTTTCCTTTCAACCATTTCGATAGTTGGTCTGCAATTTCAATATTGTTCAAGTCGGAGAACGGAAAATGCGTATTGCCTTTGATTCCTATTTCCGGCAGGTGCACCACTGTGGCATCGCCTCCGTGCTTATTGATGGTAGCCGCCCAGATCCTTGCCATTTCCAATCCCGCGCGCCAATGGTCTTTGTTCCACACGGTTGTCGGTTCCATTGCAATGTTGTCCCCATAGTATATGATGATGGGAATTTTCGTCAACCTGATAAAATCGGCCGGCGGTATTTCCACTCCCTTCAGTGCGCCAAAAAGGCCGGATGATTCTATCGGTTGGGGCAGTTCACCTTCGGGAAATACAAAGCCGCTGTACGGCTCATAAGCCACTACGGCTCTGACTTTATCATTTTTTATTGCGGTAAGCCAACCCGGGCCGCCTCCCTGCGAATGGGTAACCAGAATGCCATCGCCCACCTTGTCGAATAGCTGCGAAATGGCGTCGGCAACGACATTGGCGTCAAAATTACCCGTGTTAGGGGTCATCTGCCTAAAAAACTGTTCCAACGAAGCCTCGTCTTTCGGGAACTGTACACCGGGAAAATAATCGGGATAGTTGCCAATCCTGAATTGCGTAAACCAGAACTGTTCATCGGGGGTAGGCGTAATGGTGGCTTGTACGCAGCTTTTACCCGCTTCGCCACGTCTGGGCTGGTCGAGCAAATAAACCCCGAACCCTCTCCTCAGAAAAATATTCTGAAATCCCTCCCGTCCGTCGGGAGTTGTCTCCCACGTTTTCTTTGACTGTCCTGCTCCATGCAGGAAAATCAGGGGTAGCTTCCGGGCCTTTGCCGGAACCTGATAAAACACATACGCATGATCTCCGTGAAAGGTCTGCCCGTCGGGCTTCAACGGGTTGGCCAAATCAAAGTTTCCGGGTTCGGAAATCTTTGTGCCACCCACTGCAAAGCTGCCTTGCGTTTCGATCATCAAAGGCTTTTGTTTCCTTACTGTCTGGGCATCCATGCTTATTACTATTGATAATAGTGCAAAAACAACTAATAATTTTCTCACCTTTCCTCTATTGTTTCCTGTTTTCAAGAACATCCTCCAATACCAACCGGGCAGATTTGCCCTCTTTTTCGCCTATGGTCGATTGAACGACATCTACAAATTCACTTAATTGTTGCGGGATGAGGCCTACGTTCAGGCAAATGGCCAGATGTGAACGAAGCATCGGCTCCGCATTGCCAATCGAACTGATTACCGAAACGGTTACCAGTTCTCTTTCGGCATAGGTAAGTACATCCCTTTCAAAAATATCTGCGAACAAGTGTTCTTTCAGGAACGTGTCTATGACCGGTGCAAAAGCCGAATATCCCGAAAGCGTTTCAGGTTGGGGAGTTTGGGTGAGTTCTCCTAAAATCTTCTTGCCCCTTTCATACTTGTTGCCGTCATCATTTATGGGAGAGGCATCCGCACCCAATTCATCGGCAATACCGTTGGCTTTTCTCTCGTCGAGCACCTCCATGAAAGTTTGCAGTCCACGGATACTGCGTGGAAATCCGCAATAAGCGTAAAGGTGCACCAATACTTCCTTTATCTGGTTGACAGTAAGACCGGCATCAAGTCCGGCATTCAGTTCCGGTTTCAACCTCTCCAAATCACCTTTTGCCGTAAGTGCGGAAATGGTGATTATCTTCTTTTGTTTATTATCCAACATTTTGTCTTGTGCATTTATCTTACCGGATATCCCCAGTAACAGCGTGATTATTGCTACGTATAAACTTATTTTCTTCATTTTTTATATATGTTTGTCTTCTGGACTTGCAAATTTATTTGAGACAAAAACCAATTAAGAACCCATTTCGTATTTTGAAAATTAATTTTTTTCCTTTACTTCGTTTGTAATAATCTATTGCTCTCACGTTCACCGCCGGCCTGATTTTGCCGAATGGATGATCGTGATTAAATTCCACCCCGCGATTGAATACGGACCCTGTTCGAGCCTGACGACGCCTTTTCAATCACATCCAGTCTTTGTTTTCTGGTATCGGGTTTGCCAACAATATTCCCATCAAGTTGGATATCTAAGATTTCTTCCTTTGCAGTACCGTAATTGGGCCATACCGGCAATCCTGCCCCATTGGGATTCCCTGTTTTGGCAAAATTAGCCCAATAGGTGTTCAGGATACGGGCTACTTCTTCATCGATCGTTGTGGTTTCAGCCGCACCTCGGCGACTGTTGAGGTTGTTAAATACATAGGGAATTTCTGCTCCGTGACCAGCGCCATAACGCATCCACTCGCGCATGTTGGCGGGGACATAACCATAATGGAAGATATAAGCCGGCGTATCACCGGCGGCAAAAACCCTTGCCGCAAATCGGGCAGGTTCAGCCCATACCCAGTCGGTATTAAACAATGTTTGCACCTCGTCGAACTCTTTGTTTCCTTCAGGGTCATAGGCTGCTTTTGCGTCATCTTCCAGTTCACCGAAAAGAGAAAACAGTTCTTCCTTTGTACCGGCGGAATTAACAAAGCTTCCGCCGATTTCGGCGCTGCAACTCCCGATGATGAGTGGAACGTTTAGCTGTCTGCCGGCTTTGTAGGCACTCTCAGCCGTTTCAACGACAAGCTTGCCGTCGAGAATAGGACCGGAATAAGTTCGAGGGCCTCCCTCACCATCACTTTCCTGACCGCCATCCACGATCTCCTCAACACTCAGTGCACGCAGCTTTGCCAGTGCGTTTGCATCGGTACCATCGATCCCGTGCCTGCGTGCAAAATTGATACCGATGGTTTCGGCCGAAACGGGATAAAACGGATCAGCATTTTCCTTGTTAATCGGCCTGCCGGTAAGCACACCGTCCCTGCCTCCGCCGGAATGACTGATTGCCTTGTGGAAAAGTCCTTTCGCTTGTGGAATTGTAAGTAGGGAGTGTACGGCAACGCCTCCGGCCGATTGGCCGAAAATGGTTACATTGTTTGGGTCGCCTCCAAAAGCAGCGATATTATCCTGTACCCACTGAAGAGCGGCGATCATGTCCATAAAAGCGTAACTTCCCTTCGGTTCATCGGGATGCTCCGCGGATAAAGCAGGAAAAGCAAAGTGTCCGAGACGTCCGAGTCTGTAGTTGAAGGTCATCAGGATGACGCCTTGTTTCGCAAAGGCTTCACCCGAAGTGACAGCGCTTGCCCCGCTTCCTCCCACAAAAGCGCCACCGTGAATCCAGACCATCACAGGCAGTTTGTTTTTCGGCCTGGCTCCCGCCGGAATCCATAAATTAAGGTAGAGACAATCTTCTGATGAGCCTTCCCGAATAGTACCGGGAGCAGTACCCCATCCGCCTTGTGCGCAGTCAGGTCCAAACGCCAGAGCATCCCGTATTCCTTCCCAGGGGATCACGGGCTGTGACGGCCGCCACCGATATTCACCCACCGGCGGAGCAGCATAGGGTATGCCTTTGAAAACAGACACATTACCAACTAATTCCCCCCGTACTTTTCCTGAAGATGTTTGGATTACAGGTGCATCAATTTCAGCAATATCATTTGCCTGTTGGGCGTTTAAGGAAAAAACAACAACCCATACAATAAATTCTGATACTATTTTCTTCATCTCTATATTTTTATCTGTTAGCCCAGCTATCAAGCTGCTCCAATGTCACATTGAAGAAGCGCTTGTTCTTGTTTAGTGAACGCATTGTTGCCATTTCTTCATCGCTTAACGCAAAGTCGAAAATAGAGATGTTTTCCTTGATATGGACGGGATTTGTAGCTCCCGGAATTACGGAGAAACCTTCCTGAATATGCCATCGGAGTATAACCTGTGCAATGCTTTTATCATGTGCATCGGCAATTTTTTTGATCACCGGGTCGGACAACAGACCTGCATCTCCATGTCCCAACGGATACCAACACTCTATGATGATGTTGTAAGGTTTAACCCACTCACGTATGTCGTTACGCTGCGCATAGGGATGACATTCGATTTGCAACGCTACAGGTTTGATCTTCATGTGATCGACAATGGCATGGAAGCGTTCTTTGCTGGCGTCAAAATTACTGATTCCCAACGCACGCACCTTCCCTGATGCAACGGCCTTTTCCATCTCCTTCCAGGCATTGATATAATCGCCAATAGGCTGATGAATATAAAGCAGGTCGATGTAATCTGTCTGAAAGCGTTCCAGTATTTTGTCAATCGATTCCAGTGTTTTGCCATCTGCATAATCGGAAACCCATAATTTGCTGGCAATAAAAAATTCTTCACGCGGAATACCGCTTTCCTTCATTGCTTCTCCCACGGCTCCCTCCACACGGTATGCAGTGGCGCAGTCCACGTGACGATAACCATTTCGAAATGCCTCCAGACATGCCTCCTTTGCAGCTTCATAAGAGATGGCAAAAGTGCCTATCCCCAACTGGGGCATCTCCATTCCGTTGTTCAGTTTCAGGGTTGGCACAGAGACTTTGACCTCTTGTGCATTCACATGATGGATGCTACCAAATAGTAGAACTACCATCATGAATCGGAAATAATTGATTGATGTTTTCATCATTTTTCGTTTGAATAGATTTATAATGTTTGTAAGTATTGACCAAAGAATTCGTTGAGCTTTTTTGAAGCCTTATCCACATACTCGGGAACATAATAGGTTTGTATGTGGGTGACACCCTCAATCAGAAACAATTCTTTTTCTTCAGTGCCTGTAGTCAGGGTGGAATTGGGGTGTGCATGGGTACGGTAGTAATAGTAATGTCCTTCCCGATACAGGTCAAAAGGATTGTCGATCTTTTGCTGACCTGATGCAATCATGTTGGTTGTCGCAAATATAGCTGTAAAAAAATGTGTTCTGACTGTTCTTTTCATTTTATACCGTTTTATCATTGCTTTAAGTCTGTCACTTGAAAACCATCAAATCCGGGGACAGGCATTTCAACAACATTATTTAATTGTACTGTTTGCATATTTTCTTTATTGATCTAATTCTTTGCTTTTTAACCACTCCGACATCAGGTCGGCAATTTCCACGTTGTTCAAATCTGAAAACGGGAAATGGGTATTGCCTTTGATGCCAATCTCAGGCAGATGTACCACTGTTACATCGCCACCATATTTGTTTACAACATCCCTCCATTTTCTTGCCATTTCGAGACGGGTGCGCCAACCATCGATGCCGGGATTCTCTATCTGCTTTTCAGGGATAAAGTCACCATAGTATATGATGATGGGTATTTTAGTGAGTTTCATAAAATCCTCCATCGACACACCATCGGCGGTGAGTGCTCCCGACGAACCGGGTATGGGGTCGGGCACTTCGCCCTCGGGGAATACAAACCCGCTTCCGGGTTCATAAGATACGATTGCCTTCACGTTGGGATTACCAATCGCCGTTAGCCATCCGAACCCTCCCGAATGGGAATGTGTAACAAGAATACCATTACCAATTTTATCGAAAAGTTCCGAAATTGCTGAAGTGATTACCTGCGTGTCAAATCCACCTATATTCGGGGTCATTTGCCGGAAAAACTGGTTGAGCGTTTCTTCACTCCTGTCGAATTGCACACCCTCGAAAAAATCAGGCCACACACCCAATCGGAATGTACTGAACCACTCCTGTTCATCGGGGGTCGGGTTAATGGTAGCCGGCACGGTACTGCGTCCGGCATTGCCTCGTCTGGGTTGGGTAATGAGATATACACTAAAGCCACGACGCAGGAAAATATTCTGAAATCCCTCCCGTCCGTCGGGGGTTGTCTCCCATGTTTTCGAGAATTGTCCTATGCCGTGCCAGAATACCAAAGGCAGTTTGCGGGATTTGACAGGAATTTGATAGGTGATATATGCATGATCCCCGTGGAAAGTCTGTCCCTCCGGTGTCCGGGTGATCGGATTGAATGTCCCCGTATTGGAGATTACACTACCACCCACGGCAAAACTACCCTGCTGATCAATTACCAGAGGTTCCTTTTTCGGATCGACCCACTTTTCAATCACGTCCAACCCTGCTTTCTTCGGGTCAAGCGTTCCTGCAGCCGAACCGTCAAGGCGGAACTCGATTATTTCGTTACTTTGAGGATTATAAAGAGGGCACTCGGGTAATCCGTTACCGTCGGGATTGCCGGTCTTTGCAAAGTTTGCCCAATAGGTATTCATCATCCTTGCCACTTCCCTGTCTTCGGGTGTTGAGGTATCTGCGCCACGACGGACTTCGAGCGTGTTAAAGATATAGGGAATTTCAAAGGCATGTGGGGCTCCATGCCGGAAACGTTCACGCATGGCGGCAGGGACGTAGGAGAAAAGATAAGCATAGGCAGGTATATTTTTTGCGGCAAAGGCTTTTGCCGTAAAACGGGCAGGTTCCGCCCAGACCTTGTCGGTGGTTCCCATCGTCATCAATTCGGGGAAATCCCGCGTTCCATCGGGATCATAAGCGGCTATGGCTTCACCTTTCAGATTGCCGAAGAGCGACAGCAATTCTTCCTTTGAATTGGTATTGATGAACCCTCCGGGAACTTCCGCACTATTCGAGCCGATAATAATCGGAATATTTGGCTGCCTGCCGCCTTTGTAAGCACTTTCTGCCGTTTCAACCACCAGTTTGCCGTCGAATATCGGGCCCGAATAAATGGGGATTGAAGCGGAACCGTAGTATTCCATTCCACCATCCACGATTTCCTCCACACTTAGCGAACAGAGTTTTGCGAGTGCGTTTGCATCGAGTTCTCCCTGCCACGGCTGTACGGGCTGTGGCGGCCGCCACCGATATTCACCTACCGGCGGAGCAGCATAGGGTATACCTTTGAAAACGGCAACACCGTCTTGTGCAATCCCTCTTACAATACCGGATGAAATTCGAACAGAGGGAGACGCTGCACCTCCTATTTCACGATTTTGCGCTTGCAGGGAATTTCCGATAATAATTATAAGAACGACAAGTACCTTTTTCATACTCTTATATATTATTTTATTGCATATGCTTTTTATCAATTACAAATTTCGGGCTTTAGTATGTCATAATTGTATATATATTACTGTTTGTTCTACCAATATTACTGATTATCACATAAAAGTAACCAATTCTTTAGCGGAATGATTAAATTTGCACTAACAAATTACGACGGCAATGAAAAATGTTCTCAATTTTGATACAATTAGCGAGTATAATGATTTTAACAATCACAAAACGCTACATCCGTTAGTGAGTGTGATCGATTTCTCGAAAGCAAAGGAACGGACAGGGAATAAGATGATTTTCGGGATTTACTGCGTTTTTCTGAAAGATGTTGTTTGTGGTGATTTGAAATACGGACGCCATTATTACGACTATCAGGAAGGGACATTGGTCTTTATTGCCCCCGGACAGTTTATAGACGTTGAAAACAAAACGGACTTCTACCAGCCTATGGGACATGCACTGGTTTTTCATCCCGACTTGATACGTGGCACTTCACTTGCCGGACGAATGAACGATTACACCTTTTTCAACTACAACACCAACGAAGCGTTACACTTGTCGGCAGAGGAACGGCATCTGGTGTTAGATTTGTTTTCCAAAATAAATGACGAACTACAACATCCGGTTGACAAACATAGCAAAAAGTTGATTGCTTCTGGCATCGAGCTTTTCCTGAATTACTGCGAACGTTTTTATGACCGTCAATTCATGACCCGTGAGGATGTTAATAAAGGTATTTTGGAAAAGTTCGAAAACTTGTTGAACAGTTATTTTTCTTCGAATAATCCTACGGAAATAGGGTTGCCGTCTGTGGCTTACTGCGCTGACGAACTTAACTTATCGGCAAATTATTTTGGAGATTTAATCCGAAAGGAAACCGGAAAATCTGCCCAGGAATACATCCAAGCCAAAATCATTGACGTTGCCAAAGACAAACTTGTCGATAGTGACAAGACTATCAACGAGATTGCTTATGAATTGGGGTTTAAATATCCGCAGCATTTCAGCCGGATGTTTAAAAAAACGACCGGCACTTCTCCAAGTGAGTATAAGAAAAGAATTGACATTGTTAATTTACCTTAACATTTGAGTAATTACCGTCAGTGGAAACAACGAGATCGTGCCGACAAATGGCTCTTGTTTTCCGAAAATATGGGCACACATTTGAGTATTGACGAAACATCTCCCTACAATGGGTATTGCCGAGTTGTAAAATTTATCGATAGAAGCTACCATCATATAGGAATTGCTTATATTGTCTTTCCTTATTTTCCGGTAAACGTATTTTTCAATTTCATTTTCATTTAATTCGTCGGGTTGATCAAACCGCTTTTCCGCCACTTGAAGGAAACTCCTCACCGAACTGCTGTAATTCTTTATGGAACCGGCACTGTACCTTTGAAGCATGAGTTTCCGTTCGAAAACCGCAATTAAATTTTCGATGTCCATTTTTTCAAAATCAACAATGGTAAAATTAATAAAACATTTGTAAATATAACTTTTTTATAATGAAAATTATCTTTGCAACTGATGTACTATTGTTACTAAAAATGCTGCATTATTGTTACCGAGAGTGTTGCACTTCTAAGTTGAACTTAGTAAGTCCTTTTTCAAAATATAATTTGGTCGCCTTGGCATAATACCTACGATGCTTTTCGTGGTATCCAATTCCGTTTTTTTTCATCTTTGACTCTGTTTTGAGAGTCAACTTTTTTCAGGGTAAGACATTCCTAATTTCTTGTTACATTTCTCCTTCTGTAAAGGGAAAAACAAGAAAAGCGAATCGAGCAACGCTGATTATATAGCAGAAAACACGGATTTTGCCGTAAACCAATACGGATTGCTGTCAGTCATGCCGACCAGACGATGAAAAATCATTATCGCCCGGATTTCAGCACGTGGCATGTCGTAGATTATATTTGATATTCCGATGAAAGTACTTGGGCACGGGGTCAATCCTGGGGAATATACGGTACTCGGAAGTGGATGTGCCGCTCAACTATGCCGATTACTATTTTCTGGAAGCATTGAAAAGAAAAATTGACCGAATTAAATAAGTTATTGCTGGAATTTTTCGAAGAAGATCAAATTTATCGCATCGACCATTATTTAGGCAAAGAAACCGTACAAAACCTAATGGTTACACGCTTTGCCAACGGCATTTATGAACCCTTATGGAACCGAAATTTCGTTCAACACGTAGAGATCACTGCAGCAGAGAACATATTCATTTTAACGTTTTCACTTTATAATGACAATCGATTTTACCTTTCGTCAGATTCGATAATTTGCCCTTGAT
>MTKW01037623.1_pt1 | contig 11704 bp, 9 predicted proteins | sample 1042761 | NCBI WGS metagenome assembly MTKW01 (sample SAMN06205366, study PRJNA360243) | anaerobic digester metagenome | biome: Wastewater treatment plant; feature: Anaerobic digester sludge; material: sludge; isolation source: anaerobic digester fed with sludge from wastewater treatment plant ...
CTATAAGATTGTCTGCAAAGGAGACATGATCGATCTATATGTCAACGGCGTTCATCAAAATCGCGCGTTTAATGTGTGGCCGCGCGCGGGGGCGATTTGTCTGCAATCGGAAGGTTCGCCGATTGAGTTTCGAAACATTGTGTTAAAACCGTTGAAGTGACAGAGGTCAGAGGTCAGTTTATCAATACTTACTTTTTAGGAGACTTGTCAATGGATAACGAAATCGTCAAGACGTTTTCACGACGCGATTTTGTCAAGGGCGCTGCGGCGCTGTCGGCAACCTCGCTGCTGGTCAATCCCGGCGTAGTCTTTTCGGCCGGACAGGAAACCCTCAAAATCGGCGTAGTCGGCTGCGGCGGACGCGGCAGCGGAGCCTTGGGCGATTGCCTGAATGCCGCCAAACACCTGAATATTAACACCGAGGTCGTCGCCTTGGCTGATTTCTTTATGGACAGGGCTGTCGGTACGGCTCGACGATACGGTGTGCCGGAGGATCGCTGCTTTGAAGGCGCCGAGGCGTATAAAAAAGTGATGGCCTCCGACGCCGATGTGGTACTGTTGGCTACGCCGCCGAATTTCCGGCCGGTGCATTTTGACGCCGCGATCAAGGCAGGCAAGCACGTCTTTATGGAAAAACCGGTTGCCGTCGATCCGCCCGGCGCACGAAAGATTATGGAAACGGGCAAACTGGCAGCCCAGAAAAAACTGGCCGTGGTCGCCGGGACCCAACGGCGCCATCAGGCGGCCTATCGCCAGACCGCCTGGGCCGTGGCCAATGGCGCTGTCGGCCGACTGACCAGCGGCAAGGTGTGGTGGTGCGGCGGAGCGTTGTGGTTCAACCGACGTCAAGAAGGCGAATCGGACGCATCCTATCTGGTACGCAACTGGGTCAGCTTCACCGAAATGTCGGGCGACCATATCGTCGAACAGCACGTCCACAATATCGATGTCGCCAACTGGTACATCGGCAGACACCCTGAAGCGGCGCTGGGATTCGGCGGACGGGCACGGCGTCAAACCGGCAACCAATACGACTTTTTCAGCGTGGACTTCGACTACGGCCAGGATGTGCATATTCACAGCATGTGCCGACAGATCAACGGCTGCTATAACCGCGTATCGGAATTTTTCGTCGGTACCGAAGGGTCCACCTGGGGTACCGGACCGGGACGTGAGGGGTACAAAAAGGCCATCCAACTGCCCGAATTCGAAGAGCATGGCGGCCCATATGTACAGGAACACATCGACTTGCTGGACAGCATTTTGAAAGGCCAGCCCCTGAACGAAGCACAAATCGTAGCCGAGGCCACGTTGTCCGGAATTATGGGACGTATCAGCGCCTATACGGGGCAAATGGTCCGCTGGCGTGAACTGGTCGATGAAACCGTCGGTTCGCCGTGGTATAATCTGGTGCTGACACCGACGGCTGAAGACTTCGAAAAGGGAACGGTCGTCGCCCCGCCGGATGATGTGGTCGCCATTCCCGGCAAAGCCTGAGTCGGTTGCCCTGCCTTTTAGAACGCCATTCAAAACTGCGCACGCCATTGCCGCTGCGCAGTTTTTTTTCTATTCGCAGCACGACCCAAGACCTGACGACCTCCACTTCGCCCCTTAGAAGACCGTCCGTTTTGACAGGGGCCGGAAAATGTCATTTTTATCGGGCATTTCCTGTACTTTTTTCAATCCTCTTAAGAATCCAAAGGGGTTCTTGACCTCTGCGACGAATTGTACGATAATAAAACACTTATGGCAAAAAAAGTGGCAATCTTAGGCTCAACCGGTTCGATAGGTTGCAACGCCCTTGAGGTCATCGCTGCGCTAAGCCCGGCGTTTGAGGTGACAGCGATTTCGGCGCATCGCAGCGTGGATCTGTTTTGCAGGCAGGTTCAGACAGCACGTCCTGCGGTCGCAGCGATGACCGATCCGCAGGCGGCGAAGGTCTGCCGTGAACGACTGGGCGGTTTCAAAGGCGAGATTTTGACCGGGCCGGACAGTTTGGTTGAAATCGCTTCGATGCCCGAGGTGGATATCGTGGTGTGTGCGGTGGTCGGCGCGGCCGGATTGCCGGCGGCACTGGCCGCAGCCCGCGCAGGAAAGACACTGGCAATTGCCAACAAAGAGCCGCTGGTGATTGCGGGCGAACTGCTGACCGAGACAGCTCGACAGCATGGAGCAACGATTTTGCCGGTGGACAGCGAACATTCGGCGGTTTTTCAGGCAATGCGCTCCGGCAGCCGCGCCGAAGTCGATAAGGTTATTCTGACCGCCTCGGGCGGGCCGTTTCGCACAACCGCCATCGAGCAGATGTGTCGGGCAACTGTCCAGCAAGCCCTGAATCACCCGACCTGGTCAATGGGGCCGAAGATTACGGTGGACTCGGCCTCGATGATGAACAAGGCACTGGAGGTCATCGAAGCGGTTTGGCTGTTCGGATTGCCGGTGGATAAGATTGATGTGCTAATTCATCCTGAATCCGTGGTGCATTCGATGGTGGAGTTTGTTGACGGCTCGGTGATTGCCCAGCTCGGCACGCCGGACATGAAACTGCCGATTCAGTATGCCCTGACCTACCCGAAACGGGTGCGCGGCGTCTGTGAGCGGCTTCGCCTCGAACAACTGGGAAAACTGACCTTCGAACCTCCGGATTTGCGTAAATTTCGAGCACTCGCGCTGGGATTTGAGGTCGCTCGCAGCGGCGGCTCGGCACCGGTGGTGTTCAACGCCGCCAATGAAGTGGCAGTGAACGCCTTTTTGGCCGGACGCATTCCGTTCGGCACCATTGTGGAATTGATTGAACGCTCTCTGGACGCGCACACGCCCAAGAGCCGTATATTGTCTCTTGATGACCTGATGGCGATGGACGCATGGGCCAGAGCGTACACGGCCGAGTGTCTGGTCGATTTGCCCAAGGTCATGATTCGCAAATAAGCAAGTGGCAGCAGATTTCTTTTGTTTTGAGGATTGATATGACCGAAGAGAAAAACACAACGCCGCAACACAATGAAAAACCGCAACCTGCCCCTGAACAGGCGGCATACACGGACAAGAAAGAATCCAATCCGTTAGCCCAATTAGGGGTCTTTGCCGTCGTCGTGGCGGCATTGATTGTGTTTGCCATCTTTCATCCCCGCGCCGCCCTGTCGGTGCTGCTGGTGGCGGTGGGGTTTGGCGGCGTCGTGATGGTTCACGAATTGGGACATTTCCTGGTCGCCAAACTGGGCGGGATCAAGGTCGAGGCGTTTTCTATCGGCTTTCCGCCGGTGCTGCTGGGCATTCGCAAACTTAAAAAAGGCTTTCGTGTCCGCTTTTTGCCCCGGCTGGGACAGCCGCAGCAGCTCGAGGAAGGCGACAGTGAGACCGAATACCAAATCGGCCTGGTGCCGCTGGGTGGATATGTGAAGATGCTCGGCCAATCGGACTCGGGCGCGGCCGAACGCACCGATGATCCGCGATCATTCCAGAACCGCCCAACGTGGATTCGGATTGCGGTCGTGGCAGCCGGGGTGACGTTTAACGCTATTGCGGCGATTGTGCTGTTTATGGCCCTGTTTTCGCGCGGCATTGATCTGATTCCGGCAGTAATTGGCGACGTAATGCCCAACAGCCCGGCGTATGAGGCGGGGTTGCGGCCGGGCGATGAGGTGGTGGAAGTCAACGGCGAACGGTTCGTCGATTATGAAGCGCTGATGGTGGCGCCGGTACTGTCGGGCAAGGGACGTCCGATCACACTGGTGGTCCGACGGGAAGGAGGACGCGAAGACAAAATCCGCGTCGTGGCCGAAAAGCCCGCCCTCTCGTCCGGCGACATGGCCGGGATGCGGACCATCGGGATTTCACCGGCGCATACGCTGACGATATCGCCAAAAATCGCTCAGAAACCCAAGGAAGTAAAACTGCTTTATGAACTGACCGGTTTGCGGCCGGGCGACGAGATCAAGGCCGTCAACAACATTCCCGTCAAAACGCCATGGGAATTCAAGGAACGTATCAGTAAAACGCTCGCTCCGACGGCCACGCTGACCGTCTCGCGTTCCTGGCCGCCGGGCAGTCCGCGAACGCTGGAAACGATATCCTTCCCGGTACGTATCGGGCCGGTAGTCCCCAATTTCCGGGAGGAATTCGACTTGGCGCATATTTTCGGGTTGCGGCCGTGTCTGAAAGTCGCGGCCGTATCGGAACCGGCGGAAGTAATGGGACTGTTTCGGCGCCTGTTCGAGGGCGTTAAGAGTCTGTTTGGTGCCGACGCACAAAACCCAGAGCAGCCGACCAACGATAAACTGCAAGCCGGCGATATGTTGATTCGCGTAGCTGGCATCGCCTATCCCAATTATCGTCAACTTCGCGAAACGACCACCGCCCACAAGGGCAAAGATATGGCAATCACGGTGCTTCGTGCCGATGACACGGGCAGATTGGGGCAGGTGGATTTGACAGTTCGCCCGTTTGAAATCCCGCGCAGCGACCGCGTCGCTATTGGGTTTATCCCAGAGTTGGCCATGGTTCAGCCCATCGTCGCACAGGTCGTCGAAGAGGAGATACCGGGCATCGGACTGCCGCAGCTTCCACCCGGCGCAACAATCGTTGCGGTGGACGGTCAGCCGGTGAAAACCTTTTATGAGGTGGCGAATCTGCTGGAGGCTAAACGCGGCCAGCGCATTCCTATCGACTACATCGACTCCGACGGACGTGCCGGCGGCACGGGGATGATTGTGCCGCAGCACGACGGCGTTCATGTCGCAGCCCAACTGGAAACGGGACTGGCAGCGTTGCCGTTCGAGGACTATCGGATTCCGTTCAAGGCCGACAATGTGTTCCAGGCCGCGGGCATGGGCGTCAAAAAAGTCCATCAATTTATCGTTCGCACGCTGATGACGCTTTACCGGCTGATTAAACAGGAGGTGCCGACGAGCTCGCTGATGGGGCCGGTAGGGATTATTTCCGTCAGTTATACGATTGCCGATACATCCCTGATTCATTATCTGTATTTTCTGGGACTGCTCAGTTCCATTTTGGCGGTGATGAATCTGCTGCCGCTGCCGGTGCTGGACGGCGGGGTGATCCTGATGCTGGTGATTGAAAAAATCATCGGCCGTCCAATCAATGAAAAGGTGCAGGCGGCGGTTACGTATGCGGGGCTTGCTTTGATTTTGGCACTGATGCTGCTGGTAACGTATAACGACATTCTGCGTTTTTTGTTTGGGTAGCGATGGAGATCAGCGTGATAATCCCGGCCTGGAATGCCGAACGGCATATCAGCCGCGCGATTCGCAGTGTGCTGGCTCAGACGCGACCGGCCGATGAGATTATCGTGGTCGACGATGGCTCGACCGACGGTACAGCCGAAGCAGTGCAGACGTTCGGCCAGGCGGTGCGGCTGATTCAGCAGCCCCATGCCGGCGTCAGTGTCGCGCGGAATACAGGCATTGCCGCAGCACGCGGTCAATGGATGGCTTTTCTGGACGCCGATGATGAGTGGTTGGCTGACAAACTTCGCCTCCAGGCGGCAGGCCACGAGCACCATACGCATCTGAAATGGTCGTTTACCCGACTGGAATGGGCGCATCCCCAATGGGCCGCACATCGAGTGGCACACCCCCCATCCCAAGAGACCTATCGGGTCTTTGAGGATTATTTGGCGGCGTATTGCGAAGGATTTTTCATCTCAACGATCACGGTGATGATTCATCGGTCGGTGTTTGATGCGGTCGGCGGATTTGAACCGGGAATGAAACGTGCCCAAGACAATGACCTGTGGTTTCGCATTGCCTACCGGTTTCCGCAGGTCGGATATGTGCCCCGGTCGCTGGCCGTGTATCATCTGGATACACCGGACAGTTCCACCAAAATCAACGATGAGGTCGAGTATATGATCAATCTGATTGAACGCCATCGGGCAGTGGCCCGGACACACCACCGAAGCGAGGCCTTCGCGCGGTGCGCGGTTCATATGCTGCAAATCTGGATTCGAGAATTGATTCGGCAAAATCGAACCGACGAGGCAAGGGTGTTGCTTCAGCGATATCGCCGGCAGTTGCCCGAGCGATTTTGTCGCGAGGCGGTGCTGCGACTACACACGCCGCGGGTGGTCCGCGCTATGATGGATTTGTACCAAAAAACCAAAAACGCGGTGCGGGGCAAACGATGAAAATCCTCTATGTCACAAAAGCCCTGCTCGCCCCGCCTCATGCCGGCTGTATGCAGCGAACCACTCACATCGTCCGTCAACTGCAACGCTGCTGCGGTGACGTGACGATGCTGGCGGTCCATGGGCGTTTTGACCCGGACTCGGTCAGCCTCTGCCGGCATGAGTTTGACCGCTTTGACCAGGTGATCTTGAAATCTTACACCGCCTATCCCAAACCCTGGGGGGAGGTAATTCGCAAATTTCATATGCACTGGCCGACCCTGTGCGGCCTTCGTGCCGACCGACAGGGACAGGCGTTGTTTGAGACCCTGGCAGCACAACACGATGTGGTTTGGTTTCACACGCTCGGGGCCGCGCAGCCTTTTCGGCTGACGCCGGGCGCCCGCACGGTGATGGATTTGGACGACTTGAACCATTGTAAATATGAACAGAGCGCGCGGATTCAGCCGACATTGCGGTTTCGACTCTCGGCCAAAATGCAGGCCTATAAATGGAAACGACTGGAGCGCAATGCCCTGCGGCGATTTTCGGCGGTGGTGGTGTGCAGCCCACAGGATAAACTCCTGCTCGGCGGCGGCGACCGTATTTTTGTGGTTCCCAACGGCTTTGATCCACCGGCTGAAAAACCCGCCTGCCGCCTGCCGGATCCGCAGCGTTTGGGATTTATCAGCCATTTGGCCTATGGACCCAATCGCGACGGCCTGATGTGGTTTCGCGACCGGGTGTGGCCTTTAATCCGACGGGAAAAACCTGATATGCGGTTGCGTATTGTCGGGCGAATCCCGCCGGATGTCGAGGTGGTCAGTGCGGAGGGCTTTGAGTACCTGGGCTTTATAGACGACCCGACTGAGGAGATGCAAAGCTGGTCGGCGATGATTGTGCCGATTCCTTACGGCGGCGGAACACGTATCAAAATCCTGGACGCGTTTAGCAAGTGCTGTCCGGTCGTGGCGACCTCCATCGGGGCGTACGGCATTGAGGGACAGCCCGGACGGCATTTTTTGGTGGCCGACCCACCGCAACAGTTCGCCGACTGTTGTCTGAGGCTCTCCAGACAGCCTGAATACGGGCGACGCCTTGCTGAAGAAGGCTGGAAGCTGCTGCTTGAAAAATACACCTGGGACCACATCGGCCATTCCATCGCCGCTGCGGCCAACGCCGTCGTCTCATTGTCGCACTAAAGCATTAAGGACACGCCAAAAAATAGTAGTTTTGGCCGGTATGAAATTGCCGGCAAAATGGCCCGCCACTGAGCGGTCTTTTGTTCAGCAGCCAATCGTTCAAGAGAAACACCCGCAGGCCGCATACATCGGTTAGAAACGCATACACCTCCTCGGGGCGGGTCTGGTAACACTCGGCCGCCCCCTTGCCATGTTCAAACACAACGACGGGCTTGTCCCGCTGGAGACAATCGACAGCCCCTTTGAGAACCAGATACTCGGCGCCTTCGACATCAATCTTGATAAAATCCACGTGCCGGATGGAATGGGACGCCAGCACAGCGTCCAGCGTCTGAGTTTGGACTTCGATTTGACAGTCGGTTTCGTCGGGCCGATCATACTGTCGTTTTTTTAGACCGCTGTAGGACGGATTGCTGGTCACATAGTTAAACGAACTGACGCCTGCCCGATCGCTGAGGGCAAGCGAAAAAAGCAAAACATCCGAACAGGCAAACTGCTTTTTGAGGGAGTTGTACAAATCCGGGACCGGTTCAAACGCCAGAAACCGACCGTTCGGCGCCAAACGCATCATTTGTTCCAGCACCAGCCCTCTGTTGCATCCCACATCGACACACACGGCGTTCGGCTTCAAGACCCGGCTCATCACCGCTTCAGTCAGGGCGTTGTAATAGGCGTTTTTGGAGATATTGCCGACCTTGACCAGAACAGACAACCAGCGCGTCCGTCCCATTAGACGGATACCGCAGTCGGCAATAAACCTCTTGACTGTTTTCATTCGACCCATGGGTATCCTTTGCCTTTAACTGCATTTTATAACACCCCCCAAACAGGGTTTCAAGACAATTGCCGGATGTCTGGAAGGGAGTGTGTTTTTTGTTTGTTTTTTGGGCCTGTTCGTTATAATTCATTTCACGATGAACGAAAGCAAGAATGCAAATCCGTTTGCCATCAGCGTGGTGATACCGGCGTATAACAGCGCCGCTCATATTGGGCGGGCGATTGACAGCGTGCTGGCTCAAACACAGCCGCCTGCGGAGATTATTGTCGTCGATGACGGCTCAACCGACGATACACCCCGGATCGTTCAGGGTTACGGGGATCAGGTACGGCGAATTGAACAGGCCAACGCCGGCGCCTCGGCGGCGCGCAATACAGGCATTCTTGCCGCCAAGGGCGACTGGATCGCCCTGTTGGATGCCGACGATGAATGGCTGCCGACCAAACTGGCCCTGCAAACGGCAATCCTTCAGCGCTATCCGCATCTGAGCTGGGTAACGGGCAATTACCTGACCTGCTCCTGTAACGAACACAGACAAGCGCCGTACATCCGGCCGCATGAGGCGCAAAAACGGCTCATCGACGGCCTGTGGACGGCCGATTATCTGCTGACCTTCGGTCAGGGACTGGGCGGCCATACCGACACGATGCTGATTCGCAAGGCCGTCTTGCTGGAGGCGGGGCTGTTTCGGCCGGAACAGCCCAAGGCCAACGATTTGGATATGTGGTGGCGCGTGGCCTATCTGCAGCCCGCCGCCGGTTATGTCGCCGAGCCGACAGCGATTTATCATCTTGCCGTGCCGAACAGCATCTCCAAACGCCCCGTCAATGCCGAGCATTATTGCGACCTGATCAGCCGTCATTGGGCACTGGCCAAGCGGTATGGACGGCTGGACAGTTTTCAGACGATGGCCTCGCACGTACTTCGCCGCTGGCTGCGAAGCATGCTCTTTGACGCTCAGGCACAGGACATCCGCCGCATCCTCACGGAATTTCAGACTCTGTTTCCGACGTGGTATCGGCTCTGGATGCACCTGCTGACGACAGTCCCCAACGCGACAGCCGCAGGCTGCCATGGACTGTCGAAAATCGTCCGCCGATTCCATCTTCGCCGCCGGGTAGTGCTACCGCCTGCACCGCGACAAGGCGACTCACAAGGCGATAAACGGAGCCGCCGACAGGACAACTAAGAGAGCGGCTGACAGGGCCGCAAGCCGCTTCTGTTCTTTATGACTTACCCAGGCACGCCGTGCTCGAATTGCCGGCTTTGCAAGGGTCAGTCGCTTTGTACAAGTTGGCGGTAGGTTGCGTTGAACGCAGCGACAAGACGTGAAACGGCAAACCGGCGGGCTGTTTCCGGCCCGCCCTGAGCCAAAGAACGCCGCAAATCCGGATTCTCTACCAAATTCACCAGACATGCACAGAGGTCCTCGGGGGTGTTGGTTTGCGGAACCAGCGCGTTTTCGTGTTCGCGGACAATCTCAGCCAGTCCATCGACGGGGTTGACCACCACAGGGATTGCCGTGCTCATCAATTCCACCGCGGCAATACCGAACGATTCCTGCCGAGAAGGAACACAGGCCACATCGAAAATGTTAATATAATCGGCCGCGTTTTCCTTAAAGCCGAGAAATTTAACCTGACGGGCGATACCGAGTTGCGCCGCTTGGGCGGATAATCGAGCGTTCATTTCCCCGTCGCCCAGAAAGACCAACACACACTCGGGGTGTATTTGAATGAGGCGCTCAAAGGCGTTCAAAAGAATATCCGGCCCTTTGACATAGGACAGTCTGCCGAGAAAGCCCACCACCACCGTATCCGGGGCAAGGCCAAGTTCCCTTCTCAGCCGACGACGGGCTTCAATGTTTGCTGAAAAACAAGAGGTGTCCACGGCATTGTAGATCACTTGGATGCGTGCCGGTTCGATGCCGGCGTATCGCGTCAGTTGCTCAGCGGCAGCGTTCGAGACGGCGATAAATTGAGCGGCTCGATTTTTGAGCACCCCCAGCAAGCGGCGATACAAGGCGTATTGCAGTCCCGGCCGTGCAATGGCGCCGTGTTCATGAACAATGACTTTGACGTCGCAAAAGAACGTTGCCAACAGGGCGCCGAGAATGGGCTTGTGCAGGTGGGCATGAATGATGTTAATGTGCTGGTCGCGGCAAATTCTCAAAATAGCAAAAAACTTGCGCAGGTCATAATGCGGATACGGCCGATGAAGGATTCGCCCGTCGATGGGAATGTCGACAGGATGCGGCCGCAGGGGGTAAATGTAATGCTCAATGGTCGGATCGTCGTTGTGTTCAACGATCTGTTTGAGACACACCTGGGCCCCGCCGAGCCTGAGACTTCCGATGATATGCAGCACACGTATAGGCACCGTCAGCCCCCCGCCAATCGGATAAAGAGTTGTTTATACGATTCGATAAGGGTCTCGATGGCATGGTGCTGCCGCACATACCTTAGGCCATTTTGACCCAGTTGCCGCCAGAGGTCATCCGTCAGCAGGCGGCGAAGGTTAGCCGCCAGTGTCTCGGGCGTTCCATCGCCACACAGGCCGATGGTACGGCTGGTCAGGACACCGTCGGGGTTAACCGTGTCACTTAAAATCGCCGCAGCGGCCTTGCCGGCCTGGATAAAGGTATTGGGAAAACCTTCGCTGTCGGAGGTGTTGACCAGCACCTTGGCCTCGGCAAAAATGGCATCCATTTGCTCAAAGCCGACATGCTCGTAAAATGTCAGATTCTCCAGTTCGCCAGCCCGTCGGCGCAGTCGGTCGTAGTCCGAATCTCCGGTGGCGCGGGGGCAAACCATCACGAATCGCTCCCGGGGAAAGGCTGCAGCCAGTTCGAGAAAACGCTGCGGCCTTTTGACCGCCGCGCTGCGCCCGACCCAAAGAATCGTGTGCTTGGGGGCCGCAGGCGCATCACCCAGACGATGGGCATTGGGGATAAGCAGCGAATCAATACCGAAACAGCGTTTCAGATTCTCACGGTCCTGGGTGTTTTGCACGATAACCTGCGAGGCGGTTTTGAGCGACCAAATAAACAGCCGTCCCAGCACGGGATGCGCCCGACTATACCGGCCGTCGCATTCGGCCTGACTGGCGGTTTTATACACAAAATGACGACGATGCCGCCGACAAAAACTGTGAACCAGCGGCACACCTGCAGAGGCGGTCTTGAGCAGATACACCGCCGCGTCGGCCTGTTTCAGGGCCTTCCATATCTTCCGGGCGCCGCTCAGCGGGTTTTGGGCAAAATCCAGACTCTTGATCAGCCGCACTCCCTCTCGCGTCTCGACATTCGGCTGGCCGTAATCGGCGGTGACACACACCGACTCAAACCGCCGGTCTTTGGCCAGCTCGGTCGCGATTAAATACAAATCAACCTCTGCACCGCCGAAGACCGCCTTGACCTGCGGATTAAAAATCGGATACGCCTTGGGCGAAACGAAACAGACGCAAATTGTGTCCTGTTGAGCCACCAGAGTTCGAAATTTCAGGTCTTAAGTTTCGAGTTTGAGTTTTGATTAGAGATTATTATTGACTTTTGAATAATTAAACGAACGACTCATATTTTTAGCTTTGCACAGTGAAAAA
>MTKW01029398.1_pt1 | contig 11703 bp, 18 predicted proteins | sample 1042761 | NCBI WGS metagenome assembly MTKW01 (sample SAMN06205366, study PRJNA360243) | anaerobic digester metagenome | biome: Wastewater treatment plant; feature: Anaerobic digester sludge; material: sludge; isolation source: anaerobic digester fed with sludge from wastewater treatment plant ...
TTATGGATATTTATTGGAGGTGCTTTTTATACAATTGGAGCTGTAATATATATTATAAAAAAACCAAACCTCTTTAAAGGTTTTGGCTTTCATGAATTATTCCATATACTAGTTCTTTTAGGAACAGCATCTCATTTTATTGCCATCTATTATCTTGCAGTCCAACCGCCATCAACATAAAGAATACTTCCTGTTACATACTTTGAATCTTCTGAGGCCAAATAAAGAGCAGCATTAGCTATATCTTCAGGTTCCCCAATGTAGCCAAGTGGCGTAGAAGCTTCTAAAAACTCTCTATACTCTTTGTCTGCCAAAATTCCCTGTGTCATTCCTGTTTGAATAAATCCAGGTGCAATAGCATTAACTCTAATTTTAAAAGGAGCTAGCTCTAAAGCAGCTGTTCTTGTTATTTGATTTACCCCTCCCTTTGCAGCACAATAAGAAACAGATTGCTTAAAACCATTTATACTTAATATGGAAGACATATTAATAATTGAACCTTTAACATTATTATTTTTCATATACTTTGCAGCATCTCTAACACCATAAAAAACTCCTGTTAAATTAATATCAATTACTTTTTGCCACTCTAAATCAGTCATATCTTCTATGTTTGCCATAGTTGCAGTTCCAGCATTATTTACAATAACATCTAATCCGCCGAATAAACGAACCGTTTCAGAAATAAGATGACTTACTTCTTTTGAATCCGAAACATCACATTTTATAAACACAGCATTTTCCTTATTCAAAACAATTTCTTCTCCTTTTTCCTTATTAATATCTGAAAAAACTACTTTAGCCCCTTCTTTTAAAAACTTTTCTGCGATGGCTAAACCTAAACCAGAAGATGCTCCAGTTACTATTGCTACTTTATTTTTTAATTTCATATTTTTTTATTTACTAATCTTTAATCTTAATCGCCTTTCCCCTAATAATTGCTTCGCTTACTTTTTTGTAAGCAGAAGACAAAATTCTTTGAAATGTGCTCTGAGATGTATTCATCTTATGTGCACATTCAACCTGACTTAATCCTTCAATATTTTTTAGACGTAAAGCCTCCACCTCTTCAGTAGAAAGTTCTATTTCTAATAAATCTCTAAGTGGTATTCCTCTTGGCTTAAAATATTTAACATGCGGTCTAAATCTAACCTTTCTCAATAATCTTGGTCTCATTATTCTATACAACAATCAATTGCTTTTTTAACCAAATCGCCTAATTTCCCCATAAAACCTTTTTTCTCTTCATCTTTTTTATTCACTGCATTTTCATCTATCTTCTTAATATCTCCTACATTAAGAAGATTCATATTTAACCCCCAAAACAAAGAATAAAGATTATANNTCCATAACTCGCATAGAAGCAGCTAAAAGATGCTTTGAAATACACCAAACCTCTCCCTCATATTCCTTAATTATCTTTTGTAAAAGCTCTTTTCTAAGCTCTCTTACATCTTTAATCATATCATAATATTCTGTTTTTTGAAGCTTGGCTCCTGTAAAGAAAAAGTGCTCCTCAATACTAATTAAATTCATTATAGCAATACTTAAATCTTGGTCAGAAGACAGATCCATTTTCTCCTGCTTTTTCATATCATCAACTTTCTTAATGAATTCATTTAATTTTCCTATATTTTTATCCATTTTCTTATTTAGTTAAAAAATAAAAGATTATACTAAAAATAACCAAGGGAGCTATTGGCATAACTACTTTTTGAAAAGGGAAATAAGCTCGTCCATTGTTTCTTTTTTTTAAATATTCATAATAATTAGCCCCTATAAAAAAACTAATACTTCCTAAAATAATGCTAAACAAAAGCTTATCTATCCCAAATGCAAACACATTTTTTTCTTGCCCCATTATACCTGAAGTATACAAAGGAATCAAAATCAACGCATAATATATTAAAGTAGTGAGGATCTTTCGTCCTTTAAATCTAATATTCTTATCGTCTAAGAAACTTATTGTCCAGATTATCATTGAAACTGTGAATCCACCTATCCAAAGACCTGTCACCAAATCATCAATTAAAAACCATCTTGAAAGACCTACTCCAGCTGAAACCGCAACAGTACAGGCAGGACAAACAGCAAAAACATGCTTTAAGTTTACAAAAAGTAATGTTAAAATTAGAACCCCTATTTTTCTCATAATTAAAATAGATATGCGCCCAAAAATGAGCGCATATTTAATTTACCCTTCCAAATCTTTTAGGTATTCTTCTGTCTCTTCAATCTCTTCTTTTAAATCTTCAATATAATCCCTTAATATTTCAGCTTCGTCTTTCCTTGAAATCCTTCTAAATCCATATCCTCTTCCATATCCTCTTCCGTAACCTCCTCCCATTCCGCAAGGACCCATTCCTCTACCCATTCCAAAATAAGGGCCTGTTCCATCAAATCTTGGCATATTTTTAGAATCTAATTAATTTTGCAATTAATATAGATTGTTAACACTTATTATATGGCCTTTATAAAAGTAATGAATATTTATTCATCCTTTTCACATTGAGTATATACCCATAACTAATTTTTGTCAACAGGTCTTATTCAAAATAAGGTAAATCTAATTCTTCGAGTTCGTTTTTATTAATTTCAACCTCTAAAAGACCAAAGCTTCCAGGAGCTACTTGATATTTTTGGAAACAAACAGTAAGGTTATTTTCATCAAAAACAAAGTTTTCATAATTCTTAAACACTGGGTTTGCGCCTTCATCAATCATGCTCTGTAGTATTTCGCTTTGCTCCCCTTCCGCATCTGACAAAATTTGATTTTCGAGTTCAATAGTTACCAACTCAGCGATCTTGTTTAAATTCTCTTGTGAATTTCCTACAAAATCACTAAAGCTAATTTCTTCTTGCTCTAAAACATCAAAATTAAAGGTCTTAATCACGCTATCCCCATGAGCGCCCCCACTAAAAGAATAATAATTTATTATACAACTAATATAATTTTCATTTGATTGAGCTGATCTCCAGCCTGTTTCAAAATAAAAAGGTGTTTCTGGATACTCAAGAAGTGTTTTATCAAATTCTTTTCTTGCCTCCCAGTTTTCTTCTGCAATTTCTTTAAAAGTTTTTACTGCATCTTCAACAAATTCTTTAATGGAGTCATTGAAAGCTTCGCTTGCTAATTCAAACTGGGGATAATTCACAGTTATATCAAATAATTCATTTTTTTCCGAATACGAAACAACATCAATGCCTTCTTCAAAAGATTGTCCGTTATTTTCTGGCTCAAACGGAACCTCAGGCACTTCTGCTGGTTCTTTATTTAATGCAAAAATTACGACCGCTCCTACTAAAACTAACACTAAAACTAAAATTATTTTATTTTTCATATTTTTATTTCTTTAGATTTATAATATCTTAATACTACTCTTTTCTTTGGAAAAAAACAACCCTTTCAAGTACTTTGTCCCAATTGATCACATTGAAAAAGGCTTCTACAAACTTTTTCCTCTCATTTTTATAATCAACATAATAGGCATGCTCCCATAAATCTAAAACTAAAAGAATATTATAATCAGGATATATAAGCATATTATGTTTTTCTATTTGCATTAATAAAAGCCTATCAATTGCCTTTTCGTAAACTAATGCTACCCAGCCAGAACCTTCAACAGATAGCGCTAAATCAAGAAACTCTTCTTTAAACTTTTCAAAACTATTAAACTCTTTTTCAATAATTTCAATTATTTTATCAGAGATTATTTGTTTTTGAGGAGAAATCATATTTTCCCAAAAAAGAGAGTGTAATTTATGTCCCCCTATATTAAAAGACAACTTCTTAGGATCTTTTATCTCATTCTCTCCTAAAATCTTATTCGCGTTATTAACATAAGAAGCATGATGCTTTTCATAATGCAAAGTCAACTGCTCTTTTGAAATAAAAGGTTCTAAATCAGAATACCCATAAGGCAATTCTTCTAATGTATAAAATTTATTTTGCATAGCATTGTTTAATACAATTAATTAATATATTTATTTAATCATATCACGAATTAAAGTAATATGCTCCTGCCCGCATTACATCATCAAAAATAACACCAAGAAATTTAACACAATACACATCTGATTAACTATACATTCTAAATATTTAGTGAATTGACCCCATTTAGTACCCTCTATTCACTAAACTTGTCAATCAAGAAACTGGATAACTTTCTCTAGCCATTGTTTAGTCATATATAGTCTTTACCTTCGCCCTCCATAAAATAATTAGATGAGATGTAATTGGCTTTAGTCATTTTATCACTTCTCATACAATCTTTTAAAAACTCTTCTTCGTTTAAATATTGCTTGTAATTTCTCCAATCAATCTCTTTTTCCTTTTCTAAACTATCAACAAACCAATATCTTAATAATTCTTTCTGATTTAAAGCAGGTGCAAAAAGCACGATTTTATTAAAACAATTTGCTATCAAAGAAACAGCGCAAGCTGACAAACTATGACAAACTACAATCACCTCTAAAAACCCTTTTTCATTTAATACTTCTGTTGCTGATTTAATATCTGTTGCCAAATTCTGCACAGTTAAATCTGAAAAGTCTCCATCAGAAAGACCAATCCCAGTATAATCTAATCTCAAAGAGGAAATATTCAAATTGTCAGCTAAAACTTTAAACTTCTTTTGAGTTGTTGCTGACCTTTCAAATCCGCCAACCATTAAAGCAACTTTTTTCTTGTCTTTATTTTTAGAAACAAAAATTCCTCTTAGAATTTCTCCATTAATATTATTAAATTCTAATAATTCAATTTTCATATTTATTTTGTAATAATATTTCACTTTACTCTCTTCTCATGTTAGATAAAATATTTTCAGCCAAGAGAGCGTGTTCCTTATTAAAAATAAAGGATCCATGATTACCTTTCGTTGAAATGAAATGATCTAAATTACTTGCATTAACTCTATTAATAACATTTTCTATTGGAAAAACTTTGTCATTAACACCGCAAACAACACTAACACCAACACCCTTTTGTTTTAAAACTTTTGTCATCTCTAAAATATCTGACTCGCTCATTTCTTTTATCTCTTGTTTAGATAAACTTACATTTTTTATAAAATACTTTGAGAGATTTTTAAAATATTCATAAAAAGAATTCATATTATTAGCAATTGCTCTCATTTCCTCCATCCCCTCGTCAATCGTAAATCTTTTTATTAAATTTAAATAAGACTCTTTTCCAGTTATCCCTGCTGGAGCAACTAACACAATATTTCTGAATTTTTCTGGATATAGCATAGCAGCTATCACTAAGTTAAGCCCACCCTCAGAGTGTCCGATAGCATCAACTTTTTCTAGCCCGCTTTTTTCTAGAGCTTGCACAATTGCCAATGACTTTTGAAGTTCAGCTATTTGTAATCCATCATCTTCTTTATCTTTCAATATTTGTTCTCTAGTAAAATCAACTGTAACAACTCTTCTTTCTTTATCTGCGATTACTTCCAATGTCTCTTTTTGTGAATTTGGAGAAACCCCCCATCCAGGTGAAATAAATATCGGAACATTATCTTTAATTCTTTTTGGATCAATTTTAACTATTTCCTCTTCTTTAATAAATTCAAAATTATCCATAAAAAAATCTGCTCTTTCTCTAGCTTTCACATAGTCAACCTCTTCTTGCTTCTCTAAGATGGGCTCAAAATATTTTTCAAACATATGATCTATTAACTTATTTTAAAAACTTATCTTTAACCTATTGTTTTCTTTAAACAACTTTCAGCATAGTTCTATTTCTTCTTCCATATTTTAAAATTAAAATTTACTTTATTTATTGAAATAATATCATATATAAAAAAATATAACAAAGCTATCTGTGAGGGTGTAAAGGCAATTTAGGAATGTCATACCTTGTTACAATCTATCTCTTTTATCTTGTTTAAAATTAAATCTGTATTGCCCATTCTAGGGCTTCCATTAATTAACAATATTTTCATAAAATTATATAAGTTCAGTTCTTATATTTTAAATATATCATAAATTAAAAACTAACGGATCATCTATATAATTAAAAAGCCCCCAAATAAAGGCTTCTCAAGTTGGCTCCACACCCTGAACGAAATCCGAACTTTTTCCCGCGAAAATCCAGGTGCTGAATTTTGACGCCCCATCCCGCTGACGCTCGTTCCGACAAAGGAAAAGTTTGTTCACACTTTTTCATTTACGCACGCTCGTCTTTTTCCTCTAAAAGGAAAACAAAACTTTGACGGTCTACTCTTTGCGAGCAGGATGACGGAGCTTCACTTCGGCTCAGGGCGAGACGAAATTTCCCCCTCCACTTTGCCCGCGCTTTGGACGCCAACGGAATTTGCACCAATTGAAAACTAGCATACTGCCTATTCAATCGCGAAAATTTCCCTACGTAAATCTTTGTATATATCCATATCTTTCGTAATTAACTTTGCTAAATCTGTTTTAAAGTCTGTCGAAAGATTACAATTGCAGCATTTTTTTATTATATCACCACCTTTGTCTTTTACTTCGTCATTTACGATGTCTTTTACCAAATTATCAAATTCTGTTTCGTTAAAATTCTTTCCATTTGTCTCGCAATATTTTCTAAGCAATACTTTATCAAAAAGATAATTTTCAAATTCCTTGCGAACCAGTTTTCTAATCACGGTCTTGCCTTGTTTCATTTCTTCCAAATTATCATCCCTATCAACAAAGGCAATAATTTCAACATTCGAAAATGCTTTATTCAAAACAGTTAGAGCAATGGCGGAATATTTTTGCACAAAATCCTTATTTCCGCTTGACAGAAAAAGTGAGTCGTGAAATTCCTCGCCAAAGATTATGTTAAAAAGTTTTTCATCCAAAGAATTTTGTAATTTTCCTTCGCAGTAAATAATTTTTTTGGGAGCCATCAAACCAGTCAAATCTTCCAAGGCGGTTTGAAAAATTCTTTGCCAATTTTCTCGCGTAGCAACAATGGGCTTTATCTCCATTGCACCATTAAAATAATCTTTTTCGGAAAAGTCCAAGACTGATGATTTTTCTTTTAGTTCCTCTTGCAACGCTCTTAAAAATCCTATGCTGTGCGTGGCAAGCCACAGCTGGCAATTATCAGGCACTAATTTTTCTATTTCAATTAAAAGTTTTCTCTGAATTGCGGTATTCAAATGCAATTCTGGCTCGTCTATGCAATAGATAGTATCGTTGAAATCGGGTGTTTTTATTACTAAATCAATAATGATGTCAACGACTTCTTTTTCTCCAGAAGATAAGTTTTCGTACGGAAAGTTTTTTGAACTTTCCTTTTCAAAAAATAACTGCCCCTTACCGTTCCCAACATTACCAAGACTTGATATCTTAACATCTAAAATATTTTTTAGAATATCGTTTATTTTTTCCAAAAATTCCTTTTTAAATTCCGCCCCTGTTTTATCTCCTTGCTCAAATTCATAAAGCAATTTAGATAATAATCTTTCATAATTGCCTTGCATGCGAGAATCCATGGCATTACTGCTATATGGACGATTGTGATCATCAATAATATCTGGCTGGGCTTTTATACTATCCACCTTTAATTTTGAAGTAAATCTGTATGCAGATCTAATATAAAAACTTTTTTTGTCGAAACTATTTGTGCCATCCTCTTTAGTTATTGATATAGATTCATCTTTGTTGTAACTCTCCGATTTTTTACCTGGAAGAATTGAATAGCAGAACTTTGCAAAATACGAAGCAGGCTCATTTTGACTTGCCCCTTTGTAATCCTTTAATTTTTCCTCAAATGCATCAAAAACACTACTTTTACCACATCCGTTTGGACCAACTAAAGCAATAATTTTCCTTGGATTATCTCCGAGATTAATTGTCAAATCATCAAATCTTTTAAAATTTTTTAGTTGAACTATTTTTAACTTCATACTTAATTAGCGATGATCAAAACTTCCTTAGAACTTCTATTACTTAAAACATATTTATAATCAAGTTTTCGCACCTCAATCGATTTTTTATATTTTCTTAACATTCTTACTAATTCATCAATGGTAGGCGTGCCGTCGTCACGATAAGAAACAACCAAAATTGAATCCTTAAATTTATTGAATAATTTTTCAAATGCTTGGTGTATTTCCCCTTTATTACACCATTCATTCCTACCGTTTTTGATTTTTTTGTGCTTTGAGTTTTTATCAATCAATTTTGGCCACTCTTCATAAAAAACAATTCCCTCAAGAAAATGATAAAAATCAAAATAATTTACGCCAATTCCTTTGGCTGAAATATACGGGGTATCAATATAAACTAAATCGGTTTTAATATCTAAATCAAAAATGTCGGAATGAAATGCTTTATTCCTTTTTTCATTATCAAAAATGGCATTATTACCTTCTTCTACAAATTTTCTAAAATGATCTTCGAATGGAGTATCCCAAGTTTTTTTATTGCCGAAACTACGCTCAACTTCGGCAGTTCTAATGTAAAGATTTTTTCGATGAAATAAATTATATGGTCGTTTTATTATACACGCCTGGAAAAGTACATAATAAGCTAACGCCTGCTTGTATTCATTTTTTAGTCGTTCGATGTTTGCTATGACAACATCAAGCCATTCATTTTCTTCATCCGTGAAATAAATATCGTTAAATGTATCGTAAATAAATGTCGGATACTTTATTTTTGGATGTTTTTTAAAAATAAAATCTACATCCTCATTGCTTAATATAATTTTTGAATTTTCAATTATTGCGAGTCCTACATAGTGATTGAATTTCAAAAAATCATTATAAAAAACCTGTTTGCCTTTTTTCTTGAACATATATCCAACACAACCAGTTCCTCCAAAAGCATCTAAGACGGAATCAAATTTTAAATCTTTCGTATGATAATCAATCCAATTGAGGATTTTATATTTGCTACCCTGATAGCGAGTTGGCGGAAAAACACCAGCTTTGTTAGCGGGCATATCACTGAAAAGTTGTGATTGTTGTTGTTTTGCTTTAGCCATAGCGCTAGACATTTTTGATATTCCTATACTTTAAATACTCTTTTAAATTAGTGTAGGGTGGTTTTCTCAATTTTGCACTTCGTGCCATTTCAACTGTCATATAGTTCATCCAAAAATCATCAAAAACTTTTACGTCCAATTTTGCAAATGGTCCCGTCCCTTCTTTGAGTTCGACGATTTTAACGCAAGAGCCGATATTCTTTGTATTTCCGCTTCCAGGTCGATCTTTGGCAATTCTGTATTTTTCCTGAACAATAAAATCAAAATCCCTTACCACTGATAAAATTTTCTCAAGGTCATCAATCGTATAAACTCTACTTTCATCAATGAATTCCTCTTGTTGAGTATAAATAACGCCCAAAATGTAATGCTTGCTATATTCTTTGTAGGGAAAAGTTATATTTTTATTTGAATCCCTAAATCTAAAATATCCAGTGAAAGCTCCGAGCGTAAATCCTGAGACATCGCCATTTTCTTTTCGGTAAGTACTTTTTAAATCAAGAGCAATCTTTTGCTTATCTTTTGCTATGAAAGTAACATCAGGATAATGGTTTTGTTCTGCACAAAAGTGCATTTCAAAATTATTCTCTTTAGCAAACTTCTGCAAAACAGGAAACATCATCAATTCAATAATCTTAGAAATAACTTTTGTATCAATTGAAATTGTATAGATATTTTTGGCTACATCAATAAATCCTTTAACAGACCAATCGCCCGCAGGAGTAGCAAGGACTTTGCGAAAGTCTTCGGTATGTTTTAATAAACTTTTTTGAAAATTATCTAATTCCATAATGGTTATTTGTTTAAATCATAACTTTGCTTGATAAGTGCGAAAACAGCGTCAAGTTCGTTTTCTTTTTCTAATTTTACTTCATAATCCCCATTGCCCCAATGCCCGATCATTTTAGGTTTTGTTAGATCGCGCGCTAAATTTTGCGGATCGTTTAGCTGTCCGCTTTTGACATTGAGGAAAATTTTAAGCCCATATTGTTTAACGACAAGATCAGTAAAATTAGTTGAAGTTTTGTAGGCAATATACTTTGCTTTGGCTTGTTCAATAATGTTTTCATCGAGTGTAAGGATTTTTTCCCGCAAACTTTGGAAAAGCACGACCGTTTGTTTATCGATTCCAGCAAGATGGTCGTCTATGGAATAGGTCTTCTGCAATCGCTCTGTCCTTTCCTTATCCTGTTTCGCTTTTCTAACTATTCGAGAGGTGGAAATCCTGACTTTTCGATAATTCTCTGGAGCAACATACAAAATATTTTCGTCGTAAATACGATAGCGCAAAAGCTCAACATTTATCGGCAAAATATCTGCTGTATCAAGGTCAAATTTGTTATAGCTTTCAGCGATACAAATAACACGCGGTGAATCCCAATCAATTTCAATATCTACTTTTTTATTTTGACACAAAATCTCAAAATCTGCCTTGTGGTCTAATAACCATCGCAGGTATGAAAGTCCTTGATTAATTACATTATCATTTTGATTTTTCTTGTATTCAATAATACATGGCGAGCCATTTTTATCTATACCCAGTGTGTCAATTCTGCCACCAAAACTTGTTGAGTATTCATGGGCAAGAAAAACGATATTCAAAATTTCTTCCAAATTTGCCTCAAAAAGTTCTTGAAGGTTGCGCTCTAAATCAAAATCACGAGCGACTAGTTTTTTAACTGTTGAATTGTTGATTTTGAATAGTGCCATATTTATAAAGATATAAAACCTTTACCATCAATAGTTAGTATATGAAACTTTTTGTTTTTGGTCAAACGAAAGTCTTGTACAATACAACATGAGCCTGAAATAAATATTGTTTTAAGTACAAAAGGAGCCTCAAATGAATGAAACCCCTCTTGTAAAAGTATGTAAATCAGACATTATTGTTGTATGTTAGTAAAAATGAATGATAAACATATAGTAAATATAACACAAGTTAAAAAACTTACAAGTGTAATACTTACAATCCCCTTACAACATTAACAATTTCTTCTATGTCTTCATTAAAATTCTCTTCATCCAAAACTTCACCCACCTTAAGTGCTTTGAATATACAATTATGAATTACATTCAACCATTGAATTAACTCTATAACCAACCGATATAATCGCATCCAAGTTGTAATATTTTATTTTATATTGTTTTCCGTCTTTGGCAGTAGTCAAGAATTCCTTGACTACTGAATTTTCGGCTAATTCTCCATCATTAAAAGCATTTTTTAGATGAAGGCTAATATTTTGTTTTGTAGTACTAAAAAGTTCAGCTAATAGCTGTTGTGTGAGCCAAACTGTCTCATTTTGAAAAAATACCTCAATTTTTACATTACCTTCCAGTGTCTTATAAAGCAGGAAGTCCGATTCTTTTGGTATTGAATTTTTTGATTCTTCCATATAGTTATTTTTAAGTTTNNAAGTTTGGATACTCTGTAAACCGACCAGACTCAATATAATAGTTTACGGTTCGAGTATAAACTCTTAATATTTTGGCGATTTCAGTTATTATAAAAAGTTTCTCAATGTCGCTCATAAAATATTATTTAACTTTTAGACCTTGACACCATTTTACTCTTTATGATTTGTATTGTCAAAATTACGCGATTTTGTCGTAATACCTTTATGCTCAAAGAAAACTTAAAAAGAGAAAAAAGCAGAGCCTTTCGGCTCTGCTAATTCCATATGGCTCCGTATTCTGAACGAAATCCGAACTTTTTTCAAAGAAAATCCTGAACAAGAATAAGG
>MTKW01002461.1_pt1 | contig 11692 bp, 10 predicted proteins | sample 1042761 | NCBI WGS metagenome assembly MTKW01 (sample SAMN06205366, study PRJNA360243) | anaerobic digester metagenome | biome: Wastewater treatment plant; feature: Anaerobic digester sludge; material: sludge; isolation source: anaerobic digester fed with sludge from wastewater treatment plant ...
GGGAAGCGTGAGCGCAACCCCGGGTTGGTTTCAATAAACTGGTGCATCTCGTCCCGATAACCAGCCAAGATGATGATTAGCTGCTCCTTGTAATCCTCCATCGCCTTCACCATGGCGTCAATGGCCTCTTTACCAAAATCCTTCTCGCCACCCCGGGCCAACGAATAGGCCTCATCGATGAACAATATGCCCCCTAGGGCGCGACGAATCTGTTCCCGGGTTTTTTGGGCCGTATGCCCTATGTATTCGCCCACCAGATCTGCTCTTTCGATTTCCGTCAAGTGCCCCTTTGGTAGAACGCCCATTTCTTTAAAAATCCGNNAAACCAATCAGCGATTCAAGTTCAGCCATAATTTCTGCAAGGGTGGCCGCCTTATCGGGCTGAACCGGTGCTGGCAACGGGTTCTTAGGCACTACAGGACGCAGCACCGGTACGGTACCTACTTCTACTTCCCGCAACAGTCGAAAAGCCTCCGCCACACTGACTTTTCCTTGCTCCAGTAACTCGGCTACCTCGTCATAACTGTTAGGTCGGTTTTGCTCTGGCATCAAGTCTATCCCCTCCGGCATAAAGGCTCTGTTAGAGTTTATGCTCATGCACTGGGCAAAGTGCACACCGGCCCAAGGGAATGGCCTGTAGGGTAATGGCAAAAGAAAGGCTGCCTCCTATGCAGAGGCAGCCTAATTCTCCTATTCGGCAACTTCCTGTAACGCATTCAACTGTACGGGACGGAAGGGCGCTATGGTAGAGATCGCGTGTTTATAGACCAATTGTTGTTTGCCATCAGCCTCGAGGATCAGAGTAAAGTTATCAAAGCCACGTAGCACGCCTTTGAGCTGATATCCGTTAATTAGGAAAACGGTAATTGGTACGTTTTCTCTGCGCATTTGGTTGAGAAACGAGTCCTGTAAATTGATGCTAGGCTTGGTCAAATCGAGGCCCCCTTTATCTCTCTACGTTCCCCGCTATTTTATACCATTTTCCACCGGTCTGCAACTATTTTTAGGATTTCATTGACAAGTTCGACTGCTGTGCGATTTTCGCCTACTTGCACCCAGTGGATGCGGCGATCGGCCCTGAACCAGGTAAGTTGCCGCTTGGCATAACGGCGTGTTCCTTGCTTTAGCTTTTCCGTGGCCTCAGCCAAAGATTCCTCGCCTCGCAAGTAGGCGAAAAACTCCTTGTACCCGATGGCTTGGTTGGCAATAAATTTCTCGTCCAATCCCTGCGCAAGCAGATTTTGCGCTTCCTCCAGCAACCCATGCTCCAGCATTAGATCCACGCGCCGATTGATCCGGTCATAGAGTTCGGGACGGGGGCGATGGAGCCCGATCATGATTAGGTCGTAGATGGGGCGCTGCTCATCGGGTTGCTGCTCCCAAAAGGATAAGGGTTGGCCGGTGGTTTGGTAGACTTCTAGGGCTCGAATGATCCGCCGTTCATCATTAGGGTGGATGCGTTCAGCTGCCACCGGGTCCACCTCACTCATTCGGTTATACAAAGCTTCTAGCCCTAGTTCCCGAGCCTGTTGCCGTAAGCGAGAGCGTAGGTCCCAGTCGGTATTGGCGGGGATGAAGTTATAAGGGTCGATTACCGCCCGTACATAAAGACCCGTTCCTCCAGCCAAAATGGGTAAACGACCGCGGTCTGCAACTTCCTTGATCTTCTCCCGGGCCATTTTCTGGTAGTCGGCCACGCTAAAAGGCTCCCCCGGGTCCACAATGTCAATCATATGATGGAGGATTCCGGCCTGTTCCTCTAATGTTGGCTTGGCCGTGCCGATGTTCATACCGCGGTATATCTGCATTGAATCGGCGGAGATAATCTCGCCGTCAAGGCGCTGGGCTACCTTGATGGCGATCTCTGTTTTGCCTACGGCGGTAGGACCCACAATTACTAACAACTTCTGCATGTTATGCCTCCTGTTATGGATGAAAAAGGCGGAAAAGCTGGTCACTGGAAAACTGCAGAGCTATTGGGCGTCCATGTGGACAAGTGAATGGCAAATTGCATTGCCACAACTGGTCTAGGAGCTCGATCATCTCTGCGTTATGCAGCCGCTGTCCCGCCTTAATTGCGCCCGTGCAGGCCAGACGGATNNAGGTCAAAAAACTCTTCAGGCTTAAAGCGGCCCCTGTACACCGATGGCAAACTGCGTAGAGCCCAGGTGTTGCCACCAAAGGGCTCGACGTCAAAGCCGAGAGCTGAAAGCTGATCCTGTGCATTCTCCAACACAGCGGCCTCTTGCCCCGTAACGCTGAAGGTGTAGGGCACCAGCAATTGGTTTACGACCCGCTCCTTTTGCTGGCTAGTTAACTGTTCATAGATAATGCGTTCATGGGCCGCATGCTGATCCACAATCCAAAGGCCATCTTCCCGCTCAATTAGTATGTAGGAGCTGAGGGTCTGCCCCAGAAGCCGATAAGGTGGTGGGCTTGTGGGCATAGTCTCCTGCTCCACTTCCCTATGTGACGACTCCCCTACAGAAACAGACTCGGCCACTGCCACTGGGGGTACTTCCTTAGAGCGGTAAAAGCTGATGGGTACCTGTGGCTCCTGCCCTAGGGGTAGTGGGCTGGGCGGCCTACTGGCGCTAACTGCTGTTGTAAGGTCTATCGTCGCCGAGGGCCCAGTGCTAGTAGGTCTTAGGAGCGCCCCACTACTGTTGGGCCAGCGGGCTGCCGCCGCGCTCGCCCTAGTAGCTTCTTGTTGAAGTGTATCGCGCAAGGTGTGCAAGACGATGGCGGCGATTTGCCGTTCATCGCTCAGCCTTACCTCTATCTTAGCCGGATGTACGTTCACATCAACCCCATTGGGCGGTAGACTCAGCTCCAGGAAGGCCAAGGGATGGCGACCGTTGGGCAAGAGAGAACGGTAGGCCTCTTGTAGAACTACCGACAGTGCCCGACACTGCACCAAACGGCCGTTGATGATAAACACCTGGTCACGTCGATTATTCCTGGTTAGTTCGGGCCGGCTGATAAGGCCAGTGATGGTCAATTCCGCCGTTTGGCGCTCCACTGGTATCATCTGTTCTGTCACTTCTCGCCCATATATGGCGAGTACCGCATCACTCAGCTTAGCATTACCGGGGGTCTCAAGCACTATGCGCCCATCCTGGCTGAGACGAAAAGACACGCTGGGGGTTGCCAGGGCCAATTTGGTCACCAGATCGCGTACCCGCCCGGCTTCCGCCTGTGGCGATTTCAAGAACTTGTGTCTGGCAGGGGTGTTATAGAAGAGTTCCCGCACTCGCACTTGTGTGCCGGGCGGTGCACCCCAAGGGGTGCTGCTCAGCTGTTGCCCGCCCCGCAAGGAGATTTTATGGCCCACATCACTACTTGGTTGGCGGGTAATCAGTTCTACTGCGGCCACCGAAGCGATGCTGGGTAGCGCTTCCCCCCGGAAACCGAGGGAAGTAATGCAAAACAGATCGTCTGCGTTGCGAAGCTTACTGGTGGCATGGCGCTGAAAAGCCAACTCCGCATCTTCCCCGCTCATGCCCTCCCCATCATCACTGACGGCTATGTAATCAAGTCCACCCTGTTCAATCTCGATGTCGATGCGTTTAGCTCCTCCGTCGATTGAGTTCTCCACCAGTTCTTTAACGATGGAGGCCGGCCTCTCCACCACCTCTCCGGCAGCAATCTGGTTGGCAATCGTTTCGGGCAAAACTCGGATTCTCGCCATTCTACTCCTCTCCTTCCAAATAGAGGCGTCGCCAGGTTGCGATGAGATTTAAAGCCTCCAGGGGCGTAAGCTGATTGGGATCGGTGGCAGCCAACTGGTTCATAATCTGTTGATGTTGNNGAGGAAATCGCCAAAAGTCAGCTGAAGCGCCCCGATTTCGCCTGGCGAGCGTTGCTCAATTCGCTGCAGGATTTGTCGGGCTCGCTGCACTACCGGCGTCGGCAAGCCAGCCATCTTGGCCACGTTAAGACCGTAGCTACGATCGGCCCTGCCTGGAACTACCCGGCGCAAGAAGACCAATTCCCCCTTCTCCTCCACCACTTGGCAAGAGACATTTCGCACCCGTGGTAAGCGTTCAGCCAGGGTGGTTAATTCGTGGTAGTGGGTAGAGAAGAGCGTCTTTACACCCAGGTGATGCTGGGCATATTCAATGATGGCCCAAGCCAATGCCATACCGTCAAAAGTGCTTGTCCCTCGCCCCAGCTCATCGAACAGGATCAGGCTATTAGCAGTAGCTTCGGTCAACGCCACCTTGCTCTCCATCATTTCAACCATGAAAGTACTTTGCCCGGAAAAAAGGTCATCGGCCGCTCCCACCCGGGTGAAAATGCGATCCACCAAGCCTATTTGAGCGCTCTCCGCCGGTACAAAGCTGCCCATTTGGGCCATCAGGACGATAAGAGCCACCTGTCGCATGTAGGTGGATTTACCCCCCATGTTGGGGCCAGTAATAATCAATATTTCTCCATTATCCAAGTCAAGATCGTTAGGTACAAACTGGCTCCTGCCCACCACCTGTTCCACCACCGGGTGTCGGCCGCCCATAATTCTAATTCGACCATCAGTGGTCAGTTCCGGGCGCACATAGCGGTTACGCACTGCCGCCTCTGCCAGTGATTGCAGGCAATCCAGCTGGGCTATTAGGCGCGCATTCTGCTGGATAGCCGGAACAAAGGCGCCCACCCGCTCCCTCAGCTGTAGGAAGAGTTCATACTCCAACAGTCGCTGCTTTTCTTCGCCGCCTAAAATGGCATCTTCTCGAGCCTTCAGTTCGTCGGTGATAAACCTCTCGGCATTAACTAAGGTCTGTTTGCGCACATAATGGGACGGAACCTGATCTAGATTCGCCCTAGTGACCTCCAAATAATAACCAAAGACTTTGTTAAAGCCCACTTTTAAAGACTTAATACCGGTCTGCTCCCGCTCCCTGGCCTCCAGTTCGGCTAACCACCGTTTCCCGTGCTCAGCTGCGTAGCGTAGCTCATCCAGCTGTTCGTTATAGCCGGGAGCAAAAATACATCCTTCGCGGACGCTCACGGGCAAATCATCCAATAGAGCCTCTGCCAATTCGTTGGCCAGCTCGGGAAGAGGCATTAGTTCCTGTGCAATCTGCTGCAGTAGTGGGGCCTGGAATTCCGCAAGTAGCGATCGTAATTGAGGCAATAGTTGCAGGGTGGAGCCCAGGGCTTGAAGGTCGCGGGGATTAGCCACACCGGTGGCAACCCGACTGGCCAACCGCTCCAGATCATAGGCTCCCTTCAGTTGCTCGCGCAAACGCTGGCGGCGTAAGTGGTCCTCGTTTAGTTCAGCCACCGCCTCTAATCGCCGCTCAATGGGCCCCAGAGCGTAGAGAGGCTGTGTAATCCATTGTTTTAGTTCCCGGGCTCCCAAGGCGGTGGTAGTATAATCGAGTACCGCCAAAAGTGAGCCGGCGGTGTTTTCACTTCGGCTTCCTTTCAGTAGCTCCAAGTTACGACAGGTGGCCGCATCCAAATGCATCACATCGTTGCTTGTTATTTTGCGTGGCAGCCGCAGATGAGGTAGGGTGTTTTGCTGCATCTCCTGCAGATAATAGAGGGCCGCACCTAAGGCCTGTAGTGCTATAGTGGGTAGCTCGGTAGTGGGCGCCATCGGGTACTGTTCAGTATAGAGTCGTTGCGCCTTTGCCAGCCCGAAGTGGCCGCTGTCAAAGGGGGTGCAAGCCGTCACCCCTGCCAGTTGCGCCAAACGTCCGACCGACTCATCTTCTGTCAGGTTGTCGGCCAGCACCAACTCTGTGGGGGCTAAGCGTAGAAAATCATCGATCAAGGCCGACGGCAAGCCCCTCCCGGTATAAGCATCAGCCAACACCTCGCCGGTGGAGAGCTCCACAAGGGCTAGGCCAAAGCTGTTTCCCTCGCGGCAGAGGGTGGCTAAATAGTTGGCCCGATCTCCCTCTAACATTGACGAGTCCAGTAGGCTGCCGGGGGTAACTATTCGCACAACACGACGCTCCACCAACCCTTTAGCTTGGCTCGGATCCTCTACCTGTTCACAAATAGCAACCTTCTTGCCATGTACAATTAGCTTGGCTATATATGTATCGGCCGCATGGTAAGGTACTCCGCACATTGGCACCCGGCCCGCCGGGCCCGCTTCTCGTCCTGTAAGGGCAATACCTAGGATGCGTGCTGCCTCCTCAGCGTCGTCCATGAACATTTCATAGAAGTCGCCCAAGCGAAAAAAGAGAATGCAATCCTGATGTTGGGCCTTTATATCCACATATTGTTGCATCATGGGTGAGTATTTGCTCACAATTTATCCCCTCTCCCCTGTTAGTGCGCATCAACCAGCAATAACATCTTGATTAGCATTATAGCAAATTACCCTAGTGCCGACTGCTAGGGATCTCTGCCTTAAGCGAATTGGGGCAAACCGCCTGTAACCTAGGCAGCAGCTGTCATCCCTCCACACTAAGACACCCCCTCTTGCCCTTAATGGATATTGGCTGTAAATCTGNNAGGTTACATAGCTGTAACTTTCTGGGATTGAGTATTGTGTTAATTGACATGATTGTTTTATGCTTGAGATGTGCAACTTCTTGTATTATGTATACAAAACGTTGACCGTCCAATCGCGACTGTTCTATAATCGAAGTAACAAAAATTGTGAGGTGAGCCATTAATGAAGCTTCTAATCGCACTTCTAGGTTTCGGTCTGCCGCTGTTACTGTTTGCCGAAAGTGGCCGCATTTTCGACCGTAGTTCACAGAAGTAGTTAATATTAAAGATGGCCTTCGCGCTAGCGCGAGGGCCTGTTTCCTTTTTAGAGCAACTTTGAGTCGTTGATGATGATGGAAAAGGTGGCATCCAGCATGGTGGCTGCCCGGCGGCACATGATCATGCGGGTGAGAAAAATCTCGAAGTAGTCCATGATAGAACTAACCTGAGGGTCGATGGTCAATTCTAAGGTAATTGTCCGTTCAGCTTCATCCACTCGCAAGAAGGAATGGGTAGCCGCATAGTTAACTCGGTCATGGATGTCAAAGGTGGCCACCTCCGTATTGCGTACCCGCGAGCGATGCACATCCGATTTGTCGGCTAAAATGAGAGCCGCGGCCACCTGGTTCACCGGTTCACCGTATTCTTCTTCGTGGTTACCGATGGCGGCAGAGACGGTGGCGATCTCCTCGTAACTCATGCCGAGACTCTCCAACATGTGCATAGCAATCATAGCCCCTGTCTGCCCATGCTGTTGACGACTGATTACGTTACCTATATCGTGCAGGTAGCCCGCAATGGCCGCCAACTCCCCCTGCCGGTCACCATAGCCTAAGCGTTGAGTGATTTGGCGGGCGATTGTCGCCACTAAAGTAGCATGGCGCAAACCATGCTCGGTAAAGCCCAAGGTTCCCAAGTGAGTATTGCCCAACTGTATGAAGGTCTTTGCTTGGGGGTGCTGCTTTACATCTTCTAGCGATATTTCACGCTGTTCCATCCTTCTCCTCCCCTCTTTGCCAAATTTCTACAGCTTGAATAACCTGCTCTAATACCTCGGGGATAGTAAAGTCATCGGTCGGCAGGTAGAGTTGGCAGTTGGCTCTAGCATCTGCCAATATTGCGGCCTGTCGATCCAGGCGCACTTGCCCCCAGGGGATTTTGCGCCGGGTTTGGGCGGTAGCTAAGGTGCAGGAAAGCATGACGAGAAAGTCTACATTGAACTTGCGCCAAAACCNNACGAGAGTAGTTTTGCCAGAAACGCAGTTACCAACCACACCTATAAGCAGATCCTTAGCATCATCTTTGGGCATCGACTCAACTACCTTTCCTCGCAAGTTCAAACGGGAAAACTGGCACTTAACCTTCTCGTCTTCTCGCCAGCGGGTCGCGCTACCACGGTCACCGCAAAAACCGTCATATCGTCGCGAGGCCGTCCCTGGTCGCGGGTTATGGAGTCGGCCAAAACCGTCTCCACTAATTCAACCGGATCTGTCACATGGGCAATCACCAGCTGGGCCAGTTCATCAGCTGTCCATTGTTGCCCAGTACTTCGTCCCGCATACCAGATGCCGTCGGAAAAGCCGAGAATAGTGGTTATCGGTTGCAGAGGTAAGACATCTATTAGCGGCTTGGTGCTGGCGCGCACACCAATGGGGCCCGAATCGCCCTGCAAGGAGACTGCTTTGTCATTCCGATAAACCAGCACAGGACAAGCCGTGTTGCGGGAGATAACCAGAGTATTACTGGCCGTATCAGCGGAGACGATCAATAGTTCAGCCGATATTTTGCCGTCTTTGGCGGCGAAAAGCATGTCGTGCACAGCTCGTGCCACCGCCCCATCCCTAGCTCCTTCGCCGATCATGGCCACCGCTTTTGCCACCACCAGGTTGCTATTTTGTTTGGCCGAGCGCCCGCTACCTTGACCGTCGGCCAGAATGAGAGACAATCCGCCTTTAGGGCGTTCGGTGATCTCGAAGGTATCGCCACTTTCTGACACAGCATACTTATGTACTTTGGCCATGGCCAATTTAACTTCCATCACTCATCACACTCGCATTTTGATAATGGTTGCCAGTAAACTTCGACCTGCCTAGGCCATATCCCTGCTGACACGACTTTTTCCGCCGTGTTTGCATTTTAGCCTTCCCCCATTTTCTTCTGGATAGCATTTTATACTATGTATAGTTTGGGTGTGTTTCTGCCGGTTAGGACCAATTTGCTGCGGGATGGTAAGACCTAGCTCTACGCCATTCCCATGAAACTTTTGCTAAACTAGTCACGTAAAGAGAAGTGTAATGACAACAGAGATTGGTAAGTAGTTTGGGAGGTGCTTACAGTGCGTCGATGGTTATGGCTATTCTTGCCCCCGCTGCTAGTAATTTTGCTCCTGGCGGCGACGGCTGGCTTTTATACCGATTGGCTCTGGTTTGATGATGTGGGTTATGCCAACGTCTTCTGGCGGGGGATTACTTCCNNCTTAATCTACGGCTTGTACGCAGCAATTTTCAGGCCAGCACCACTGTGATAGAAACGGAAAATGTGCGCTTTTTCCCTAGTGCGGACCGCTATTTGGAGTGGTTTAATTCGGTTCTAGAAAGCCGACTTATCGCTTGGCTGCTGGTGGGTCTAGCGGCAGCAGTGGCCATCTTCTGGGCCAGTAACTTTAGCGGCGCCTGGCTGCAGTGGCAAATGTTCTTGCAGCCTACCAATTTTGATCTGGCCGATCCCATTTTTGGTCATGATGTGTCCTATTACGTATTCAAGCTGCCTTTTCTTACTCACACCTATCTTGCTACTCTGCTGCTCATAGCTGGGATCTTGTTATTTGCCCTGCTTATCTATGGTTTGGCCGGGCTCTTGTCGCGTCAAACACGGGCTGGGCGGGCAGCTGTAACTCATATTTCGGTCCTGGTGGCTGTCCTTTTAGGGGTTTGGTCCTATGGCATCAAACTGGCTACAGACAAGCTAGCTTATTCACCCCGGGGTGTGGCCTTCGGGGCTAGTTATACCGACGCGTTCGCCTCTTTACCTATCTATCGGCTAGTCATTGGCCTATCGCTATTGCTGGCCGTAGGTGTGTTGGCCAACCTCTTTATCCGGCGGCGTCGGCTTACCATAGTGTTGCCAGCGTCCCTACTGATATTGGCCGTCGTGGCAGCAGGCGTTTATCCGGCAATCGTGGAACGATTCATAGTGGAGCCTAATCAACTGGAGCGGGAAACACCCTACATTCAACATAACATCGACTACACCCGTATCGGCTTTAACCTAAATTCCATTGTAGAGCAGAATTTACCGGCACCGACTTCTCTTACACCACAAACACTGGAAGAGAACCAAGCCACCGTTGAGAATATCCGCCTGTTGGACTGGCGGCTGCTGAATCAAACCTATGCCCAGCTGCAGGGCATCCGACCCTATTACCGCTTTCATGATATTGACATAGACCGCTATCTGATTGACGGCAAGCTGCAGCAGGTGATGCTGGGCGTACGGGAGCTAACTCTTGAAAACATGCCCGGTGACATGCGTACCTGGTTAAATGAGCATTTGGTCTACACCCATGGGTATGGAGCCGTCGTTTCTCCTGTGACGCGAGTGACGGCCCAAGGTCAGCCCATCTTCCTGGTGGGCGATATTCCACCGCGCACCCAATACTCCGAACTGGAAATTGCTCAGCCGCGGGTCTATTTTGGTGAAGTTACCGACTCCTACGCCATTGTGAATACGCGCACGGAAGAGTTTGATTATCCCCAGGGTAGCGAGGCAAATGCCACCACTATTTACGAGGGCGACCAAGGGGTGCCTCTCACCTTCTTGAACAAGTTAATGTTCAGTCTGCGCTATGGCACCACCAAATTGTTCCTGGCCGATAGTATCGAGCCGGACAGTCGTATTCTTTATAAGCGGAACATTATAGAGCGGGTACAAACCATTGCTCCCTTTTTCCGCTACGAAAGCGACCCCTATGCGGTTATCGCCGATGGTCGTATCTTTTGGATAATCGATGGCTACACCTATTCCAGTTACTTCCCCTATTCGGAGCCGCTAGGTCCAGACGGCACCAATTATGTGCGCAACTCTGTCAAGGTTACCATCGATGCCTATAACGGTACTGTTAACTTCTATTTGGTTGATGAGGAGGATCCACTGGCTGCTACATTGGATAAGATCTTTCCCGGCCTACTACAGCCCTTAAGTGAGATGCCAGAAAGCCTGCGAGCCCATCTGCGCTATCCCGAGTACTTGCTACAATTGCAGGCCCAGGTACTTTGCACCTACCATATTCAGCACCCCAGCCTTTTCTATAATCAGGAAGATCGCTGGAGTGTGGCCCTGGAGAAATTTGAGAATGACGTGCGGCCCATGTCCCCCTATTACACGGTTATGAACTTACCGGGCGAAGAGGCGGGTAAGGAAGAATTCGTGCTGGTATTACCCATAACGCCGGCTGGCTCAGCAGGTAACGAAAAGCACAACATGATTGCCTGGCTGGCCGCCCGCAGCGACGGGGAGAACTACGGCAAGGTTCACCTTTACCATTTCCCCAAAGATACGGTTGTGCAAGGCCCTCGCCAGATCGACGCCCGTATTGACCAGGATACTGATATCTCAGCCAACTTGACCCTCTGGAGTCGCACCGACGGCTCCAACGTGGTACGGGGCAACCTACTGGTTATTCCGGTGGGCGATACTGTGCTCTATGTGGAGCCCGTATACATTCTGGCCGCCGGCAATGATCTGCCCGAATTGAAGCGTGTAATTGTGGCCACCCATGATAGCATCGCCATGCGCCCAACTCTACGAGAAGCCCTAGCAGCCATTGTGGGTAGCGACCCCGGTCCCTTAACGCCCGGTGATGATCCTTCCGCTGGCGGGGATGCCACTTTACAGTCTATAGGCGATCAGCTGGAGCGCGCCCTGCAGGCAGCAAAACAGGCTCAGCAGAGTGGTAATTGGGCAGAGTACGGCCGCCAGCAAGAGATTCTAGAAAAACTGATTCAAGAGCTGCAACAGCTGTTACAGTCGCCATAACAGATTATCCTAAAGAGGGGCTCGTGCCCCTCTTTTTACTAGAATACTTGAATATTTTTGTGATAGCCCCCTTCGGGTGTAACAAAAGATGCCTAAGCGTCACTAATGGAATGAAAGGAGGAATTATGCTGGTTATAAAACGTATATACGAAGAGCATAAGCATGAAGTGTTTGCCTATCTCATGAGCTTAACCCATGATTCGCTCCT